>OHAJ01003329.1_pt1 | contig 10209 bp, 8 predicted proteins | sample 1577101 | NCBI WGS metagenome assembly OHAJ01 (sample SAMEA3541531, study PRJEB24748) | human gut metagenome | biome: human gut; feature: human-associated habitat; material: faeces | place: China | collected 2012 | reverse complement strand
GCTGCCGTTTTGTGCTTGTGTTATCGGTCATTATCCACATCGTCCCAGCCGATGAGGTCGGGCAGGGTCAGGGTCTCGTCCGAGCAGTGGTGGCTTGCGCGGCGCTGGTCGGCAGCCTTGGTGTGCACCACCTCACGGGCAAGCTCCCGGATGGCAACGCAGTCCTCCGGCAGGTCGGTCTGGCTGCGGCCGGAGTGGGTGAACAGGATCTTGCCCTCGTGGCCCACGATCAGGGTCATGGGCAGGATCTGCGGGGCATTGCGGTCGTAGTGATAACCGGCATCCCGGGCACTTTTGTAGATGCGCTGGGCAGAAAAGCTCCAGCTCAAAAGCCCGCGTGCCTGTTCCACCCCCAGATAGCTGTACAGCACGCCCGGTGCATCGCAGATGATGGGAAAGGGAAACTCCTTCCCCTGCGTAGCCTCGGCCACCGCGCGGGGCGCTGAGCGCACCACACACGCCAGCCGCACACCCCGCAGCCGCGGCAAGGTCTTTAAGTAGTGGGTCAGATATTCCCGGGTGACCGGGTGGTCGAACCCAGGCAGAAAGATCATGCATAGGGGTTCGGTGCAGCGCCTTTGGACGGACGGCCATAATTATTCTTAAGTGTATTATCCGGATAATGCTGGTTTTCAATGCAATATTTCAAATCATCCAACACATATCCCCAAACATCTTCTGCAGAAGATTGTCCTTTGGTACATTCTTCATTTGTAACCGGCTCCAGATAAACAGGAACCCCTTGATAAAGCATATTCAAACGATGGTAACACCATGCACGCAAGAATCGGGCTTCACAAACATATCTTTCATATGTAGCCTCATCCAATCCCGCCTCGTGAAGATTTGCCAAAGCATCATTACAGGAATGAATAATCGTATAGCAGAATTGCCATTCGCGTCTCAATTGAAAGTCACCGGCACTTTTTGTACTTCTTGTCAACAATGTAACCGGACCGGACGTTACATTATAATTGGTATTAAACCCAAGTCCTTCTATTCCTTGGCGATTCATTCCAGACTTTTGTCTTCCCAATTGAGGATTATCCAAATCGCGACAATAAAACTCATCATACAATCCGTTCATTCCACGCAAAGCCAATTCCGGACTTGTCCACATAGAGCCGCTTGATATCTTATTATGTGGTGTCAAATCCAAATCTACGCAAGACACAAAAGCTAAAGCGCAACCTATCAATAAAAGATTCTTAAACTTCTTCATATTTATTTTCTCCTATTTTTAATTAAAATGATGCTTGAACACCAAATGCCACTTGTTTCATCAATGGATATCTCATACTTGTACCCAACTCTGGATCCATACCGGGATATTTCGTTATTGTCAATATGTTATCCATTGATGCATACACTCTCAATTTAGACAATAAAATCTTACCGGTGATATTTTTGGGCAAAGTATATCCGACTTGTATATTTTTCAATTTGACATAATCACCTTTGTATTCATACCAATCGCTTTCAGCAGTATTACCAGCATTTGTTCCATATGTCAAACGAGGATATTTTCCTCCTATATTTGTGCGTGGGTCATCCGCTTTATCGGGATTATAAAAATAGTGATTACTCATAACATGGTCCATCGCTGCTTGTCCATAAGTAAAGGTTGAACGGTTATACACATCATTCCATATTAGATGAAATCCAAACGCTCCGGTCCAAATCATAGAAAAGTCTATACCTTTCCAATCCATCGCGATATTCAAACCAGCATGGACTTTAGGCGTACTGGAATGTCCGGTAAAATGAACATCATTTGCATCACCATAATTTCCATCACCATTATAATCCTTATAAAGGAAATCTCCATACCACAACTGATCTCTTCCCACTGCTTTTAATCCGGAGAATGTATAACCGGCTGCCAGCATGGCTTTCACCCAATCCATATCAGCCTCAGTTCTAATCATACCATCTCTAGGGCCTGCATTAGGATTTACTTCACCTCCGGTATAACCTTCGCCTGTACCTCTGTATATACGCTTGATTGAAGTTTCTCCCAGAGAATGTCCTTCGCATATAAGTCCTCCAAAGCCGTCTTGCGTGACATCTCCTCTGTTGCTTATATAAACCAGTTTATTCCCTTTATCGTCGTAAGTCCAGTACTCTTCCAGTTTGCCTTTATACTTCTCTACCTTATTTTTGTTGAACGCCCAATTGGTTGTTACAGAGAAATTAAAATCATTACCAAACTTATTCATATATGTAAGGCTCAATTCAAATCCACGGTTTCTTACCTGTGCTATATTCTGTGTTGCACCTGGAACAGTACCCATAGTCAGATACTGTGTAGGCGTAAAGAGTATTCCACGAGTAAACTTATCATACACATCAAAGCTACCGGAAAACTTATTGTTAAACAAACCAAAATCAACACCCAGATTTGTTGTCGTTGTAGTCTCCCATTTCAAATCCTCATTAGAAGCCTTAGCCCGACGCAATCCATTTATTGTACTTCCCTCCATTACTACATTAACAGCCTCATACAAAGCCTGCCAATCATAGTTACCGCTAGTAGCATTATTACCAGTCTGTCCCCAAGAAGCTCTGATTTTAAGGTTTGAAAGGTTTTCAAAACGCTTCATGAAATTTTCTTCAGAAATTCTCCATCCTGCAGAAAATGAGGGGAAATAACCGTAACGATTTCCTGCCGCAAACCTTGACGAACCATCTATTCTCAAATTAGCCTCAAACAAATAGCGGTCCTTCAACACATAATTCACCCTTCCGAAATAAGATTGCAAAGCCCATTCGTCAAAAGAGCTTCCTGCATCCATCAATAGTTCATAAGTCGAAAGTTCATCCAAAGTCCAATAGGTAGCCCCTTTCTTTAATACGTTAAAGCCATCGCTCTCGTGATGAGAAGTGGTATAACCCAAAATAACGCCCAAATTATGGTCGGATTTGTTAAAGTCGGTATTATAACGCACCAACAATTCAGTATTGATATTCATGGATTTTTTTGTCGACTTACTTAATGTAGCATTAGCCAAGTCGCTCTCCGTATTTACCTCATTGGCAACATAATCCCAACTTCCATTAGGACGAGAGTGGGTAATACGATTATTAAATGTAGGAACAAAGTTAACCGTTCCCTCCAAGGAAAGTCCTGGAAGAGGCGTAATCGAACCGTAAATTGTACCATTGAATTTATAAGTTACATCCGACCCGCTGGGACCATACATTTGGCGTATTACATTATTTACACCAGTCGATTCTTCTGCCGCATTGGCAACTGAGCCCCATTTATTCGGTTCACCCACATAAAGGCCGGGAACTGCTATATAAAGATACTTGAATCCGTTGCTCACATTACACAATCCATTTTCTTGACGTTGTCCGAATATACGTGTACCTACTTTTAACCATTTGAACGGATTGGCTTCCAAATTTGCACGGAAATTAACACGTTTTACACCAGAATCCAATCCATATCTGTTAATAACACCTTTATTATCAAGATATCTTCCGGATATTAAATATTTAACCTTCGAAGAGCCGCCGGAAATAGACAAACTATGTTCCTGTGAGTAACCCGTGCCAAACACTTCCTCGAACCAATCCGTATTAGGATATACCATATAATTAGGCAATCCATTCTCTGCCAACCCATTAGGATTTTTCTCCGCTTCTGCCCATTTTTCAATGTTTGAAGCTGAGAAAACGTTTGCATATCCCATATTCTCTGATGCCTCGTTTGACAACGACATATATCGTGCATAACTATTAACAAACTTCAAATCATTGTATGCATTTTGCACAATACCGGAATAACTATAATTGACATTCACCTTACCATCAGAACCCTTTTTTGTAGTAACCAAAATTACTCCATTGGAAGCACGTGAACCATAGATAGCCGCAGAGCCGGCATCTTTCAACACTGATATTGAAGCAATATCGTTAGGGTCAATGTCAGCCAAAGCACATTCCATACCGTCCACAAGCACCAAAGGTACATTTGAATTCAATGTACTATTACCGCGAATACGGATAGTTGCATTATCTTTACCGGGTTGGCCACCTCCACTTTGCATAACAGACATGCCTGCGCTCATTCCGGCCAAAGAATTACCTATGTTTATAACTGGCTTATTACCTAATTTTTCAGAATAATCAATAGACGAAACAGCTCCTGTCAAATTTACTTTTTTCTGCACTCCATAACCTACAATAGTTACTTCATCAAGCAATTTCAAATCTTCCTGCAACTTAATTGACAATGCTTTTCCAAAAACCGCTTTTACTGATTTTGACTGAAAGCCGATGTATGATACCTGTAACACTGCATTGCTGCTCCCTACCTTTAAAGAAAAATCACCATTGTAATCGGTAACGGTTCCGTTTGTTGTACCTTTCTCCAAAATTGTCGCACCAATAACAGGTTCACCGTTTGTATCAACTACTGTACCTGCCACAACTGCTTGTACTTGCGATTGAGCTGAAATTTTCTGCGCTTTCTTTAAAACAATCTTTTTACCCTGAATTTCATAATCTAGATTTTTCTGTCCCTTTAATACCTGTGCAATAATCTCCTCGATTGTTGCATCACTCACTGATATGGACACGCGCTGATTGGTATCTATATCTTTCGATGAAAATACAAATGAATATCCTGTGTCTTTTTTAATGCGCTCCATCGCCTCTTTCACTGTTATATTATTCATTTTCAGTGAAATATCTTGAGAATACGCAGATAAATTTAGGCAAAGCGCTGCCACGGCTACTAACATAGCCTTACTGAAATATCTCATAATAAAATGATTTTAGATTAAAACTTCTATAATTTATTTTTCCAAATGATATAGAATTGCTAGATTTGTAATCTATTAATTGATGGTGTCTTTCATTAGGCATCTTATTTTCTACAGAGGAGGATGTGGCCGCATTCTCCTTTCTTTTCACAGATACCAATGTTTGTTAACTGGTAGATGTCATCATAGGCTATTATACTTTTAAGTTAAACATAAAGTGAAAATTCTCCGAATATCAATATATTACATACCTATTGTCTTCATATTTATATTTCATCCTGTTTGTAGATGATATTGTCTCCAATATTTTTCCGATAGAATTGCCTACAATTCGAAAGCTACCGTAAAAACGTTGCTTTTTCAACGAATCGGCAACTTCTATTTTTACATCAAAACTTCTGGACAGCTGCTTAGCTATGTCTTCAAGCAAAAGTTCATCAAAATACAGTTCATCTTTTGTCCATAAATTTGAGTTCGATGCATTTATCTTCGTTTTTACCATGCGTCCGGATTCTTTCGATAGAGTCACCTTTTCATTAGGGCTCATATAAACATCGGATGAAGCCACCAATTTATTCTTTAATCTCACTTCCCCTTCCAAAAGTTTCACCACAGCCTCTTCATCATCGGCATAATTCCTGAAATTAAACTTCGTTCCCAACACGGTCAGCCCCAACTCTTTTGTACTAATCTCGAAAGGAATCTCTTCATTTCTTTTCACCTCAAAATAGCCCTCTCCTTCAAGAGCTAAATCTCTGTTGTTAACATCGAATCCCTGAGAATAAGTAATCTTTGAACCGGCATTCAGCCAAACCAATGTCCCGTCAGGAAGGTATAGCTTTGTACGTGCTCCCATAGGTGCCTCCACCACTATGTCTGAAAATCCTCTTTTCACAGTTTCCATTCCTCCCCAATATCCGGCAAGAGGAAGTAATGCCATAACTATTACTGCAGCCACGCGATAGAATATCCTGAAGCTACGAGATTGGGTAAATCTTCGCTTCTGTTCTTCCCCGGTCGTGGCTTTCTCAATACGGTTCTTGAATCTTTCGAACGCTTTTTCCTTATCAAAAGAGTTCATTCCTCCTGCCACTCCGGAAGAAAGCCACAATTCCATTCTGTTCCTTACATAAAGACCGTTCTCTGCCGACTCCCTACTCCAATCTGCAAGAACTTTCAAAGATCGGACATCTATGTCTCCTATAAGATACATTGATATCAGATTATCTATTTCCTCTTTATGTATTTCTTTTCTTTCCATGATATTTATTAGCAGCTTTATAGGTTAGACAAAATAATAGATTTATAGGGTAGTGAAAAAACAGTTTTTTTTCATTTTCCCATAAATATATATATCAGCACGAGTTTTAGGTAATCAGCCAGATGTGCATTAAGATAGGCTAACGCATTCTTTATGTGATACTTGACCGTGTTTACCGAAATATTAAGTTCTTGGGCTATCTCTTCATATTTTTTTTGTTCAAAACGGCTTTTCATGAAAACCTTACGACATTCGTTAGGCAACAGGTCTATACATCGCATCAGTTCGTCCTCCAATTCATGCTCGATAAGTGTTCCCAAAGGATGGTTCTCATCCATAAACAAGGTATCCAAGAATTCAAGATTCTCTTCTGATATGTATGTGGAAAAACTGTACTCGGTACGACGAGTCAAAGATTTCAATTCATTAAGACAACGGTTACGAACCGATTTCATGAGATAAGCCCTGATGGTATGTGTGATTTCTATGTCCGAACGGTGTTCCCAAAGATAAAATATGGCATCATCTACTATTTCTTCTGCCAAAGCCGCATCATTGATAATCTGATTTGCAAAACGACAAAGAAGAAGGTAATGTCTATCAAATATATGCTTAAATGCCTTTTCATCTCCTTGCTTAAGCCTTTCCAAAATCAGTTTTTCCATAATAATGTGAAGTGATTTAAACTTATGTTAGATTCTTAATTTTGTATCAGAATGTTAAAGCACAACGTAGCAATCGGATTATTTCTTATATTATGGGTGACCAAACTCATATATAAAGAAAGTCCTATGTACGCTGTGCTCGACAAAGATACGATAAAAAATGAGATATTGCCTTGTCTTTCGAAGGCAAAACGTGGTTATGTCACTCAAAGCTGCCTCATAGATGTGATAAATGCCATCTTATACAAGCTCAAGACCGGTTGCCAATGGGCACTTCTTCCTGTAGAATCCCTGTTCAGCGGAAAAGTGCTGACTTATGGTGCTGTTTTTCATCATTATCGTAAATGGTGCAAGTCGGGCGAGTGGAAGTCTGTGTGGATTCATCTGCTTGACAAACACCGCCTAGAACTAGATATGTCCAGTGTCGATTTGGATGGCAGCCATACAACAGCATTGCGCGGTGGTGGAGAAGTTGGATACCAAGGACACAAGAAACGCAAAACCACCAATATATTGTATCTGACAGACAGGCAGGGAATTCCACTTGCCATGTCTTCTCCAAAATCGGGAGAACACCATGATGTTCACGACATTGAGTATGTTATCGAAGGGATGCTTGAAGACCTTGGAAAGGCTAAAATCAGGATTGACGGGCTTTTTCTCAATGCTGATGCAGGTTTCGACTGCGATGCCCTGAGAAACATCTTTCAGCAAAAAGAAATCACCGCAAATATCTGCATCAACAAACGAAGGGAAAACTCCGACTGCATTTTGGTAGATGATGAGTTATATGCCGAAAGGTATTCCATTGAACGAACCAACGCTTGGATGGACAGCTTCAGAACTATACTTAACCGGTTTGATACGACTGTTTCCAGTTAGGAATCGTGGAATTATTTAGCCTTCGCGGTTTTGTTGCTAAAGAAAATTTCACGAAAACAAAAAGTTTAAATCACTTCATCAACCAAGATTTGCTGCTACGCATCGTCAATAGCTTTTTTACAAGTAAAGATTATGACGAAGAACTGAAAATAGATATTGCCAATGCCATGAGCAAAGGAGAGTTAGGAATACAAGGGGAGGATTACGAAAAAGATTAAATATGAAAACTATAAAAATTATCTTATTACTGTTCTGTATTATTTTAGGAATTAACGCTAAAGCACAAACAGTAGGTTATACTTATAAAGCACTCGCAGCTGAAGGTTGCAATATGAAATACAGTGTGGCTAAGCAAGACACCATTTATTCTATAGTAGCCACAGTACGTTCAGACAGAATGAATTTCCTCACTAAACCAACCATGAAATTTAGAACATTCACAGGTAAATATCTTGAACTAAGAGGAACTGTGATTGGGAATGGAAGTCAATCTGCTGGTGTTATAAGTGGAAATATTGTAATACCAATCACAGAAATTAGTTCTACTGCTCAATTTAGAATTACTCCACAGCAGTTTGAAATTTTGAATGAAGGTGTGGCAAAAATTCGTTTGTCTATGACTCCTATGAATCATGAACGTACTTTCAAAAAAGATAAGATAGGGAAAAAGTTATATCAGTTCTATTTGAATGAAAAACAAAAAGACGAAAACTTCTAAATCAGTTAGAATAAGATGAACGGAAAACAATTAAAAAACAGCATACTCCAGTGGGCGATACAGGGAAAACTTGTACCGCAAGACCCTAATGACGAACCAGCATCGGTACTTCTTGAACGTATCAGAGCTGAAAAAGCCCGACTGGTCAAGGAAAAGAAAATCAAAAAAGACAAAAACGAATCTATCATTTACCGTGGTGACGATAATTCCTATTATGAGAAGTTCCTTGCCACAGGGGAAGTGAAGTGCATTGACGAAGAAATTCCGTTTGAGATACCACAGGGGTGGGAATGGGAAAAATTAGGGAATATAGCTTCTATATGTGGTGGAAAAAGAATACCTGTTGGACAATCTTTAACTACAGTAAACACAGGACATAAGTATATTCGTGTTACAGACATGAAAAATCATTCTGTAAACAGCAATGATATTCACTATATCACAGAAGATATTTATCAAAAAATCAAAGCTTATTATATTTCCAAAGAAGACCTATATATTACTGTCGCAGGTACAATTGGACATATTGGTGAAATACCAGAAGAATTTGACAATGCAAATCTAACCGAGAATGCGAATAAAATAGTTTTTAGGCAAATGGATAAGAAATTCTTAATGTATTGTCTGTCTTCTGATGTAGTACAATCTCAAATTATAGCTTTTATAACAAAAGTCGGTCAACCCAAATTGGCTATTATGAGGATTCAGAACTTGTTGATACCTGTTCCACCGCTAAAAGAACAATTTCGGATTGTAAATGCAATCAATCTCACAATGCCATTTGTTGATCGGTATGAATCCTTGTCGAATGATTTGAGTAAACTAAATATTTCAATCTTTGAGTTGTTGAAGAAATCTATTCTCCAAGAGGCAATTCAAGGCAAGCTTGTACCACAAATCCAAGCAGAAGGCACAGCCCAAGAATTGCTTGCCGAAATTCACAAGGAGAAAGAGTTACTTGTAAAAGAGGGCAAACTCAAAAAATCCTCTCTCATAGATAGCATCATCTACAAAGGTGACGATAACAAGTATTATGAGAGGATAAATGCGCAAACCGTTGAAATTGAGCTTCCTTTTGAATATCCAAATAAATGGATTGTGTTACGCTTGAAAGATATATGCCAACTAATAGACGGTGAAAAGAGAAATGGAAAGGGTATTTGCTTGGATGCAAAATTCCTACGTGGAAAATCATCTGCCACCATTGTAGAGAAAGGTAGATTTGTCTATACCGGTACGGATTATCACTTTAAATCCTTATTGGATTTTGTACCTTGCATTTGGTAAATAATATCATAGTTTTACCATTTATAACAATATGGAGGATTTACAATTATGAATTATGGTGGAAACGGCATAAGACGAAAGAAAAAGCTCCTTAATTCATCAGCAACGAAGTTTAGGACTAAGTTTAACATTTTCTTTATCAAACTACTTCTTGTTGGTGCAATTGCAGTTGTAATAAGCGGCTCCTGCCTTATATTCGGTGCTGCACAGGGCATAATTGAGAGTGCACCTGATATATCGTCAATCAATGTTTCACCCGAAGGTTACGCAACTAAGATATACGATAACAATGGTGAAGAAATACAGACGCTTGCAACAACCGGAGCTAACAGAATATACGCTTCCCTTGACCAGATTCCAGTATATCTTCAGCACGCATTTGTTGCTATTGAAGATGAAAGATTCTACAAGCATAACGGAATTGACCTTCAGGGTATTATGAGAGCTGCCATGATTACTGTATCCGATGGCGAGATGTCACAGGGTGCCAGTACAATCACACAGCAGTTACTTAAGAATAATGTATTTAATGCTTACAATGAATCTACTATGGAGAAGATTAAAAGAAAGGTTCAGGAACAATATCTTGCTATCAAGCTAGAAACTGTTATGGACAAAGACAGC
>OHAJ01003328.1_pt1 | contig 10214 bp, 9 predicted proteins | sample 1577101 | NCBI WGS metagenome assembly OHAJ01 (sample SAMEA3541531, study PRJEB24748) | human gut metagenome | biome: human gut; feature: human-associated habitat; material: faeces | place: China | collected 2012 | reverse complement strand
TGAGAATATGACAATACCCGAAGCGGGACGAGAACGGCTGCAGGCAGGTATCGACAGAGCCCGGATGGATAAAAAAAGAGCAGAGCACGCCAGAAGACGTTCTGCATGGACGGCAGTGGCTGCGGCAGTGGTCGTGTTGATCGCCCTGCCGAATACCAATGTGCAGATTGCCCATGCCATGGAAAATATTCCGTTGCTGGGTGGATTTTTCCGGCTGGTAACAGTGCGGCAGTACAATTACAGTGATGAGAACCATGATGCGGAAGTAGAACTGGCACAGATCACTTATGGAGAAGATGAGGAAGAAGGTGCTCCCGCAGGAGAGGTGGCAGTCGGTGCAGCCGCTCCTACGGGCACAGCCGCAGAAAGTGTGGAAGGAGTCGGTGTCGGACAGGAGGCTGCGGAGGCGAAGCTGTCGGAAGACGGTGTGGAAGCGGTCAATCAGGATATGGAGGCTACGGTAGAGGAACTAATCCGCCGGTTCGAGGATACCTTATCCGAGGAAGGGTATCATGGACTGCATGTAACACAGGAGGTTGTTACGGACAATGCACAGTATTATACAGTGAAGCTGAGTGCCCTGGAGACGGAAGCCAGCGGCTATGAACATAATCAATTTTATACGATTGCTAAACAGACGGGAAATGTGGTGACGCTGGAAGATCTGTTTACAGAAGGGAGCGACTATATTTCCGCGATCAGCGAGAACATTAAGACCCAGATGCGGGAGCAGATGGCGGCGGACGAAGGCGTGATCTATTTTCTGGATAACGAAGATATGCCGGAATTCAATTTCCAGGGGATCACGGAGCAGACGAACTTCTATTTTAATGAAAATAACGAACTGGTCATAGCATTTGATGAATACGAAGTGGCTCCCGGTTCTATGGGGGCGCCGGAATTTGTAATTCCGCAGGAAGTGACGGCAGCAATTTTAAAGTAAGCAAAAAATATCTAAAAGAGGAAACTCCAGCATATCATGAAACAAAAGGATATGCGGGAGTTTTTTTATGGCATTGATCGTATTGGATGCGGGGCACGGTGGTGCAAACCCCGGGGCCACGTATAAGGGAAGAAAAGAAAGTGAGGATGCGTTGGCGCTGACACTGGCGGTGGGAAGCATCTTAGAAGAAAACGGAGTGGATGTGTATTACACCAGGACCACAGATATCTACGAGTCTCCTTATCAGAAGGCGCAGGAGGGAAATGAGGTGGGAGGAGATTATTTTGTCTCGATCCATCGCAATTCCAGTCCTTATCCGAACCAGTACAGCGGAGTGGAGAGTCTGGTCTACAACCGCTATGGGGCGGCAGCCAGGATGGCGTACAACATCAATGCCGGACTGGAGCAGGTGGGATTCGTGAATCTGGGAGTGAATGAAAGACCGAATCTGGTGGTGCTGAACAGCACAAATATGCCGGCAGTGCTGGTAGAAGTGGGATTTATCAATACGGACGCGGACAATGAACTCTTTGACAGCCGGTTTGATGAGATTGCCCGGGCAATTGCTGACGGCATTCTGGAGAGCATCTGATTTACGTTCAGCCCACGCTGCATTCATAAAAGCGTCTGCTACGCATCCGTCGCCATTTTGACGGCTCACCTTTTTACCTAATTCTTACAAATAAATTACCGGACTGTGATATTATGTGAATTTCCTCCATGTTAGTATGATTGCGTAATCAAGAGAAAGAAAAACAAACACATGGAGGACATTATTATGAGAGTAAGACACAGCAAATTATTAGCTCTGATCGGAGCAGGAATATTGGCAGTAACCACACTGGTTGCATGCGGCAACAGTAATGCAACCACAGCACAGCCTTCCGCAGTAGAGAGCAGCGCAGCAGAAAGCACTGTGGCAGCAAGCAGTGAAGCAGCACCTGCTGAAACCACCGCAGATCTGTCCGGCAGCATTTCCATGGTGGGAAGTACTTCTATGGAGAAGTTAGCCAATGCATTGAGCGAAGCTTTCATGGAAGAATATCCTGATGTAACCGTAACTGCTGAGTTCGTAGGATCCGGTGCAGGTATCGAAGCTGTTACCAACGGAACTGCCGATATCGGCAACTCTTCTAGAAGCTTAAAGGATGAGGAAAAGGCAGCAGGCGTTGCAGAGAACATAGTAGCAATTGACGGTATTGCTGTATGTGTAGATCCTGCTAATGAAGTAGCAGATCTGACCAAAGAGCAGCTGACGAACATCTACAATGGCACAGTTACCAACTGGAAAGAAGTCGGCGGCGCAGATGAGCCTATCATCGTGATCGGTCGTGAGGCAGGTTCCGGTACCAGAGGTGCTTTTGAAGAGCTGGTTGACCTGAAGGATGCCTGCAAATATGCAAACGAACTGGACAGCACCGGTGCTGTGATCGCTAAAGTAGCATCCACTCCCGGAGCTATCGGATACGCTTCCCTGGATGCACTGGATGATAGTGTTAAGGCACTTTCCCTGGAAGGCGTAGAGGCTACCGCAGAGAACATCAAGGCTGGTAACTACTTCTTAAGCAGACCCTTCGTAATGGCTACCAAAGGTGAGATCTCCGAGCAGAACGATCTGGTACAGGCATGGTTCGATTATGTAATGGGCGATGAAGGACAGCAGATCGCTTCCGAAGTTGGTCTGATCACTGTAAAGTAAGTTTCGGAATCGAGAAAAGGAAAAAGCGATGAATAGTCAAACACACTCTTCCGTAATGGGAAACAGAAAAAACAAAGCGGTAGTGGAAACTGTGGCACAAATAGTCTTTACGATTTGTGCCTTCTTCGCCGTACTGGCGGTAGTTTCCATTACCTTATATATGATCATCAGCGGTACCCCCTCCATTTTAAAAGTGGGTCTGGGAGAGATCCTGTTCGGCACCGAATGGATGCCGACGGCGGCAGAGCCGAAATTCGGTATTCTGTGGGTTATCCTGACTTCTATCGTTGGTACAACACTGGCAATTTTACTGGGTGTACCCATCGGCGTACTGACAGCGGTATTTCTGGCAGAGGTGGCACCTAAGCCCCTGGCAGCCATTGTAAAGCCTGCGGTAGAACTGTTAGCCGGCATCCCTTCCGTCATCTACGGACTGTTGGGAATCTACTTATTGAATCCTCTCATGTATAAACTAGAAAGACTGATCTTCCAAGGATCCACGACACACCAGTTCACCGGAGGTGCGAACCTGTTGTCCGCAGTGATCGTCCTGGCGATTATGATCCTGCCTACGGTGATCAATATCAGCGAGACTTCCATACGTGCCGTTCCCGCCGGAATAAAATCGTCCTCCCTGGCACTGGGAGCTTCTCATGTGCAGACCATTTTCCGGTCCATCCTTCCGGCAGCCAAATCCGGAATTGTGACCGCTATCGTTCTGGGAGTGGGACGAGCTATCGGAGAGGCTATGGCTATCACACTGGTATCCGGCAGCAGCGTGAATGCACCCCTGCCCTTTAACTCCGTGCGATTCCTGACCACAGCCATTGTCAGCGAGATGGGATATTCTTCCGGACTGCACAGACAGGTGTTGTTTACCATCGGACTGGTGTTGTTTGTATTCATTATGATCATTAATGTAGTGCTGAATAAAATACTGAAAAAGGGGGCGGACGACAATGGATAAAGACACCTTATATGTAAAAAGAAAACGCCCCACTGACATACTGCTATTGACAGCTATCTACATCTCCGCCACACTGGCGGTGGCACTTTTGCTGGGAATTATCCTGTATGTCTTTGTGAAAGGCATTCACACCGTGAACTGGGCATTTCTAACGACTGTGACCAGTGCCAGAAAACAGACCACGGGTATTGCCGGCAACCTGTTAAATACTCTGTACATCATCGTGATCACTCTGCTGATCGCAACCCCCATTGGTGTGGGAAGCGCTATTTACCTGAACGAATATGCCAAACCCGGCAAGCTGGTCTCCCTCATTGAATTTACCACCGAGATCCTGTCCGGTATTCCTTCTATCATTTTCGGCCTGTTCGGTATGATCTTCTTCGGAGAGACTTTGGGATTCGGTTACTCGCTGCTCACCGGTTCTTTTACCCTGGTACTGATGGTGCTGCCCCTGATCACCAGAAATACGCAGGAAGCACTGCGTACCGTGCCGGACAGCTATCGTACCGGTGCGCTGGGAATGGGATCTACGAAATGGCATATGATCCGTACCATCCTTCTGCCGTCCTCCATGCCGGGTATCGTCACCGGTATCATCCTGGCACTGGGACGTATCGTGGGAGAATCCGCTGCACTCTTATTTACCGCGGGAAGCGATTATAAGCTGCCGAAGTTCACTGGGGCTTTCGGGGACAATCTGGCGAAGCTGGCCCACAAGGCAATGGAGTCCGGCGGAACCCTGACGATCGAACTGTATCTGCAGATGCAGAAGGGACAATATGACAACGCATTTGGAATCGGATGTGTTCTTATTGTTATTGTATTGATCCTGAATCTGCTGACCAAGCTGGCAGCAAATAAATTGAGACGAGAGTAAGAGAAATCACAAAAAGGAGATACCCTTATGGCTAACAGTAAAATAACCGTGGAAAGCTTAAATCTCCATTACGGAGAGAACCACGCACTGAAAAATGTAAATATGGAGATTGCAGACCATGCCATTACCGCATTTATCGGTCCCAGCGGCTGCGGCAAATCCACTTTCCTGCGCTGCCTGAACCGGATGAATGATCTGGTGGACGGCTGCAGAGTGGAAGGAAAAGTGATCATGGACGGAGAGGACATTTACGATAAGCGGGTAGATACCACATTGCTTCGTAAAAAGGTGGGTATGGTATTCCAACAGCCTAATCCTTTCCCTATGTCTATCTATGACAATATCGCCTATGGCCCAAGACTGCATGGCATCAAGAATAAAAAGGAACTGGATGAGATCGTGGAACGTTCCCTGCAGGGTGCTGCTATCTTCGAAGAAGTAAAGGACCGTCTGCATAAATCCGCACTGGGTCTGTCCGGCGGACAGCAGCAGAGACTGTGTATTGCCAGAGCCCTGGCAGTATCCCCGGAGGTATTGCTTATGGACGAACCGACATCTGCACTGGATCCAATTTCTACATTGAAGATTGAGGAATTGATGGAGACCCTGAAGAAAAAGTACACCGTGGTCATCGTAACCCACAATATGCAGCAGGCAGCCCGCGTATCGGATGACACCGCATTTTTCCTGGTAGGAGAAGTGGTCGAGAAGAATGCAACCTCCGAGATCTTTGCAAGACCCAAAGATAAGCGGACAGAAGACTACATCACCGGACGGTTTGGTTGATTTTGAATGAAAAGATAGGAGGAATGGGAGATGTCACCCAGAGTATTATTTGAGCAGGATCTTGAGACTTTGAAAAATAAAGTATCGGAGATGGGAGAACATGCGGAGATCAGTTATGACCATATGTTATATGGAATCCGGGAGAACAAAGAGGATATTTTAAAGACTCTGCTGGATACGGATCACAAGATGGTGGATATGCAGAGAAGCATTGAAGCTATGTGCTTAAGTCTGCTGACCAGACAGCAGCCGGTGGCGAGAGATATGCGGCTGGTGAGTGCAGCACTGAAGGTTGTAACAGACATTGAGCGGATCGGTGATCATGTGGCAGATATGGTGGAGCTGTATCTGCGGATGGGGAATATGAATGCTGAAGGAAAACAGGAAAAGCTGCTTCTGAAAATGATGGAAGAGGCAAAGGATATGATCCATAATTCCGTGGAGGCTTTCGTGGAGGGAGACGAAGCGAATGCCCAAAAAGTTGTGGAGCATGACGATGTGGTGGACGACCTCTTTAACGATATGAAGAAAGAGATGATGCAGGCCATCCGGGAACAGAATCTGGATGCCGACCGCGTAGTGGATTATCTGATGATGGCAAAGTACCTGGAAAAGGTAGGCGACCATGCAGTAAATATTGCCCAGTGGGCGATCTTCCGTATGACCGGAGACATGGAAGGGGTAAAATTATACTAGGATTCGACGATCCCGGCAACGATGCAGCGCCTCAATTCGCAAAATCGCCTCTGCGAGGCTTTACTTTTGCGAATTGAGGCGTGCTCGCCAAAGAACTATTGTCATATGCTCTTACAGATGCCAGCATCTGACGAGCATAGAGCAATAGTTCATGGCTCTGCATCGTTGCAATTTTACATAAATTTTACATTCGAAGATATTGCATTTTACATAAGCAAGATAAAGTGAAGATAGAAACCGAAAATGTAAAGTATGTTATGTAAAATGAGAGGATTAGAGTATGGACTTTTTTGATTTGCTGAAGATGGTAGGAGGACTTGCACTGTTTTTATACGGAATGAATCTGCTGGGGGATGGATTGTCCCAGGCATCCGGCGGACGTCTGGAGCGTATCCTGGAGAAACTGACCAGCAACCCGATCAAGGCAGTCTTGATGGGTGCGGTGGTCACCGGCGTGATCCAGTCCTCCTCCGCTACCACTGTTATGGTAGTCGGTTTTGTCAATTCCGGCATTATGAGCCTGAAACAGGCAGTGGGCATTATCATGGGCGCCAATATCGGTACCACGGTGACCTCCTGGATCTTAAGCCTTGCAGGCATTGAGAGTGATGCCTTCTGGATCCGTATGCTCAAACCCAGTTCTTTTTCGCCGATTCTGGCAATCGTGGGTGTGGGTATTTTACTGTTTTCCCATAAAGATAAATTAAAAAATGCGGCAACCATCCTGGTGGGCTTTGCAATTCTGATGTTTGGCATGGATTCCATGAGCGCAGCAGTTTCACCTCTGGCAGAGGTACCGGAGTTTACCAATCTGCTGATCAAGTTCCAAAATCCCGTATTTGGTGTGCTGGCAGGACTCATTCTCACAGCGGTGATCCAGTCTTCTTCCGCATCTGTAGGTATTTTGCAGGCACTGTGCATGACCGGAGCGGTAAGCTTCGGCGCAGCAGTTCCCATTATCATGGGACAGAATATCGGTACCTGTGTTACCGCTATGATCTCCGGTATCGGTGCTTCCCGCAACGCAAAGCGTGCGGCACTGATCCACTTGTATTTCAATATTATCGGAACGATATTGTTCCTTGGAATCTTTTATACTGCAAATGCCATTCATCCCTTTGCTTTTTTGGGAGAAGTGGCAACCCCCTTCGGCATTGCAGTGGTCCACAGCTGCTTTAATGTTGCTGCCACGCTGGTATTGCTGCCATTTTCCAATGGACTGGTAAAGCTTGCCTGCCTGACACTGCCTACGCATGAAGATGTGAAGGAAATGTCTGAGACAGACAAGACACTGAGCCTTTTGGATCCCCGATTCCTGGATACACCTGCCTATGCGGTAGAACAGAGCAGACAGGTAGCGTCTGTTATGGCAGACAAATCCCGCAAGGCAATGGACCTCGCCATGGAATTACTGCAGGGGTATGACGAGGCAAAAGCAGAGCAGGTAGCACAGATGGAGACAGATGTGGATCGCTTTGAGGATGAGCTTGGCACTTATCTGGTGAAGCTCAGTTCCAGACAGCTGTCCGGTAAAGACAGCGAGACACTGAACACTATTTTACATTGCATCGGTGATTTTGAGAGGATTTCCGACCATGCCCGCAATGTGAAAGAAGCTGCGCAGGAAATGTATGACAAAAAGCTGGATTTTTCCGATAAAGCACAGGAAGAACTGAAGGTATTCGAAAGAGCGGTACATGACATTCTGGATATTACCATGAACAGCTTTATAAAGGGAGACCTGAACCTGGCAAGACAGGTAGAACCCATGGAAGAGGTTATTGACGGATTGAGCCTGGATGTGAAACAGCGTCATGTGCGCAGACTCCGTAAGGGAAAATGCACTATTGAACTGGGATTCATTTTATCCGATGTGATCACGAACTTTGAACGTGTCAGTGATCACTGCTCCAACATTGCGGTCTGCCTGGTACAGGTGAATGAAGATGAATTCGATACGCATGCTTATCTGGATGAACTGCGCCAGGAGGATAATCTGGATTTTCAGGGTAAAGTGATGGCATGCCGTGAAAAATACCAGTTACCTCCCACAAAGCAGGATCGTGTTATGGAAAAGAATGCAAAATTACTTGCGGAGTAAGGATTTACAGAGGTATAGTTAAGAAGAGAAAGCACAGTCAGAGAGGAGTGCTGTGAGATGGCATTGATCTATGTAGTAGAAGATGATAAAAACATTCAGGAGATTGAGACCTTTGCGTTGGCCAATGTAGGGTACGAGGTAAAAGGATTTGACTCCGCCACAGATTTCTATGCGGCATTGAACGAGACAGCACCGGATCTGATCCTGTTAGACATTATGCTGCCGGATGAGGATGGACTGAGTATCGTGAAAAAGCTACGTACCAGACAGGATACAGTACTGGTGCCGGTGATCATGGTGACGGCCAAGACCACGGAGATCGATAAAGTGAAAGGTCTGGATCTGGGAGCGGATGATTATATTACGAAACCTTTCGGTGTCATGGAACTGATCTCCAGGGTCAAAGCAATGCTTCGGAGAAGTCAGAAGACTCAGGACAAAGATAAGATTTTGAAGATTGGCAATATTGTGTTGGATAGAGAGAAACATTCCGTGATGGTAGGTAAGGAGCCGGTGGAACTGACTTACAAGGAATATGAACTGTTAAAGCTTCTGATGACGAATGCCGGTATCGTGACTACCAGGGAACTGATCTTAGACCGGGTGTGGGGGATTGATTTCGAGGGAGAGTCCAGAACGCTGGATATGCATATCAAGACTCTGCGCCAGAAGCTGAAGGAAGAAGGCAGCCTGATCAAGACAGTACGTAATGTGGGATACATTATGAATGGTGAGAAAGCGTAACAGAAGATGAAGAAAAAGATTAACAAAATGATGATCCTCATTGCCACGGTGACGATCCTGATGACGATGGTATTGATCACAGTGGTCTATTATGATCTGTTTCGCAGACAGGTACTGGAGGATCTGAAAAGCTATGGATTGTTGCTGAGCAACTGCTCTTCCGTAGAGGAAATTGAGCAAAGCGGTGTGCCGGTGGAATCGGATCTTCGACTGACCATCATTGGCAGTGACGGCCGGGTATTGTATGATAATGAAGCAGATTCCGTGGCCATGGCAAACCACTCTTCCAGACCCGAGATCCGGGAAGCCATGCAGGACGGAGAGGGCGAGGCGGTCCGTAATTCCGAGACGTTATCCAGGTCCACTTTTTATTATGCCATCCGGCTTGCAGATGGCAGTATCTTACGTCTGTCCAAAGATGCCAGGAGTATTTACAGCATTTTCAGCCAGGCGCTGCCTATGATGGCTGGTATTTTCATAGTGCTGCTGATCTTGTGCATGGTGGCGGCCAAAGTGCTGACCGCGAAGCTGATCGCCCCCATTGAAAAACTGGCAGAGAACATAGGTGAGTGTACGGAAATGCAGACCTATGAGGAGCTGACACCGTTCATGGTCATGATCCGCAAACAGCATGAGGACATTATGAAAAATGCCAGAATGCGTCAGGAATTCAGTGCAAATGTATCTCACGAACTGAAGACTCCGCTGACATCTATTTCAGGATATGCGGAGCTGATTGAGACCGGAATGGCTTCCGAACAGGATACGGTGCGTTTTGCTCACGGGATTCATAACAGCGCGAATCGTCTGCTTACACTGATCAATGATATTATCCGCTTGTCAGAGCTGGATGGCACGGAAGGGGAAGCGGATACGGAACTTTTGAATCTTCATGAGATGGCACAGAATTGTGTGGAAATGCTCTCCATGAGTGCCGAGAAACATAATGTGACTATTGCCCTCTCCGGTACGGAGTGCTACGTAACGGCGAACCGGCAGATGATGGAGGAATTGCTATACAATCTGTGCGATAATGCCATCCGGTATAACAACCTGGGAGGAAGCGTGGATGTACAGACCTATGCCAGAGAGGACCATACTTACCTGATCGTAAAAGACACCGGAATCGGGATCTCCAAGGAACACCAGGAGAGGATCTTCGAGCGTTTTTACCGCGTGGACAAGAGCCGCTCCAAGTCCACCGGAGGCACCGGACTGGGACTGGCAATTGTGAAGCATATCATCGCTAAAAGCCATGCAAATCTGGAGTTGGAGAGTGAACCGGGAAAAGGCACGACGATAAAAATAGTTTTTTAAACTGAAAGTTAGTGAAATAGTTGTTCTAAAATCCACGCAGAAAGGGCTGCCCGCCCCGGACTCGGATGCTAGCTACAACTG
>OHAJ01003325.1_pt1 | contig 10224 bp, 7 predicted proteins | sample 1577101 | NCBI WGS metagenome assembly OHAJ01 (sample SAMEA3541531, study PRJEB24748) | human gut metagenome | biome: human gut; feature: human-associated habitat; material: faeces | place: China | collected 2012 | reverse complement strand
CGGAAAAGAATGAGGCTGGTACCAGTGCGAAATATGACGATCAACAAGGCGCGGGCAATACGGCTTTAGAAAAGATCATCACGCAGAAATATATCGCCGGACTTCCAGATTTGGCGCAGGAAGCTTGGAATGACAAGCGTCGTTTGAACTTGCCTCGTTTGGATGTGGCTGTTTATCGAGATCAAGCTGTATACAATAATAGTGATACAAATATCTTGAATCCTCAAAATTTCATCAAACGTATGAAATACCCGATGAAAGAGCAATTGGTAAATGCTGCTGAATATGAGAAAGGCAAATCCATGTTAGGTGGGAAAGGTGATGTGGTTTCGACCCCGATTTGGTGGGATAAGAATTCCAACTATTGCACATCTTCTAAATAAACAGACAGACAGATTGATTATATTGGGCTTTAACAGAAGTTGATGGTTATTCTCGTTTGGAGATACTTATCTGCGAAGAACAGTACTCCAAACGAGAATTTTTTGTAATAATTGAATAGTATTAGATAATAATTCTTACATTTACCCATGATAAATTGTGTGTGTAAATTATGAAATTATATATTTATATCTTCATTCTACTATTATTATGTATATTCCCGCTGGACGCCCAACAGGAACGTTCGGAATCCTATATTCGTATCTCCGCTCCGGTTAGCTTGGCAGGCGCTTTGGATGAGATCGAGAGCCAAACCAATTATTCTTTTATTTATGACGCTCAGGTGATCAATTTATCGGAGAAAGTGCGTAAACCTTTATCCGGGTAACTTCGAATCGGACGCGGAGATCACCGAAACATTAAAAATAGAATCCGACTATAAAGATTTCTTCATCGCCAAATACGATGCCACAGGAAATCCTCTCTGGCTAAAAGGAACCACTTCGGGGATAGAGCCTGTCATCAAGAGTATAGCGGTAAATCCAAACGACGGCAGTTTTGCCATCACGGGAGCTTTCACCGGAAACTTAAACATAGAAATGAACGGAGGTGAACACGAAATCTCATCCGGCAATTCCGAACTCGCCTTCTTCATTGCTAAATACGACAATAATGCTAATCTGATTTGGGCGAAAACAATGTCGGGAAACGGCACCGGGACAGGAAATCTTATTTCCATAGACGAAAAGGGAGATATTTATGCAGTCGGTACATTTAGCGGGACCATCCAATTCGAAACACAGTCCATGACAGCAGCTTCTGTAGAAAATACCGATAATTTCCTTGTGAAATATGCAGCCGACGGAAGTATGGCCTGGGCACGCAGCCTAAAGGGCAGTAAGTTGGATGATATCAATGCGATGGATGTAGCCAACCATCAAGTGGTAATCGGTGGAGTGATACGAAGCGAAGACCTTGCGGTGGATAATGCTCCCGGCATCCTTATGAAGACTTTGGACACTACGGGAACGTGGAACAGCATGCTCATTATTTCTTTCGACACCGACGGAAATTATCAATGGAATTATATAGCAGGCAGTAGCAACCAACCGACCGATGTGAAAACGATTGCCATCGAAAAGGACGTGCCGGCGATTATGCCGGGAGTTATGTCCGGCGCATTTATGGCATTTTCTTTGGTACTGGATGAACTGATTGTAACGAGTTTCCTCGCCAATGCCGAGACAACGACACTGCCGATGAAGGTGTACTCAATGATTAAGAAAGGTATTTCGCCGGAAATCAATGCACTGACAACGATTATTTTTGGTGTTTGCCTGCTTGGGCTTTTGGCTTATCTCATTCACTGGATGCTGTATGCACATAAGGTGAAAAAGGTTCGTGCTAATGCGATGATGTAACTGTTTTCTGGAAAAGGAGGGTGTTTATGTCAGATACAAGAATTGATTTTTTATATTTAAATGAAAAAGATATGATAGATGCCGGTGTTTTGGATGCCGGACATTGTGTGGAGACGATGGAAGAAGTACTTTGTCTTTTGGCAAAAGGCGACGTTTTGATGGGCGGAAAAAATCGGAGAGAGCATGGCATCCAATTGATTTTTCCAAAGGAATCAGAAATCCCAGGCTTCCCTCTAGAGGATTCGCGTGACCGAAGATTTATGTCGATGCCGGCGTATCTCGGTGGACGATTTCATTTAGCCGGTGAAAAATTTTATGGCTCAAATGGGCGGAATGTGAGGAAAGGACTGCCGCGTTCCATTTTGATGGCGACACTAAATGATGTGGAGACCGGACAGCCGCTTGCCTATATGTCAGCCAATTTGCTGTCTGCCATGCGCACCGGCGCGGTGCCGGGGGTAGTTGCCAAACATTTGTCAGTAAAAAATCCGAAAGTGCTGACACTTTTGGGACCCGGCGTTGTGAACAAAACATGCCTGATGGCATATATGTCCCAGTTTAATTCCATTGATACCATTAAGATTAAAGGAAGTTCTGCGGCATCCGCAACGGCGAAAGAAATGGAGCGTTTTATTAAGGAAAAGTATCCGCAGGTTTCTCATATTGTTTTGTGCGGTACGGATGAAGAGGCGGTAAAGGATGCGGATATCATCAGTGAGGCAACCTCGGTTGAAAAACGCCGGTGGCCGGTGCTGAAGCCCGAATGGATTAAGCCCGGCTGTTTGATTATTTCCTCTGGCACAATGGATTTTAGCGATTATGATTTTATGGTGAAAGATATCCGCAAAATTGTGGATAACTACCCGATGTATGAGGAGTACATAGAAATTTATGAGGAGTGGGATGAAAATGGGAAGCGTCTCTCATCAGGAATCCCCGGCATGTATTATGTCAACATGGTGAACGATGAAAAAATTGAGCGTTCAGAAGTGACAGAGCTTGGTGAGATTTTGCTCGGTGAAAAAAAAGGGCGCAAATCGGATGATGAAATTATTATGGTTAGTGTCGGCGGTATGCCGATTTTAGATGTCGGCTGGGGCTATGAGTGTTACTGTAAAGCGAAAGAAAAGGGCATTGGAACGACATTGAATTTATGGGAAAAACCGTATCTTTATTAACAAAGGGGGCGGTTGGTATGAATCGAAGAATTACGGTGAAATACTGTTTTTTGCAGGGAGGATACTGGACGCTCGCAGCTGTAGCGATGGCGTTTACAACACCGCTTTTAGAGGCAAAAGGTTTTTCCGGAACAGAAATCGGAATTTTGAGCGCTGTCAAATATCTGGCAGTGCTCATTTTTCAAATGGTATTAGGAAGTTTTGCGGATAAACACGCCGAAAAAGTTCCGTTGCAGCGCATGTTGATTCTCATGACTTTTGTAAATATTATTTTTTCTTTTTTATTTTATTTAACCGGACATACGATGTGGATGGCAATGCTCACGCTAATTGTTTTTGGTATGACAATCCACTGCGCTTCGCCGCTTGTGGATTCGCTGTCCATCCAGTACATGAACCACGGCGTGAAAATGAACTACGCCATATCGCGTGCCTGCGGTTCTTTGTGCTGGGCCGTTTTCTGCGTTGTGGTCGGTTTGATTGCCGATGCGTTTGGGGCAAACCGCATTTTGATTTTCCAGATTATTGTAAGTTTTTTGTTTGCTTTTTTTGCGTTTAATATGGATGCTGTCGATTTTTCAAAGGGAAGAAAAAAGAAAGAAAAAACGGAAGACTTAGCTTCCGAAAATTCAGACACGAAATGCGAAACAGGAGAAGTCCATTCGTGTTTTTATCTGCTGAAACATTTTCCTAAATATTCGTTATTTTTGCTTGGACTCGTGTTTGTCTTTGCCGCTTATAATATGAATAGTACATTTCTCATTGACTGGATTGAGGGCATGGGAGGAAATCACGCGGATTATGGGATGGCTCAGTTCGTGCTTGCAATGGCGGAAATTCCGGTGGCACTTGTCTTTTACCGGATTCGTGGACGAGTTTCCATTGATAAACTGATGGTAGTCTGTGCATTCTTTTGCTTCCTCCGCGCCACGGCAACGACATTTTCCGGCAGCGTAACACTTGTCATTTTGTCGCAGGCACTGGAACTGTTAGGGCTCAGTATTTATTATGTCGGCACGGTGTATTTTGTCATGGACTATCTGCCACAGGCGGATGCCGTAAAAGGTGCTTCCCTCATTAATCTCGCCGGGATGGGGCTTGGGGAGATGGCAGGAAGTATCTCGTGTGGTTTGATTAAAGATGCGTTTGGCTTGAGAAATCTTATGCTTTTGAGTAGTGGTGTCGGGCTTGTGGGCGTTGTGGTTATGGTGTGGATGTGGCGGAGGTTGGAATGATGGGGTTGTGACAAACGTTCTTTTTCCTTGCATAAAAATAACATCTTCTGTTATGATATAATCAATTGGGGAATTTATTTGAAAGACGAGGAAATAGATTGATGGAGCATGTGTATAACGGAAAGGAAAACACAAAATATTTAAAACTATTAAAACAAAACTATTCATCAAGTCAGGCGGTAATCCGGGAAATCGTAAATTTAACGGCCATTACAAACCTGCCGAAAGGGACGGAGTTTTTCTTAAGTGATATTCATGGTGAATATGAAGCATTTTTGCATATTATGAATAACTGTTCCGGAGTAATCAAAGAAAAAGTGGACTTGATTTTTAAAGATACCTTATCGGAGTTTGACAGACAGGAACTGTGTACGCTGATTTATTATCCGAGAGAAAAAATGACGCTGCTCGGGGAAACGAACAGAATTGATGGCGACTGGTATGCCATGACATTGAATCATTTAATTATGATTGCCAAGTTATTGTCGTCGAAGTATACAAGGTCAAAAGTGAGGAAGGCATTGCCGGAGGACTATGCTTATATTATTGACGAGCTGCTGCATGCGCAGGAAGATGAAGATGCAAACCAGATTCGGTATCATAAGCAGATATTACAGACGATTATTGAGCTAGAGGATGCAGATGAATTTATTATTGCACTGTCGCAGTTAATTAAGAGATTGGCTGTTGACCACCTTCACATTGTCGGAGATATTTTTGACCGAGGCGGGAGTGCGGACAAAATACTGGATTTATTGTATGATTATCATTCACTGGATATTGAGTGGGGAAATCACGATATTTTATGGATGGGTGCTGCCTGCGGAAATGATGCGTGCATATGCAGTGTGATTCGTAATAACCTCAAATATGATAATGTTGAAATTTTAGAAAATGCCTATGGAATCAGCTTAAGGCAGTTGATTCTTTTTGGTATGAAAACGTATGGAATTGAGGATGGCATAAAGGCAGCATTAGCAGCGGTTACCGTTATCCTTTTTAAGTTAGAGGGGCGGTTGATAAAGGCACATCCGGAGTATGAGATGAGTGACAGGCTGTTATTGGGGCAAATGGATGATACAAAAAATAAGGTTATGATTGAGGGCGAATGGGTCACTATGAATACCAATGTGTTTCCGACTGTAGATTTAGAAAATCCTTATGAATTAACAGAGGAAGAAACGGAAATTTTGCGGAAACTGCACCGGAATTTTGTGTCGAGCCAGCGTCTGCAAAAACATATTCGTTTTCTGTATGAAAAAGGAAGTATGTACAATGTATACAACGGAAATTTAATTTATCACGGGTGTGTTCCGGTTGATAAAAACGGAGCTTTTGATAAATTGTGCATTGATGGAAAATATTATCATGGAAAAGCGTTGTTGGATAAGTGCGAGGAAAAAGCAAGAGCCGCTTATTTGGACAACCCGGACAAAGATGATATTGATTTCATGTGGTTTTTGTGGGGCGGAGAAAAGTCGCCTTTGTGTGGAAGAAAACTTAAGACTTTCGAACGTGAATATGTGGATGAAGAAAGTTTGTGGACAGAGGAGTCAAATCCTTATTACAGCAAGTATTATGATGAAAGTTTTTGCTGCCAGATTCTTCATGAATTTGGGCTTTATGATGACGATTCCCATATCATCAATGGACATACACCGGTCCATGCCATTGAAGGGGAAAATCCGGTCAGGGCAAAAGGAAGGCTGTTTGTAATTGATGGCGGTTTCTGCCGCTCCATGAATAAAGCGACAGGGATTGCCGGCTATACCTTGATTTTTAATTCGCATGGGTTAAGGCTGAAAGCGCATACCCCATTTACTTCAGTGGAAGACGCCTTGATGAATAATACGGATATTGAATCCTCTTCTGAGATTATCGAAAAAGATTTGCAGCGTATGTTTGTAAAGGATACGGATATCGGGAAACACTTATTGGAAGAAATCAGTGATTTGCGTAAACTTCTTGAAAATTACCGCAGACTATAGAAAAGGCAAAACTTGCCATTTTTTCTCATGCTTGTTAGAATAAAGTTATTAAGTTGCGTGTACGCGGAAAAGAGGAATTATTATGAATACAGATACATCGAAGAAAACTTTTTTGTTAGTTGAAGGGGCATTAATGATTGCCATGGCGTTTGTCCTTAGTTATATTAAACTTTATGATATGCCGATGGGCGGAAGCATTACACTGGAAATGATTCCGTTAGTCATTATGGGACTTCGTCATGGAGTGAAATGGGGAACATTTACGGCAGCCGTACATGGTATCATTCAGCTTATATTAGGCTTTAGTAATGTAATGTACTGCGCTACGATTCCTGCGATGATTGGATGTGTACTGTTAGATTATCTTTTTGCCTTTACGGTACTTGGACTGGCAGGGCTTTTTCTTCCGCTATTTAAGAATAAGCTTATAGGTGCGGCAGTTGGAACGGCGATATGCGGAGCACTGCGCTTTCTGTGCAGCTTTTTATCCGGATGGCTTTTGTGGGGAAGTTATGCACCGGAGGGCTGGAGCGTTGCTTACTATAGTTTTATCTACAATGGTTCTTACATGCTGCCAAACATTATCATTGGAGTAATTGTTATTTTGATAATTGGAAAAACAGCACCGGGATTTCTATTTCAAAAGAGGGAAAACGATAGATAAAACTGGTGCAGGAAAGAGGGGGTTTTATGTATTGGATTTTACTGGTAATTCAGTATGTGGGAATGGCAGCACTGTTTTTTGAAATTTTATATGTAAGCAGACAGCACAGTTCGCGGATTCAGACGCTTCTTGTGATGCTTTTATATGCTACGGTATTTAATATTGCCGGGTATACGCTGGAAATGCAGGCGGCGACCAAAGAACTGGCAATGCAGTCTTTGAAATTTACATATTTAGGAAAACCGTTCATTATATTTATTATGTACCTCTTTGTAATGGAGTATTGCGGGGTAAAACTTAGTAAAAAAAAGGTAAATTTATTTTTTGGCATAAGCGTGTTTGTGGCGGCATTGGTATTTACCAATGAACATCATTCGCTTTTTTATTCATCCATTTCTTATACAAAAGAGGGACTTTTTCCGCATTTGGTACTGGGACATGGATTGTTTTACAACTTGTATATTATTCTTGTACTATATTTCGTTTTTTCTACCTTTTACGTGTGCGTTCAGAAATATCGGAAAGACAAATCAGAAATTATGCGCAAGCAGGTAACGGTACTGCTTGTTATGGTGCTGCTTACGTTCCTTTGTCTGGTATTGTTTTTGTTTAAACTGACAGACGGATATGATTCGACAACATTGGCGTATCTGGTGGCAGTGTTTTTGTTTCAGCGGCTCATTCGCAAGTATAAGTTATTTGACACGCTGCGTCTGGCACAACAGGAAGCGGTGGAGTATATGTCCAATGGCTTAATTGTTCTCAATATTTATGGCGGGTTGGTTTACACGAACCCGGAGGCAGAAAAGATATTGGAAAAGCTGCAGAAAGAGCGGAGTGAGGGGTTACAATATTTAGAAGATCTTGCTGCGAAGTCAGAAAATTTATTTTTAGATGAATGTTCACTTCTAGAACACAAAAATAGTGAAAAATGTGTATATGAAGTATCCAAGCATGGTATTTACCGCGATGATAAATATTATGGGCGAATGATTGTCATTACAGAAATTACGGACAGCTATTATTATACGGAGCGTTTGCAGCATGACTTGGATGTTAAGACCAAAGAGGTAGTCAAAATTCAGCGTGATATCATTGCTAGTTTTGCAGCGATGATTGAGGCGAGGGATGGAATTACCGGACTTCATATTAAAAATACTGGAAATTTAGTGACGGTACTTGTCAATGTGATGAAAAAAGATGCGAGATTTGCTGATAAAATTACGGATGAATATGCAGAGATGACGGCGGCAGCCGCACGTCTGCACGATATTGGAAAGATTGCGATTCCGGACCGTATTTTGCAGAAGGAAGGAAAACTTACGGATGAAGAATTTGCCATTATGAAGACGCATCCGGCGGAAGGAGCCAAAATATTAGAGAATACAATTCAGGGAATGGAATCCGATGCTTATTATCAGATTGCACATGATATGGCACTGTACCACCATGAGAAATATGATGGCAGCGGCTATCCGTGTGGAATTCGCGGTGAGGAGATACCGCTTTCTGCACGAATTATGGCGGTGGCAGATGTATATGATGCGCTGCGTTCCAAACGCCACTATAAAGATGGATTTTCTAAGGAAAAAGCGATGGCGATTATGAAGGAAAGCCGGGGAACGCATTTTGATGCGGAAATTGATGATTTGTTCTTGGAGCATATTGATGAAATGGAGGCCGTTTTAGATATGGGAACTGATTTATAAATACACAAGATAGGAAGTGCTGGAATGAAAAGGAATTATGAAAAATTTATCACAGATATGATACGATATGCATCATCGGCGGAGTCACCGGATTATATTATACAGCAGATTATAAAGTATATTTGTGAAAATCTGGATTCCGACCGGGCATATATTTTTGAAGATAATTTAGATGGTACATTTCGAAATACCTACGAGTGGTGTAGAGAAGGTGTATCCGAGCAAATTGATAATTTACAGCGGGTGCCTTATGAGGGAATGCTGGATGCGTGGTTTTTAGAGTATGAAAAATCACACAACATTATGATACATGATATAGAGGAGTATCGGAAAGTGAGTGAGTCACTGTATCATATTTTGAAACCACAGGGAATTCGGACTTTGGTGACAGGGCCAATTGAAGTTAATGGTAAATACATTGGTTTTTATGGAGTGGATAATCCGCCGGTGGAATTGATGGACAATATTTCTACTATGATAAATATGATGGAGTTTGTCATTTCCATGATGATTCGTATCCGAAATTATGCCAGAGAAGTTGAGGAAAATGCGCTGCGTGACCAGCTTACCGGCTGCCGGAGCCGAAAAGCACTGTCGTTTGCCTATGATGGAGACTTTGCCAAAAATCAGTCGATTGCCCTCATTATGTGTGATTTGAATGGACTGAAAAAGAAAAATGACACGAAAGGGCACGAGGCAGGAGATAAATATTTGTGTGATGCGGCAGAAGTTTTGTTTGCCTGCTTTGGCAATGAGAATGTGTACCGCGTGGGCGGTGATGAGTTTGTGATTGTGCTGTTTGATGTGGATTTAAATGCAGTGAATGAAAAAATTGATAAAATGCTTGTATATCTTGAATTGAAGGAAGTTAGTATGGCGTATGGATTTGCTTACCGGAAGAATGCGAAAGAGCCATTTGAAAATCTGCTGCGAGAAGCGGATAAAAGGATGTATGAAGACAAACGCAGATATTATGACAAAATATCAGGAGGAAAGCATTAGGAAGGAGCTGCGAGTTGGAGAAGAAAGAAAACCGGTTTCAGATTATTTCAGCAATTGCGGCGGTTGTGTTGTTATACTTAGTTTTAGAGGGCTTTGGCATCACGTGCCCGATTAAATTTCTGACCGGGATTTCGTGTGCAGGGTGTGGCATGTCCAGAGCATGGATAGCAGTTTTTCATCTGGATTTTGCACGGGCATTTTATTTTCATCCCTTATTTTTTACGCCACCGGTTATATTACTTGTCATTTTATTGAAAAAGCGCATAAAACCAGTGTTTTACAAAGGTTTTATATTTACAATGATAGCGTTATATGTTATTGTTTATTTGTATAGAATGATATGGGGGGACCATCAGGTGGTTGTGTTTGAACCGGCAAAGGGATGTATGGTTTTACTCGTTCAAAAAATTTTAAGCTAAAGGAGGAGACATATGTTTTGTGCAAATTGCGGTGCACAAGTCCCGGATGGAACAAAATTCTGTCCGTCTTGTGGTAAACCGTGTTCAACAGGCGAAAAGGTAAAACAGGCAGCAGAGGATGTGTTTAACAAAAGTGAACAGGAATTAGGAAATGCTTTTGAAGATGTGAAGCAGAATTTCCAAGGATTTTTGCTTGTATTGAATCCGCAGCATGATGCCATAGTTCT
>OHAJ01003322.1_pt1 | contig 10230 bp, 9 predicted proteins | sample 1577101 | NCBI WGS metagenome assembly OHAJ01 (sample SAMEA3541531, study PRJEB24748) | human gut metagenome | biome: human gut; feature: human-associated habitat; material: faeces | place: China | collected 2012 | reverse complement strand
TATCACCTTGATTATGTTTAAGTATTAGTTAAGCTTAGTGAATTCTGTTACAATAAAAACAATCAATCTCAAAGGAGAATATTATGAAACTTAAAAAAATTCTTGGAATCACAGGTGTAGCCATTGCTTCAGTAGCTTTGCTTGCTGCATGTTCATCTAAATCATCAAAAGAAGCATCTAAATCTTCAGGTGCTAAAGAAACAATTAACTTTGCCACAGTTGGGACAACAGCACCGTTCTCATATGAAGAAAACGGTGAATTGACTGGTTACGATGTGGAAGTGGCTAAAGCAGTCTTCAAGGACTCTGACAAATATGAAGTGAAATTCCAAAAAACAGAATGGTCTTCAGTCTTCACAGGTCTTGACTCAGCTAAATACCAAATGGCTGGGAACAATATCTCTTATTCAGAAGAACGTGACCAAAAATACCTCTTCTCATATCCAATTGGTACCACACCAGCTGTTTTGACTGTTCCAAAAGATAGTAATATTAAGAAATATGATGATATTGCTGGACACTCAACGCAGGTTGTTCAAGGGACATCGACAGCGACACAATTAACTGAATTTAACGATAAACATTCAGACAAGCCAGTTGAACTTAACTACACAAATGAAAATATTACACAAATGTTGACAAGTTTGAATGAAGGTACGTCTTTGAGGCCCGGGATTTCCACTTGTCACATAACGACAACGCTTTCAGCATCGAGTTCTCTACCCGCGAACTAAATAATTCCGAACGTATCACGTATCTATATACCATAAACAACACTCCCTGGGTCAAACTTCCCAAAGGAGTCAACCGGGTGTCATTCAGCGACCTTCCCCCCGGCGATTATCATTTCCGGATCAAAGCCGAAGATTATCTGCTGGAATCCGACACCGATGAAATCACCATTCACATCGCACCGGCATGGTGGGCATCGGGCTGGGCCATGCTGATCTATGCCTTATTGGCAGTAGCAGCCGTCTATGGCATCATCCTGCAAATGAGACACCGTTACCGCATAAGGCAGGAAATGATGCAACATATCCATGCCGAACAGATAAACGAAGCCAAGCTACAGTTTTTCATCAACATCTCCCACGAGATACGTACTCCGATGTCACTCATCATCAGTCCTTTGCAAAAACTGATGACAAACGATACAGACCACGAACGGCAAAAGAACTACCGCATCATCTGGCGCAATTCCGAAAGAATCCTGCGGCTGGTAAACCAATTGATGGATATACGCAAGATAGACAAAGGACAGATGTCACTCGTTTTCCGTGAAACCGAAATGACCGGATTCATTAATGATTTGTGTGAAACCTTTACAGAACAAGCGAACAAAAAACAAATTACTTTGCAGTTCCACCACGAGGGCGCCGACCACTTAAAATTGTGGGTGGACCCGGTGAACTTCGACAAAATTATCCTGAACATCCTGTCCAATGCCTTCAAATTCACCCCCGAAGGAGGCAGTGTGGACATACGGCTACGCACCGGTAAGGACTCCACCCTGCCGAAACCATTGCAACAGTATGCCGAAATCACCGTGACCGACAGCGGAATAGGAATCGCCCCCAAAGAAACAGAACACATATTCGAACGCTTTTACCAGATACGGAATAGCCAAAACAACTCAAACATAGGTACCGGTATCGGGCTGCACCTCACCCGCTCACTGGTGGAACTTCATCATGGAGACATCCGTGTAGAAAATAATCCGGACGGACAACCGGGATGCAGCTTTATCATCCGTATGCCTCTGGGATGCGCCCATCTGCGCAAAGAAGAAATGGAAGCCGACAAAGCTCCTCTCTTCCACACTCCGGCTCCGGTCCTCCCTGTTCCTTATGAAACCGAGGAAGAAGAAAACGGAAAAACACGAACCAAAACGAAATACAAAGTACTGGTGGTAGAAGACGATGAAGATATACGCCGCTATATCTGCCGTGAACTGGCAAGCGATTACCATACCCTAGAAAGCTGCAACGGCAAGGAGGCACTGGAAAGCATCTTCAATAAAACCCCGGACTTGGTAATAAGTGATGTCATGATGCCCGAAATGGACGGACTTACCTTATGCCGCAAAATAAAGCAAAATGTGAACCTGAACCACATCCCGGTAATACTGCTCACCGCCAAGACACGGGAGGAAGACAATCTGGAAGGTCTGGAAACAGGAGCCGACGCCTACATGACCAAACCTTTCCATATAGAGATATTGAGGAAAACGGCCGCCAACCTGATCCGCAGTCGTGAACGGCTACGCAATACCTATACCGGACAACAGACCCAAGGGGATAAGATACAACCAATAGAAGTACAGTCCCCCGATGACAAACTGATGGAACGAATCATGCGGGTCATCAACGAAAACCTGAGTAACCCGAACCTCACCGTGGAGATGATTACCACCGAGGTAGGCATTAGCCGCGTGCACTTGCACCGTAAACTGAAAGAACTGACCAACCAGACCACACGGGATTTTATCCGGAACATCCGACTGAAACAAGCGGCAGAGCTGTTGTCGAAGAAACGGTACACCATAGCCGAAGTGGCGGACTTGACCGGATTCACCAATCCCAACAATTTCTCGACCGCTTTCAAGGATCTGTACGGAATGCCTCCCAGCATGTACATGGAACAGCATTTGAAACAGGATAAGAATAAGGAAGAGGCTGTCTCAAAATAGAGTTGAGATGGCCTCTTTTGTTTCATCTCCAATTGAAGTCATTTGGATTTTTCTCAAAAAAGGAGTTTATAAACTTACTTTTGAAGGTTTCATCCTTTCAAACTTTTTTTTTCGTTGCCATAAGCCCCCTAAGAGGCTACTTTTGCAAGATTATGTGCAATGGCCAGCAGGCCGAACTCAATTTCAACCTTCTTAAGCCCACGAAGATGGAACCTCTTGAAGTGCTTGTTGTTCTTGAGGTTTCCAAATACGGCTTCCACATCCTGCGGTCGCTGGCTGCGATATTTCAGGCCTTCATCAGAGAGCAGTTTTTCACGTTCCCTTTCCTTGATTTTCCTCAGACGATGGTTTACCTGCACAATTCTTTCCGACCGGCTTCTGTGACACCGACATCTTAGCGGGCAGCCTTTGCAGTTACGTGCCCTGTATCTTGAGATGGTCTGCACAAAACCGTTGTCTGTTATCCGCCTTGCATCGGAGAGTCTTTCCATTCTCTGTCCCATCGGACAGTACATGCCGTCGGTTTCTTCATTATAATAAAAGTTGGCAGAGAGAAACGGGTCGTTCCGGAAATTCCTTTTCTGTTCCTTATGAAAATTGTTGTACTTTATAAAGGTTTCAATGCCATGTCTGAAGGCGTACAGATAGTTCTCCTCGCTTCCGTATCCGGCATCACAGACAGATACGTCAGGGTATCTGCCGTAAAGGGAATGGAAATTATCCATATGCAGGGGATAGGTGGAGGTATCACCGGCACACTGATGGATGGTATAGTTCAGAATGAACTGTCTGTTGGTACTGATCTGGGGATTATATCCGGGTTTGAGCTGTCCGTTCCTCATGTGGTCCTCTTTCATGCGCATGAAAGTAGCGTCATTGTCTGTCTTTGAGTAGCTGTTGCGTCCGTCAAGTATCTTTCCCTGTGATTCATATTTCCTGAGCTGTTCGGGCCATGACTTCCTTACACGTCTTACCTTCGCTTTCATTTTCCTGTCTGCATCCACTCCGTTCAGGGCATCATCTATCTGGCAAAGTGCCTTTTCCACTTTCTCCGGAGTGATATCCTGATATGTGATGGGTGCGGAATCACGCAGTTCCTGCTTGGTGACGGACTCGGCGTACTGCCATATCTCTTCAAGCTGTTCCGCGATTCTGGATATACGCGTATGTATGGACTTACCCCAGACGAACGTATAACGGTTGGCATCCGCCTCCATCTTCGTCCCGTCGGTACAGGCCACATCCAGACTTACAAAACCTTCCGCCACAAGGAACTTTACGATGGTGGCAAATATTGTCTTGAGTACATCCTTCAGCCGGCTGCTGCGGAAACGATTGATGGTATTATGGTCAGGAGTCACATTGCCGGTAAGCCACATGAAGCGGATGTCATTGCGACAGAATTCTTCTATGCGACGGCTGGAATAGATATTACGCAGATAAGCATAGACCAGAATCTGAAGCATCATGCGAGGGTGGTATGCAGAACAGCCTTGGGGAGAATACCTGCGGTAAAGTTTTTCAAGGTTTATCTGTTCAATGATACGGTGAACAACCCGGACCGGATCGTTCTGGGGAATAAAATCGCCTAAACACGGAGGTAAAAGCAGATTATCGTTGGATGTATAACTTTTAAACATGATCTTTGGGATATTTTGACTTGATTCCCTAAGATACAAAAAATTAGGGAGACGGGCAAGTTCTGACTGAGCGAAGTTAGGACTTGCCCGATTTTTTTGCAAACACAAAAAAAGGCCGTCTCATTTTGAGACAGCCTCTTTTCCACCAAGTACAGACCCAGTTTCCGCCGAATGCAAACTTTGCGGATACAATGGTATGAACAAATACACTTTTCCTACAAAACACTCTTACATATACCTATTTTACGAACCTTTCTTCAGTCCATTCAGCCGACATAACTCACTATTACATTCCAGCTTCTCGGGGATGCCGACATCCTTGGAGAGCTTCTTCACGGCATCGACCGCGGCCTTGCGGTACTCGGCTTGGGTCATCGAATCGACACCCTCCACGCCCATGGCGCGCGCGATCTCGCGGTACTTCTCGCCGGTGCAGTCGGCGTTGTATTCCATGACGATCGGCAGCATCATCGCGCAGGCGACGCCGTGCGGCGTGTCATACACAGCGCCGAGGGTATGCGCCATGGAGTGCGCGATGCCGAGACCGACGTTGGAGAAGCCCATACCGGCAATATACTGACCGAGAGCCATACCCTCGCGACCTTCCTTCGTGCCCTTAACGGCGTCGCGCAGGTGAGCGGAGATGAGCTTGATGGCTTCAAGATGGAACATGTCGGTCATCTCCCACGCGGCCTTCGTGATGTAGCCCTCGATGGCGTGGGTCAGCGCGTCCATGCCGGTGGAGGCGGTGAGACCCGCGGGCATGGAGCTCATCATCTCCGGATCGACGATCGCAACGATGGGCATATCGTGAGGATCGACGCATACGAACTTGCGCTTCTTCTCCACGTCCGTGATAACGTAGTTGATGGTGACCTCGGCGGCGGTGCCGGCGGTCGTCGGGATGGCGATGATCGGCACGCAGGGCTTCTTTGTGTCCGCCACGCCCTCCAGAGAGCGCACGTCGGCGAATTCGGGGTTGTTGATAATGATGCCGATGGCCTTGGAGGTATCCATGGGCGAGCCGCCGCCGATGGCGATCAGGTAATCCGCACCGGCAGCCTCGAACGCGGCGACGCCGTCGGTCACATTCGCAATGGTGGGATTGGGCTTTATATCGGAGAATATCTCATAGCTCAGTCCGGCGGCATCCAGCACATCGGTCACGCGGGCGATAACGCCGTGACGCAGAAGAGTGGGGCCGCAGCAGATAAGCGCCTTTTTCAGGCCGCGGGACTTGACTTCGGCGGGCAGCTCCTGGATGGCGCCTGCACCGTGATATGAGGTCTGGTTGAGCATGATTCTGTTTGCCATAGTAATGTTTCTCCTTTCGTGATGTGAAAAGCAACCTATTACTCATTATGCCCTTGTTAATCAACACTTTCGAGCACGAACACATTTTAGCGCCCCATATACCGTTTGTCAACACAAATACTCGCCAAAAATCACCTCATTTTGCAGAAATGCATCGGCAAACTGGCGAATTCTCGATCCATTTTATTTCACGCGCACAGGTGTTCCGCACCGCGTGCTTCTTCCCCATCGTCATTTCGCTGCGGAGCAGCTTCCCTATGAGATCAAGCCGAACGGCAAAAGGATCGTCAAGTGGCTGGCCATCCGGCGCGTTATCTATTTGCGATCTTCTCTTCCGAAATTATGTAAACTTTATGAGCATAAAAATCTGCGCAGAGAATGGTTTTTCTGCACAGACTTTTATATTATGTTAATAAAATTATGTTTACTGTATTATGTTAATTACAGGATAAATCCCCCGTCCACGGTGAGCACCTGTCCGGTGACGAAGCTTGCGTCGTCGCTCGCGAGGTAGGAAACTGCGGCGGCGATGTCCTCCGGCCGTCCGAGACGGCGCAGCGGCGTTTCCTCGGCAAGCTGCGGCAGCACCTCGCTCGGCAGGGCATCCAGCATGTCGGTTTTTATTACGCCGGGCGCAACGCAGTTGACGCGGATGTGCGTGGGCGCAAGCTCGGCGGCCAGTGAGCGCGTGAGCGCGATGAGCGCGGCTTTTGTGGCGGAGTACGTCACCTCGCAGCTCGCGCCGCGCAGCCCCCACATGGACGAGACGTTCACGATGCAGCCCGCGTGCTCGCGGAGCATCGGCGGCAGGACAGCCTGGATGGTGTGGAACGCGCCGTCGATGTTCACGCCGAAATAGCGCCGCCACATCTCCTCCGTCACGTCCTGAAAAAGCGCCTGCCCCGCGACGCCCGCGTTATTCACGAGAAGGCTCACAGGGCCGAACGTATCCTCCACGCGGCGCACCATATCCTCTACCTGTGCGCGGTCGGCAACGTCCGCCTGAAACGCGGCGGCGTGCAGTCCCTCGGCGGTAAGCTCCGCCACGAGCGAGTCGGCGCAGTCCTGCCGGACGTGATAGTTTACGGCAACGGTATAGCCCTCATGGGCAAGACGGCGCGCCGTCGCGCGGCCGATGCCGCGGCTCGCGCCGGTGATAAGTGCGATCTTTTCCATTTTGTTTCCTCCCTGTGATATGCGTTTATTGTACCGCAGCAAAGAGCGGAATACAAGTCACTGCTCGCTCTCCGTCTCGTATTCCCCGGTCTCCTTCTCGCCAAATTCCCGCGCCGTTTCCGCGACGACGGCCTCGTACCCGGTGAGCGCGGCGAACGAGGAAAACTGCGCCGCCCGGTCGCGCCGCGGCATGGGCGGGTGCACATCGGAAACATGGTGCGGCAGTGTGATGATATCATCATAGTCGCGGCATTTCTCGCGCTTCATGCCCGGTGTCCCCCGATCTGTTTATTCCGCTCGCGCGTCGTCGCGCCCTCTTCGAGATTCATGCCCTTTAGTATGGCGTTGCTGCCGTAGCGCCGCTGGATGGCAAGAATAGCTTCCTGCCGCCGGCGTTCGCGCTCACGCGCCTTCTGCTCCGCGCCGGGCGCGCCCGGCTCCTCCTCCGCAGCGGAAAAGAGATCCATCTGCTCGCCGCTCTCAGCGGCGCGGGGGATCTTATTCTCCGGCAGGACGCGGTTCGCCGCGACCGTCACACGGCGTACAAGAAGGTTTTTGTCCGTAATGCGGTCGTAGAGCGCCATGACCGCGTCCGTGATATCGCGCGTGGAGGACGAGTAGCCTGCGAGATTCGCCGTTCCGTGGCCATGCTTCGGCACACGGCGGCCATAGCGATCCACGTGCGTTTCACCGGCGTACTCCGCAGCGCGGGCGGGGTCGGAGAGATTTTCGATGTCGTACCCGATCGTGAGCGTGAGCTGGTCGGTGCATAGGCGCTTTTTCACGAGATCGAGCACGAGAAGGTCGGTCATCTCGCGCACGATGAGCTTTGCCTTGTGCCAGTCGTACGGCTCCTGCAGCACCTGCCCGGAGCTGATGCTGTTGGAGTCCGGCCGGTAGGCGCGGATGTCCGCGATCGTGCACGGCTCCCAGCCCCAGGCGTGGTCAATGAGAAGCTCCGCCTGCACGCCGAACGTTTTATAGAGCAGCTCCTCGTTATAGAAATCCCCGCTCTTCCCGAGCGAGCAGCGGGCAATATCGCCCATCGTGTGCATTCCCAGCGCTTCCAGCCGCCGCACCGTGCCCGCACCGACACGCCAGAAATCCGTGAGAGGCCGGTGGCCCCAGAGATTGCGGCGGTAGCTCATTTCGTCAAGCTCCGCAATGCGCACGCCGTCACGGTCCGGCAGGATGTGCTTGGCTTCAATGTCCATTGCGATCTTGCAGAGATAGAGGTTCGTACCGATGCCCGCCGTGGCGGTGATGCCGGTCGTATGCAGCACCTCGCGCAGGATCTTCCGGCAGAGATCGTGCGCCGACATGCGGTACGTTGGCAGATAATCGGTCACATCCATAAACACCTCGTCAATGGAGTAGACGTGGATATCCTCGGGCGCTACGTAGTGCAGATAAATGTTGTAGATTCCGGCGCTGTAGCGCATGTAGTGCGCCATGTGCGGCGGCGCTACGACATAATCCAGCTCCAGCGCGGGGTTTGCCGCAAGCTCCGGCGCGCTGCACGATTTCCCGGTGAACGCATGGCCCGGCGCGGCGGCGCGGCGCGCGGCGTTGATCTTCCGCACTGCCTCCACGACCTCGAAAAGCCGGGCGCGGCCCGGAATGCCGTAGGCCTTGAGCGCCGGAGACACCGCAAGGCAGATCGTCTTTTCCGTGCGGGTCGGGTCCGCCACAACAAGATTCGCCGTCATCGGGTCAAGACCGCGCTCCATGCACTCCACCGAGGCATAGAACGACTTGAGATCGATGGCAAGATATGTCCGCTCGCCCATGGCGCACCTCCTTTGCGGTTTGTACCTCCTATTATATTAGCTTATTGAGCGAATTTCAAGAGGAAGGTTTTGCAGTATCGTTGTGCATTTATGCAAAACTCCCCGACGCCAGGGCGTCGGGGAGAAAAGATGTAATCGGATTATCGCTTCGGCAGAAAATCCGGCCGGACGATCTATCTGCATTTCGGCATAGGAAAAGCCGCCTTGCGGCAGCCTTTTCCCTATAGAGCATCGTGCTGTGATCATAGCGTACACCCGTAAAAAAGCGACAGCTTTTGCCGGAAAACTCAAAGAAGTCCGAGCAGAAGCTCCGCGACGAACGCCACGCCGCAGCACGAGGCCGCCACGGTGATCAGTCCGCCGCCGCGCCAGGCGATAAGGATCCCGGCCACGAGCGCCGCAGCGCCGGCGATGGGCTGCTCCGTCGCCTGCATGATGGCGGGGAACGTCATCACCGCGAGCGTCACATACGGCACATAGTACAGGAACGAGCGGAGGAACCGGCTGCGGATGGGCTTTCGGATAAGCGTGAGCGGCAGAACGCGGACAAGGTATGTAACGACCGCCGCCGTCAGGATGGAGAGGAGCGTTTTTGTCATGCCGCCGCCTCCTCTTCCGCCGGGCGCGGGAACAAAACAGCCGCAAGCGCCGAAATGACGACCGTGAGAATGATCGTCCGGTTGCCGGAGGAAAGATCACGCAGTACCGGCAGAAAGGCGAACGCCGCACTCGCGGCAAAGGCCGAGAGCACGCAGCCGAGCACCACGCGGTTTTCCTTCGCCGGGGGAACGATGATGGCGAGGAACATGCCGTAAAGCGCCACGCTCAGCGCGCTCACGATGCGTGCCGGGAGAAGGTTGCCCATGAAGATGCCGAGCGCCGTGCCAGCCGCCCACATCGGGATGGAGGCGGTCATCGCGCCGTAGAAATACCGCGGCTCCACGCAGCCCGGCCGGGCGATCGTGATGCCGAAAAGCTCGTCGGTCACATCAAAGCCGATGAAAAACCGGTGGTAAAACGGCATATCGGGGCTCATGCGCTGGCTGAGCGCACAGCTCATAAGGAGATACCGCGCGTTGATGATGAGCGTTGCGAGAGCGATCTCCACACAGGCAGTGCCGCTGCCGATGAGCGTGAAGAGGGCGTACTCGCCCGCCGAGGCGTTGCACAGAAGGCTGGAGAGCAGCCCCTGCGTTACGGTGAGTCCGGCATTGCGCGCGGCGATGCCGAGGGAAAACGACACGGCAAAATAGCCGAGACCGATGGGAAAGCCGTCGCGCAGGCCTTCAAAATAGACGCTGCGGCGGCGGCTGGAATGCGTTTGCTTCATAGCGGCTTCTTTCTTAAGGTAATAGGGATACAAAGAGAACTTGTACCACATTTGCCCCGCTCTGGCAAGGACTTTTCCGAAAGAAGCGAAGAAAATCCGTTTCTGCTTATTCGTTCCGGTCTTTGATCTGCCGGTACCGGCAGAAGAAGCGGGCAAAGAAATAGATATACAGCCCCACAATTATGCCGAGCAGCGCGGCGAGAACGCCTTCTCCTTTCTATATATTGCCGCGATGCTATTTGTCAACCCCTTTTCGCGCCTTGACAGGGTGTGTATAATAATTTTATAAAG
>OHAJ01003321.1_pt1 | contig 10233 bp, 8 predicted proteins | sample 1577101 | NCBI WGS metagenome assembly OHAJ01 (sample SAMEA3541531, study PRJEB24748) | human gut metagenome | biome: human gut; feature: human-associated habitat; material: faeces | place: China | collected 2012 | reverse complement strand
GGCCTGGAGACGGTGACGGACGCGGGGCGGCAACGGCGTTTGCTCAGGGCTTCTTGCGCCGTTTGGCGCTCTCCGTGTCGAATTCTTCCTGATCGAATCCGGCAGCAAGGATCTCCTCGGCCTTCGCGGCATCGGCCTCGTTGACCACGAGACGGATTTTCGACAGGTCGCCCGGAATCGGCAGAATGTCCGAGATGCCTTCGTTGAGCAGTTCGCACCGGATGCCGTTGCTCTCGAGCAGGCTCTGATAGATCGAGGCCTCGCCCGCCGATGAAAAGGTTTTCAGAACCGATAATTTCGAGTTGTCCATGGCTTTGCGTATTGAGGGTTTGTTCGGTCGGGGACCGCGCGGATCCGGATGCCGGATTTCGGTCCCTTTCCCGATACAATGTACGAAATATTGTTGATAAAATGCACTTTCCGTGCCCGGTATTTCCGTTTATTTTTCGTTACTTTTGTGTCGAGGCATAATAATGGGAAACAATGGGGCAGTTCACTCATCTTCATGTACATACGCAATATTCGATTCTGGCGCCCAATTAGCGCAATTGCTTCATCACCCGCCTGATGTCCGTGCGTGTCATTGATGCGCTTCAGGTCATTCAAGTCGCACGCCACCACGCCAATTGATCCGTTGCTGGAAAGCTGCCAGTTGTTCGCCAGATTCACCGCATCCTCCTGAAGCGCGTTATGGTTGCGCAGCCCGGTCGGCAGGTCAATCATGGCACGATCGTGGTATGTGCCAACGGGATTCTCGACGATGAAGTACATCATCAGCGTAATCACCGTCAGCTTCACCGCGGACAGCATCAGCTCCGGGAACGCCATCTGCAGGCACGTCATTGCCGCCATCAGCACCAGCACCAATGTCATCAGCACGCAGACCAGCCGATCCAGCTGAAACCGCGCGCGGAAAAGCAGCACTGCGCTTACCAGACACAGGGCGATGCCGATAAAGAAATACAGGTGCATGAACGCGCCGTCGGGGTAATTGATAACAAGCCCCTGTGTGAAGTGCAACGGAAACAGCGGTGCAGCAAACAGAAACAAGAACGGAATCAGGATTGTCACGATACGAACCGCCTGCAGTGAGCGCCCCTGCAGCGGAGTGATGCTGGCAATGTACCAGCACATTTCGCCAAGGAAAGCGATCGCGGTTGCGCAGCAGAGCAGATGCAGCAGACGATTCACCAGCAGCGGCGTGGTATCCAGCAAATTGGCAGTAACTTCTGTGAGGATAGTCAGTACGACGTGACACAGCGCGTAAATGCACATCCTGCGGAAACGCCGGGACGCGCTGCTGTGGTTATACAGGTGGCTGAACACCAGCAGCAGCGCAATGGTAATCAGGCACACAATTCCGGAGCGCTGCCGAAGATAAATCTCCATAAGCACACATCCTTCGGTGGAATATGGGCGAATACGCAACCATTATACACGATTTTTCGCCAAAAGAGAACCACCTTCAGGTTGATTTTTTTGTAAAAAAAGCCAAATGCAATGAAAAAAACATCAGCAAAACAAAAAATCATACTATTTGGAGAATGATAATTCGTAGGCAGGCAGCGCAGGTGAATCCGGAAATAGCATCAATAGCGGATTTTCGCTTGAACCTTTCCCCCGGATGTGCTATGATAAGCGCGGGAGTGTGAACAACATGGAACAGTTTTCCCGGACGATTTCGCTCGTCGGGCAGAGTGCCTTTGACCGCGTGCATCAGGCGCGCGTAGCGGTGTTCGGCGTCGGCGGCGTCGGCGGATATGTGTGCGAAGCGCTGGTGCGCAGCGGCATTGCGGAAATCGACCTGTTCGACCGCGACGACGTGAGCATCAGCAACCTGAATCGGCAGATTATCGCCCTGCATTCGACCATCGGGCAAGATAAGGTGGACGCGATGGCAGCGCGCCTGAAGGACATCAACCCCCATGTGCGTGTGAACTGCCGCAAGATGTTCTATCTGCCAACAAATGCGGACGAAATTGATTTGTCTGTGTACGACTTTGTGGTAGATGCGGTGGATACCGTTGCTGCCAAGCTGGAACTCGCGCGCCGCTGCGAGCAGGGCGGCATCCGCTTCATCAGCGCAATGGGCGCGGGCAACAAGCTCGACCCGTCCTGCCTGCGCATTGCCGACATTACGAAGACGAGTGTCTGCCCCTTGGCGCGGGCGATTCGCGTTTCGTGCAAGAAAAAAGGCATCCGGCACATGACCGTTGCCTATTCGCTCGAACCAATGCATCCGCCTGTCCAGCCGATTGCGGAAGAGAGCGATCACCGCAAGGATATTCCCGGCAGCACCGCGTTTGTGCCGGGAGCGATGGGGCTGCTGATTGCCTCCCACGTCGTGCGGACGCTTATGGCAGGGGATGAGCCAGCACGTCCTGAAGGGTAATCCCCTCAAGATAGCTCTGAATCACGCGGTCAAGCCCCTCCCAGACGAATAGCGTCTGACATTCATTGCAGCGCTCGCACTCATTCGGGTGACGATCCAGACACGCCACCGGCGCAAGCGACCCTTCCATCACGCGGATAATTTCCGCCACGGACAGCTTTTCCGGCGCAATTGCCAGCCGATAGCCGCCTTGATGCCCGCGCGCACCGCGGAGAATGCCCGCCTGCGACAGCACGAGCGCAATCTGCTCCAGATACTTCTTGGAAATGCCCTGACGCTCCGCGATTTCCTTGAGCGTCACCGTTCCGCTGCTCTGATGCTGCGCCACATCGACCAGCATCCGCAGGGCATAGCGTCCCTTTGTCGAAATTTTCAACAGGAACACCTCCTCTGATAGCGCTATAATACCATAGATTTTGTATGATTACAAGCCCAATTTTCGGCGGCGCGGGAATTTGCATTCCTCCGCCGCCGTTTTTATCTCATTTCGCATTGCTCATTCCTAATTGCGCATTGATTACAAGATTGCCGCCAGAAACAGCATCACCGCCAGAAACAGCACATTCACCCCTGTGAACACCGCGAAGTACCTGCCCTTCTGCGCGCCCTCGCCCGCCCCGTACAGCCGGAACGAAATCAGGCTCGCCAGCGACGCAATCAGCGTCCCCAGTCCGCCCAGATCAACGCCCAGCGCCAGCGCTTTTGCGTCCTGCGTGAACGGCGACAGCAGCAGGCACGCCGGCACGTTGCTGATGACCTGACTCGTCAGCAGCGCCACCGCCATCGGGCTGCGCGCCATCATCGTCTCCAGCCACGCGCGCACCGGCTCGCACGCCTTCACCGATGCCACAAAGACAAAGAAGCACACGAACGTCGCCAGCAGCGTGTAATCCACCTGCCGGATTGTCCCCCTGTCCAGCGCCAGCGTACCAAGGAACACCGCCGCCGCCAGCGCCCACGCGGGCAGCACCTTCGCAATCGCCAGCAGCGCCAGTGCGCTCAATGCCCCATACAGCGTAAGCATCTTCCCCGCCAGCGGCGCGCGCGCGGACGTATCCACCGCAACGCGCTCCTTCGGCAGCAGCAGGCACAGTGCCATCAGCAGCGCAAGCGCGACGGCGGCATACGGCGCGAGCAGGGTCAGGAAATCCAGCGCCGTCAGCCGCCCGGACGTGTACAGGTACAGATTCTGCGGATTGCCAATCGGTGTGACCATGCTGCCCAAATTCGCCGCAACCGTCTCCAGCACGACTGTCCAGATGGTGCTTTTCTGCCCGCCAGCGCGGAAGAGCAGCAGTGTCAGCGGCACAAGCGTCAGCAGGGCAACATCATTCGTCACCAGCATTGAGAGTGCAAAGCACAGCGCCACCATCACCGCCGAAAGTCCGCGGAGCGTCGTCACACGCCGGGTAAGTTTCCGGCTGACGGCGTCCAGTGCGCCCATGCGCCGGAATCCCGCGACAATCGTCATCAGCGAGAAGAGCATCAGCAGCGTCGTCGTGTCGATGCCCTGCAAGTGTATGACCGACGGCGGGGTCAGCAGGAAAGACAGCAGTGCGCAGACGAGTGCCGCGCTCAGCACCGTTTCCCGGCGGAAATACTGCAAAATTCGTTTCATCATGCGTTTTTTCTCCTTGTGGAAGAAGCAAAAAGCCAGCGGCATTGCACCGCCGGTTCATTAGGGTAACACCTCATTTGTGCGGTGTTGCATAGAATACTTTTTAACTGAAGCGTTCCGCCGTCATCGACGCAAGATACCGAATTCTGCTCTGCGAATCCTCCAAGCATTCAATCAGCAGCGGATTGAACGCGCCGCATTCGCCATTGCGAATCATCTGCATTGCCTGTTCATGCGAAAAGCCCTCTTTATAGACGCGCGGCGAAATCAGCGCATCATACGCATCGGCAATGGAAACGACCTGCGCGGCAATCGGGATTTCCTCGCCCTTTAAGCCGTCGGGGTAGCCGCCGCCATCGTAGCGCTCGTGATGCCAGCGGCAAATCTGGTACGCCGTGCGCGCCAATTCCTCGTCTCGGTAGTGATCCAAGCGCGCGAGCATGGACGCGCCAATCAGCGTATGCGACTTCATGACAATGTACTCTTCTTCGGTCAGCTGGCCGCTTTTGTTGAGGATTTTCTCGTCGATGCCCATTTTGCCGATATCGTGGAACGCCGATGCGGTCACGATGACCTTGCGTTCATGCGGCGTGAGGGTATAGCGCTTCGTTTTGCTGACGAGGGTATCCAGCAGCACCTCTGTCAAAAGGCAGAGGTGGCGCATGTGCGCGCCGCTTTCGCCGTTGCGGGCGCTGACGACTTCGCTGATAATCTCCAGCATCAGGCGGTTGCTGCGCTCCTTCTCGTGAATCTGGTCGCGCACCTGATTGCTTAAGCCCCGCTGGCGGGCATAGAGCTTGATGGTGTTGCTGATGCGCTGGCTGACGACATCGGCGTCGAACGGACGGGTGATGTAGTCGCTCACGCCTAAATCGTAGGCGCGGTGGATGGTGTCCGCATCGTTCTCGCTGGAAATCATGACGACGGGAATTTCCTCCAGCCACTGATTCGCCGCCATCAGCGACAGCATATCAAATCCGCTAAGCGTCGGCATAAGCAAATCCAGCAGCACAAGAGCGATTTCCGTGCCGTAGCGCCGGAGCATATCCAAGCCCTCCAGCCCATCAGCTGCTTCCAACACGTCGTAGCGGTCGGGAATCAGCCCATTGAGGATGGCGCGGTTCGTCCGGGAGTCATCGACAATGAGAATTTTCATGCGCGGTCGGGTATCCTTGCGCGGCGCAATATCTTCCGCGGCGATTTCGGAATCCGTGACAACAGCATTGCGGCTCTTTTTTGCCTGCATCATCAGCTGATTGGCGCGTTCAACCGCGCAGTCAATCGGCTCGCCGCGGTTAATCAACCCGCCGATGCTGACAGATAGGCGGATGTCCTCCAGCCCCGGCAGCCGGGTTTCGCTGATTTGGCAGCAGATATCCTGCAATTTCTGCTGAAAGGTGGCTTCCTCGATGTGCGGCAGGAGCAGCAGGAACTCATCCCCGCCATAGCGGATGATGGTGTCCGAGCGGCGAACGCAGTGGCGCATCACGCCAACGGCGGCTTCCAGCATCTTATCGCCTGCCTGATGCCCATACGTTTCGTTGCATGCCTTGAAGCCGTCCATGTCCAGGACGGCAACACCAGCTTCCATGCTGCGATTTTTCAGGGCATCCTCATAATAGCGGCGATTATACAGCCCGGTCAGCGCGTCGCGGTAGAGCTTTTCGCCCATGCTGCCGGTCTGGGTGAGCATTTGTCGGCGCTGCACCACGGCTTCGGGGGTATCCTGCTGCAAGTCCTGTACGAGCTCCAGCACGCAGGGTTCGCCGTCCACCTCGACATAGCGGGCGAATATTTGCTCTGCCCGCTGCGGGGTAACGTCGAGCGTAGTGAGCTGGCATTTTTCATGCAGAACGCGGCATTCAAGTTCGGTGCGCTTGGAATGCGCCTGCGGTGCGTGCAGAACGGCCTTTTCGTTCAGCAGCCGCACGCTGGAGAACGTCTGCCGGAAGCACGCCATTTGGACTTCCGCTTCTTTGCGCGTCATTTTGATTTGTGCTGTCATGGTTCTCCTTCTCCCGGTTATTCCTTCCGTCCTTCCATCCTACAAGGAGGCAATAAATGAAATTGCCCCGTAAGCACCTTCAACGCGTTTCCTGCGGTCATTTCCCTGTTGCGCAAGGAAAATAGAATGCTTCAGCCCTTCCAGTACTTCCCGTCGAGTTCGCGGTACTGGATTGCCTCCGCAACGTGTGTCGCGCCGATGGTGTCCGCGCCGTCCATGTCGGCAATCGTCCGAGCGACCTTCACCACGCGGCCGTATGCGCGCATACTCATGCCCATGCGCTCCACTGCCATGTGCAGAAGCGACGTTGCTTCCGGGGTCATTGGGCAGTATTTCTTGCTTAAGCCCGCGTCAAGCTGCGCATTGCAGTGGATGCCGTCCTGCGCATAGCGGGCTTGCTGCAATTCACGCACCTTCCGCACGCGCGCGCCAACTTCCGCCGAGGATTCCGCCGCGCCGCCCTCGCTGATTTCCTTCACGGGCACAGCGTCTACCTCCACCTGAATGTCGATGCGGTCAAGCAGCGGGCCGGAGATGCGGTCGAGATAGCGGCGGATATCCTTCGCGGAACAGCGGCATTTCTTCGTCTTGCTGCCATAAAATCCGCAAGGGCAGGGGTTCATGCTGGCAACCATCATAAAGCTGGACTGGTACTGCGCCTGATTGTGGATGCGCGTCACGCTGACGACGCCGTCCTCCAGCGGCTGGCGCAGCGCTTCCAGCGTGTTGCGGCTGAACTCCGGTAGTTCATCCAAGAACAGCACGCCGTTGTGCGCCAGCGATACTTCACCCGGCTTTGCGTTCGACCCGCCGCCAATCATGCTCGCGACGGATGCGCTATGGTGCGGCGCGCAGAACGGGCGCTCCGCCATCAGCCCCGTACCCGGCGCAAGACGGCCGGCGATGGAGTGAATACGCGTCGTCTCCAGCGATTCGGAGAAGGTCAGCGGCGGCAGAATGCCCGGCAGACAGCGCGCCAGCATCGTCTTGCCCGAACCGGGCGTGCCGACCATCAGCAGGTTATGTCCGCCGCTGGCCGCCACTTCCAGCGCCCGGCGCGCGCCAACCTGCCCCTGCACCTGTGCCATATCCACCGCGCACTTGACCGCCGATACCACGTCACTGTACTGCCGCTGCTGCTGCACGGGGATGGGTTCGCGCCCCTTCAGGTGATTCACCACCTGCCGCAGGCTGCTCGCCGGATAGACCCGCAGTCCTTGAATGCACGCCACTTCCTCGGCGTTCCCTTCCGGCAGGATAATGTCCACAATTCCCTGCTCGCTCGCGCTGATGACCATCGGCAGCGCGCCGCGCACGGGGTGCAGCGAACCATCCAGCGACAATTCGCCCAGCATCAGTGTCTGCGTCAAGTCCATGCCTTCCAATTGCCCCGACGCCATCAGGATGCTGATGGCAATCGGCAAATCGAACGCGGGGCCTTCCTTTCGCTGGTCGGCGGGCGCAAGATTCACCGTCAGGCGCGAAATGGGCATGGTAAATCCGCTGTTGACGATGGCGGCGCTCACGCGGTCGCGGCTCTCCTTGACCGACGCGTCCGGCAGTCCGATAATCTCCAGCGCCGGCATCCCCGTCGCCGCGTAGACCTCCACCTTCACTGCGAATCCGCTGACGCCGCTCAGGCCGTATCCCAGCGTTCGTGCAAGCATGAACGTTCAACCCCTTCACCATGGTATTCTGTTTCGATTGTACACCACATTGCGCACAATTACAAGAGAGCGCTTTCCATTTGGCGCGATTTTGTGTACAGTGGGGCGGAAAGGATGCAGCACCCGCGTGAATTGCGATTTGCGACGATGCGCCGCAGACCGCTGATGTGCTCCTGTTGGGCGTCGGATGGGCGTAATGGGCGGTGCGGCGCTGGCAAAATCGTCCTCATTCACTTCCATGCTGTGTTGTATGTGGATGTGCGGCAAAACCAGAACTTGCCTTTGTAAGATAGATGTGTTATAATAGCAGCTTGAAAGAAGCAAAGCAAGTGCGCAAGCCGTACCCGACGGACTTGACAGACACCCAGTGGAAAGAAATCGCTCCGCACTATTCGGGAATGCGGAATCGGAAGTGGAGCAAGCGCGAACTGACAAACGCCGTGCTGCACATTGTAAAGACCGGATGTCAGTGGCGTCAGCTTCCACATGACTTTCCGCCGTATCAAACGGTGTACAGCTTTTTCAGCCGAGGAGCAAAGTCGGGATTGTGGAAGATGCAGGCTATCGCGGCACGTTTATCGCCGAAGTACCGCAGCAGCGCCGGGTGGACATTTCCGAGAAAATCAAGCCTCATGAGTGGGAAAAACTTCCGTGGCGCTGGATTGTCGAACGCACCTTTGGCTGGCTGAATGCTGCTTCATCGCTTATAAAGGTTTTTATATATAGCAAATCTTCAATATTTCTTGACAACAAAGGAGATCCCATGAAAAAAAGTATCACCATGCTGCTCACGTTTGTTTTGACATGTTCGCTCTTCCTTTTCACAAAAGCAGCGGATGCAGCCCACGCCACTTCACCGATCGATCCATTGACATACCAGCAAATGCTGGGAAAAGGCATGGATGTTGATTGGTGCAAAACTACAGCTGGAATGTCTTTGTATCACTCGGATGTCCCCAAATCTTTTAAGCAGGCTGGCATATCCCATGTCCGTATCCGGGTGAAGGATGAGGCCACTGAGGAACTTCTGTCGCTGCTGGAACGGCAGGTCAGCGACTGTCTGGAGGCCGGAGTGATTCCCATTATTGCCTATCAAGCCGATGAACTGAAAAATGACCCATCAGACAAAAATCTCCACCAGGTAGAAGTATGGTGGAAAACCGTCGCAGAGCATTTTCGAGATGAATCGTTCCTTTTGTCCTTTGATCTTATCATCGAAGTGACCGATGCTTTGAAGAACCAGCCGGAACGTCTCAACGAGATTTATGAGCGGCTGGTATCGGTAGTCCGGGAGAGCAATCCGGAGCGGATCGTTATGATCTCGCCGCGTCTGCGGTCTGACGCGGCATATCTGCGGGATCTCACCATTCCCTCGGCGTCGAATGGATACCTGATGGCGGAATGGCATTTTTATGCCTCCGGTCCTTCCAAAGAGAACCCACGCAAGCTGTGGACCAGTGGGACCGCCGAGGAAAAGGCACTGATTCAGGAAAAGATCGATTTGGCCCTCCAATGGCAGAAGAAAACAGGAGTTCCTACTTGGGTAGGGGCATGGATGCCAGGGAATTACAATGAAGGAAATACTTACACTGTAGACGAGCAGGTTGCTTTCGCCTCCTATATGACACAATCGTTGACGGATGCGGGCATCCCCTTTGCGATCAATGCAGACAGCCATTTTTATGACCGTGAACAACATAAGTGGCTGGAGGACATGCAACCTGTTTTTATGGCGATCTATGGGACGCAGGCGCTGCCCTTTCAGGATGTGCCGGAAGGTGCATGGTATCAGCCTGCGGTGTCGTATGTTTACCGGCGTCAACTGTTTTCCGGTACCTCAGCAACTATCTTTTCTCCTCAGCACGCCATGACCCGGCAGCAGATGTGGATGGTCATGGCAAGGCTAAAAAATGTGCGTCCCCAGTCCATGGAAGAGGCTCGGCAATGGGCTGTATCCACAGGACTCAGTGATGGAAGTAATCCCATGACAGAGGTCACCCGGCAGCAGATGGTTACCTTTTTGTGGCGTCTCTCCGGTTCTCGCGATACACAAAATACACTGGATCAATACAACGATTTTACAGAGATCGCACCCTATGCGACCAAAGCCATGGGGTGGGCGGTGGAAAGAGGGCTACTCAATGGCACGACTCCCTATACGCTGACTCCAAACGGAGCTGTAACCCGTGCACAGGCAGCGGTGATTTTAGCCCGATATGATGCGATGCTCTGAGGCTACGTCTGTCATCCAGAACCTTTGGAGCAATCGGACCGTAGGGGGTAAGACCTCGGCACTCTCTGCCGCTGAAGCCTATACAACGATAGATTAAATTTCAGTTCTCTGCCTTTTCATTGGAAGAGGCCCTTAAAAATTTTAATGAGGATATTTAGTTGTATCACAAAGGCATTATAGTATATTCTATCTGAAAAAAAGAACGAGGATAAGATAATACGATTTAAAAGTACAGATTATTGGATGGAAAGTCGAGATTTGCATTGCAAATCAAACACAAGCTGTTGTCAGTATGGTCCAGAGCAGCCTGCGAAGTGC
>OHAJ01003320.1_pt1 | contig 10236 bp, 10 predicted proteins | sample 1577101 | NCBI WGS metagenome assembly OHAJ01 (sample SAMEA3541531, study PRJEB24748) | human gut metagenome | biome: human gut; feature: human-associated habitat; material: faeces | place: China | collected 2012 | reverse complement strand
GCGAACGGCTTTATGCGCCTTTTCGACCCCACCGTCAAGCATTTTTCCGCAAAAATCGAAAAAATGTTTTCAAATCGTCAAAAAGGCGCTTCCGCGTCGTGGATCACTTGTTTTCAATCCGCTGGAAGAAACAATAGTGCTCTCTGCAAAAAATGTAAAGCATTTCATATTATTTTTTATACAATATGAAGAATGCGTGACGATTCATTAATTTTTTCAGCATATTGATTCCCAAAATCCCCCATAAAAAAAGCCCCTTCCGGGGAAGGGGCCCAGACCGCTGAAAGGCGGGTCAATGCTTTTCGCGGTGCCACATGATGAAGAAGACGGAGCCCACGGTCATGGTGCAGGCCAGAAGCATCTTCCAGGTCAGCATCTCACCGCCCAGCAGCCAGCCCAGAAAGATGCCGATGACCGGCACCACATATTCATAGGAGATGGCCGTGGCGATGGGGACATTCTCCAGCAGCCAGAAATAGCAGGCATAGGCGATGACCGAACCGCCGGTGCACATCCAGGCAAAGGCCACGACCACAGGCCAGTGGATGTTCTCGTACCGGATGCCATGGTGTTCGCCGTCCAAGAAGGCGACCACAAGGCACTCCAGGCCGCCCATGAAAATGAGCAAAGCACAAGACTGCAAACTGGAAAGCCGCGTTTTGAAAGGAAAACGGCGGGTCAGCAGGGTACCGGCCACCCAGCCGAGCGTTGCCGTGAAGACCCAGATCATGCCGGAGATGCTGCTTTGTTGCACGCCGCCCACGTTCTGCTGGCTGTATGCCAGCAGCACAAGGCCGCAGGTCCCCGTAGCCAGGCCCGTCCACTGCAGCAGCCGCGGTCGGGGCTCATTGGCGAACAGCCAGCCGGCCACCAGCATGGTGATGGGCGTAGAACCGGTGATGACCGCCGCCGTGGAGGAAGCCACGCTCTCCTGCCCCTTGGCCAGGAAACCGCTTGCCAGCAGAACCATGAACACGCCCATCCAGGTGGCATGGATCCAGTCCTTGCGCTCCGGCCGTATCCAGCGCCCCGTGAGCATCAAAAACACTGCCAGGAGGATGCCGCCGATGACCATGCGGCTGCCCCCGACCAGGAAGGGACCGGCCACCCCAAGGCTGAATTTGTAGCCGATATAGGTGGATCCCCACGAGATGTAGACCAGGAAAAGGTGCAGCATGACGTGCAGGGACTTTTGCGAAATAGGCATAGACGCGCCCCTCCTAAACAATATAGGGGCCAAGTATCATAGTTTTTCAAACTGTCAAGGCATGGAGTGAGGGCGCTATTTTTAATAAATAAATACAAATGGATGCTTGCCACAAGGCTTTTATTTCCCATAGTATGGTCAAGGCAGGCCCACCCCGCTGCCGCGCCCTGCCCGCCATGATGCGGGACAGAGCTTCAGACTTGGCAGGCCATGCCTGCCATGCTATGACAATCCCGGGGGAAGGCTAATTATGAAAGAAGAAAACAAAGACCGATCAGAATTGCTGGCATTCCTGGAGTTCATGAGCCGCAAAGGCCTGAACACCACGGCCCAGAGGCGGATCATCGCCGATGCTTTTTTTGAGCTCCCCGGCCACCACTCGCTGGAGGAGTTCTATCAGCATGTCCAGAAGCTGGACCCGCGCATCGGCCAGACCACCGTCTACCGGACGCTCAAGCTCCTGTGCGATGCCGGCATGGCCACGGAGATCCACTTCAGTGACGGCATCACCCGCTACGAAGTGGCCGCTCCCGACAGTCACCACGACCACATCGTCTGCCAGTCCTGCGGCAAGATCGTCGAGATCTACGATCCCCGTATTGAGAAGCTGCAACAGGAACTGACCAAGAAGCACGGCTTCGTGCTGCTGCGGCACGTGCATATCCTTTCCGGTATCTGCGCGGACTGCCAGAAAAAAATGCAACAATAAGCTGTTCCGGCCATTGAGACAGCGGGCGGATGCTTCCGCCCTTTTTTTTGTGGGTCCGCACTAATTAAAGTTGATTTTCATTTTCATTTAAGACATACTTACAAAAAATCGACCGAAACGAGGACAACAGCATGGATGGCCAAAGCATCGCCGTTATCGTCATAGTGGCCGTGGCCGTGATCTTCATGGCCAGAAAACTTTTCATCTCCGCCCGCAAGGGACAGTGCTCCTGCGGCTGCGGGGATGGCAAACAGCAGGCTGGCTGCAAGGGATGCAGCCTCGCCACCAAACGTCAGGACCTGCTCCCGTAGCCCCGAAAGCAAAGGCCGCCACTCCCAACGGAGGGCGGCCTTTTTTCATAGGTATGCCCGGCGGCTATTCCGCTTCGAACTCTTCGGCACGGGCGATCTGGCTGCCCCGATGCTCGCGCAGGATGGCCAGGGCCTCTTCCTGGGTCAGGATGCGGCCGCGGCATTTGGGGTTCTGCAAACGGTTCTCCGGGCAGTAGCCCAGATGCACACAGCTGGGCCCGGCGCCCTGGAACAGATCCGGCGCGGCCTTGCGGCACAGGGAAAGCATCTGCCAGGCCAGGTGGCGGATCTCGTGCTGGGCGTTGCGGCAGCAGCGGATGGAGAACCAGTCCAGCAGGGCATGGGCGTTCATGCCGATGATGGCCTTGAATTCCGTGGCCTGGGGCTTGAGGTAGCGCAGGTCTTCTTCCGGCAGCCCGGCCTCCAGCCCGGCGTCGTACCACTGGCGGGTCAGATCGGCCAGATCCCGGCCGGTCAGGCGGGCCGTATGCCCGTCAGGCAGGGTCACCTCAGCGCCGAAATCGCGCACGCTGGCGGGATAGACCACGGAAAAACGCCGCTTGCCGCCCAGCTCCGCACGGCCGGACTTGATGAGGTAGGAAGCCAGGCGCTTGCGCACCAGCTGGGTCTCGGTCACGCGGGAATAGCCTTCCACGCCGAACAGGAAAAAGTCGAATTCCAGCGCGGCACGATGGCCGCTCTCCAGGATGTTGCGCACGATCTGCCGGGAATAGGGCGAGGCCACTATCTCTTCCAGGCTGCGCTCGCTGCGCACGAAACGCGCCGCGATGTCCGTGTAGATCTTGCCGCCCCCGGCCAGCAGCACCACTTTGCCGTTCCCGGTATATTTTTCATCCAGCATGTGCGCCTCCTGTGAAATGGAAGGTGAACCTACACGAAAATGTCCTGTGCCTCAAGCGGCCCCCGCTCTTGCGGAATCCGTGCGGGAAGGGGCAGACCTGCGTGCTTCCTTGACGCCCGCCAGCGGACAGCATAGTGTAGATAGCTTCCGATACTGAAGCATCCGCACGCCGCAGCGTGCGTAAAGGAGCGATCATGAGCAAAGATATCAAAGCCTTCTGCCAGCCTGACAGCAAGGGCTTCTTTGGTGCGTACGGCGGCCAGTATGTGCCCGATGCCATCAAGGCCCGCCTGGACGAACTGGACCAGGCCTTCAAGGAAGCCCTGGCCGACCCCGAATTCACGCAGGAGATGCAGCGCCTGCTGCTGCACTTTGCCGGTCGTCCCAGCCCTGTCTTCCACTGCCGCAACCTCAGCAAGAAGCTGGGCGGCGCGCAGATCTGGCTCAAGCGCGAAGACCTCAACCACCTGGGCGCCCACAAGGTCAACAACACCATCGGCCAGTGTCTGCTGGCCAAGCGCATGGGCAAGACCCGCGTCATCGCCGAGACCGGCGCGGGCCAGCATGGCGTGGGCACCGCGGCCAGTACCGCCCTCATGGGCCTGGAATGCGTCATCTGCATGGGTGAAGTGGACGTCGTCCGCCAGCACCTCAACGTGACCCGCATGGAGATGCTGGGCGCCCGCGTGCATACGGCCATGAGCGGCCAGCGTACCCTCAAGGAAGCCGTGGACGAGGCCCTGGAGATGTGGGTCAACGAGCCCGAGACCTTCTATGTGCTGGGTTCCGCCGTGGGCCCGCACCCCTACCCGCTCATGGTGCGCCACTTCCAGTCCGTCATCGGCAGCGAAGCCCGCGCCCAGATGCTGGAATTTGCCGGCCGTCTGCCCGACGTGGCCATGGCCTGCGTGGGCGGCGGCTCCAATGCCGTGGGCCTGTTCTCCGGCTTCGTGCATGACGAGGGCGTGCGCCTCATCGGCGTGGAGCCCGGCGGCCGCGGCAACGGCTACGGCCAGCATGCGGCCTCGCTCTGCTACGGCGAGCCCGGCGTTCTGCACGGCTTCAATTCCTACATGATCAAGAACGACAAGGGCGAGGCCGGCGAGGTCTACTCCATCTCCGCCGGTCTGGACTATCCTTCCGTGGGCCCCGAACTGGCCGAACTCAAGGATGCCGGTCGCGCCGAATACGTGAGCATCACCGACGAAGAGGCCCTGCAGGCCTTCTATGCCCTGTCGCGCAACGAAGGCATCCTGCCCGCGCTGGAATCCTCCCACGCGCTGGCCCATGCCATGAAACTGGCTCCCACCATGGACAAGGACGCCATCATCCTGGTGAACCTGTCCGGCCGCGGCGACAAGGACGTGGCCCAGGTGGCCGATCTGGTGAACAGCGGCGCCTTCGTGCCTGCCGGCGACTAAAGATGTGATGGCCGGAGGGGCAAGGGAGCTCCCTCCCCCACGGCCCCTTCACCAACGTGATCCCTCAGACCGGTACGTCATGTGCCGGTCTGTTTTTTTGCGACAAGAGGCGTGACAGTCCATCCCCCTGGATGGTAACGCCACCTCACGGTCCCGGAAGACAGCCCCCCGCACAGAGCGGGGAGCGCCCGGGGCCCCGCTCATCTCCTGACCACGGCCCGTCCCTGCGGACGGCCGGTCAGGCAAATCCATTCTGACGAGGCACACCATGCGAGAGATCGACGCCGCGACCATCAGTGCCGCCGTGGCAAAGCTGGCCGTGCAGGCCTGCTGTCATCTGCCCGCCGATGTCCGGGACGCGTTCCGGCAGCGGCTGGACAAAGAGCCTTCGCCCGTGGGGCGCAACATCCTGGAACAATTGCTGGAGAACGCGGATATCGCCGCGCGGGACGACATCCCCATCTGCCAGGATACCGGCCTGGCCGTGGTCTTTGCCGAGGTGGGGCAGGACGTGCACATCACGGGCGGCGATTTTGAAGCCGCCATCCACGAAGGCGTGCGCCGCGGCTATGTGGACGGCTATCTGCGCAAGTCCTGTGTGGCCGAGCCCCTGTTCGAGCGCAAGAACACCGGCGACAACACCCCGGCCGTCATCCACACCCGCATCGTGCCCGGCGACGGCCTGACCCTGCGTCTGGCCCCCAAGGGCGCCGGTTCCGAGAACAAGAGCGTGGTCAAAATGCTGGTGCCCGCCGACGGTATCGAAGGCGTGCGCAAGGTGGTGCTGGACGCCGTACTGGCGGCCGGGCCCAACTCCTGTCCGCCCATGGTGGTGGGCGTGGGCCTGGGCGGTACCATGGAAGTGGCCGCCCTGTGCGCCAAGCGCGCCGCGGCCCGCGATCTGGAAAGCCGCAACCCCGATCCCCGCTATGCCGCCTTCGAGGACGAGCTGCTGGAGCTCATCAACCGCACGGGCATCGGCCCCCAGGGCCTGGGCGGCGAGACCACGGCCCTCAAGGTGCATGTGGAATGGGCCCCCACCCACATCGCCTCCCTGCCGGTGGCGGTCAACATCAACTGCCATGCGGCGCGTCACGCCGAAGTGCGTCTGTAGGAGGCTGCCATGTCCGATATGAAACGTATCCGCGCGCCCTTCGACGAAGCCACGGCCCGTTCCCTGCGTGCCGGTGACCGGGTGCTCATCACGGGCACCATCATCGCCGCCCGCGATGCCGCCCACAAGCGCCTGGTGGAGACCCTGGCCCGGGGCGAAGAACTGCCCGTGGATCTGGACGGGGCGGTCATCTATTATGTGGGGCCCAGTCCGGCCAAACCGGGGCGAGCCATCGGCGCGGCCGGGCCCACCACCGCCGGACGCATGGACGCCTACACGCCCACCCTGCTGGCGCAGGGCCTGCGCGGCATGATCGGCAAGGGCTACCGCAAGCCCGAAGTGGTGGAAGCCATGAAGCGGCACGGCGTGCCCTATCTGGCGGCCGTGGGCGGTGCCGGGGCGCTCATCTCGCAGCGCATCAAAAAATATACGGTGCTGGCCTACCCCGACCTGGGCCCCGAGGCCGTAGCCGCGCTGGAAGTGGAAGACTTCCCGGCCATCGTGGTCATCGACAGCACCGGCGACAATTATTATGCTTAAATGAATACTCAAAGATAAGACTTTTTTTATACTCTATCCGTCAATGTAACAAATAAAAGTGTACTTTTGCAAATTACCTAATGATAATACCTAAAGAAAAAGATGGATATACGTATGCATAAATTCTCGGATAAAGTGCCTGAGCCGACTTTGCGCAGGCTTCCGTGGTATCTTTCGAATGTGAAACTGATGAAAGAACAGGGAGAAACGTACGTGTCTTCTACCCAAATATCCAAGCAAATCAATGTAGATGCTTCCCAAATAGCGAAAGATCTTTCTTATGTAAATATATCCGGCCGTACACGTGTGGGGTATGAGATTGATGCGTTGATAGAGGTGCTGGAGCGTTTCTTGGGATTTACCAAAATGCATAAAGCTTTTTTGTTTGGTGTCGGTAGTTTGGGAGGTGCTTTATTGCGCGACTCGGGGCTGCATCATTTTGGATTAGAGATAGTAGGTGCGTTTGATATTAATCCCGGATTGGTCGGGAAGGAAATAAATGGAATTCCTATTTATCATTCGGATGAATTTGAGATAAAAATGAAATCCTGTGATGTGAATATCGGGGTATTGACTGTGCCTATTAATATAGCACAGGAGATAACAGATAAAATGATAGCGGGTGGCATTAAGGCTGTTTGGAACTTTACACCGTTCCGTATTCGTGTACCGGAAAATATTGTGGTGCAGAATACATCACTTTATGCCCATCTGGCTGTAATGTTTAACAGATTAAATGTAATTCAAGAATAATAATATGAAGATTATAGCCGTAGGAATGAACTACGTTGCACATTGCCACGAGTTACATGCTGATGAAAAATTACCGGAAGAACCGGTTATTTTTATGAAACCGGATTCGGCTCTGCTGAAAGACAGCAAGCCGTTTTTTATTCCTGATTTTTCTCAGCAGGTGGATTATGAAACAGAATTGGTAGTACGTATTAATCGTTTGGGAAAGAATATTGCTCCGCGTTTTGCCAGTCGGTATTATGATGCGGTGACGGTAGGAATAGATTTTACGGCACGTGACCTTCAGCGGCGGTTCCGGGAGGAAGGCAAGCCTTGGGAGCTGTGTAAAGGGTTTGATAGCTCGGCTGCCATAGGTGATTTTGTGCCGGTAGACAGATTTAAGGATATACAGAATTTAAACTTTCATTTGGATATAGATGGAAAAACAGTGCAGAGAGGCAACACTGCGGATATGTTGTTTAAGGTGGATGAGATAATTGCATACGTTAGTCGGTTTTTTACATTAAAGATTGGAGATTTGCTCTATACGGGAACTCCTGTGGGAGTAGGGCCAGTCGGCATAGGACAGCATTTGCAGGGGTATTTGGAAGGTGAGAAATTATTAGATTTTTATGTAAGATGAAAATAAGAGTAGGATTTGGATTCGATGTGCACCAACTGGTAACCGGTCGTGAACTATGGCTTGGAGGAATAAAATTTGAACATGAATTGGGATTATTGGGACACTCGGATGCCGATGTGTTGATTCATGCCATTTGTGACGCTTTGCTGGGAGCTGCCAATATGCGTGATATAGGTTATCATTTTCCTGATACTGCGGGTGAATTCAAGAATATTGATAGCAAGATTTTATTGGCTGAAACGGTGGACCTGATTACTGCAAAAGGATATAAAGTAGGTAATGTGGACGCAACGATTTGTGCTGAACGTCCTAAATTGAAAGCGCGGATTCCGGAAATGCAGTTGGTACTTGCTCATTTGATGGGGATTGATGTGGATGATGTTTCCGTAAAGGCTACCACTACAGAGAAGCTGGGATTCACGGGCAGGGAGGAGGGCATTTCCGCTTATGCCACTGTATTGATAGAGAAAGCGGAATGATTTGTTGCGCTTTATTGGGAAATATCTTCTGGCAAGATCTTGCCAGAAGATTATAGGATAAGGCCGAATGCTAGTAATACGCCGAATAGCAGCATATTGCGGGAGGTTTCTCCCAATATGCTGTTTAATTCTTTTCCCCTGTTGATTTTTACCATTCTTTGCCATGCCATGAAGTGAGGTAACAGATAAATTTGGGGTAATAATGCAGCCCAAATGTGCCCGGTAGGAATAAACAATAAACAAAGCCATGCGGCAGCCAATCCCAAAAATAAGTATAATTGTTGCCCTGCATTGGCTCCCCAGCGTACTACGATTGTTTTCTTTCCGCTTTTTGCATCCTGATCGCGGTCACGGTAATTATTCACCATCAACAAGGTATCTATAATCAGTCCGCAAGCTAGAGAGGCGAGTGTCACATTCCAAGTCCAGTCACGGCACATCACATAGTAAGTGCAGCCTACCGGTACAAATCCGAAAAAGACAATGACAAGTATGTCTCCCCATCCGTGATAAGCTAGCGGATAAGGTCCTGCTGTATAAAGAAAAGCGAATAAAACACATAAAATTCCTACTGGAATCATTTCAATCCCTCCATAAGCTAATAGGCATAACCCTGCTAAACAAGCTGTTGCTGTGGTCAGGGCGATTCCCTTTCTCATGGCGTTCAGTGTGATCCATCCTTGCGCGCAGGCACGTTCAGGACCCAAACGGTCTTCACGGTCACTGCCTTTCAGATAATCAAAGTAATCATTAATGAAGTTGGCGTCTATCTGCATCAGAAAAGCGAAGGCAAAGCAAAGCAATGCTGGTGTCATTTGGAAGCAGCTGTCTGCATAGGCCAAGGCACATCCCAGTAAAACCGGAGTGGCGGCTCCTGCCAATGTTTTAGGGCGGGCGGCTAGAAGCCATGCTTTTATTGAGTTAACTTGAACAATTTCCATTTCTATTTATAATTAAGGTTGTGCAAAGATAAAACAATTAATTCTGTATCTTTGTCTCCAAATAGAAAGGATTATGAAGAAACAGTTTCTTTTTTTGCTTTTAGCGGTTATTCTTTTGTCTTCTTGCGCCACATACCGTCTGCGCCACAATATTACGGACGAACTCTCCGGCCACAAGGTCTACGAGTTTTGGTCGTTCAAGGGTACGAAGCAGCAGTGGGAGGACCGCCTGCGGAAAATCCGCCGTGACGGGGGATCGCACAAGTATACCGTGCGTTTTAAGGACGGCCAGGGCCGCATCATGGCCTGGGACGTTGTGGCTTATATCATCTACGACCATTTCAAGGAGCGCGAGATCGTCTGGTTCTTCGGCCGCGATGTGACGCTGCGCATCGAACACGAGAACAAGGTCAAGGAGATGAATTCGATCCTCGACAGCATCCTCAACAACATTCCGGTTTATCTTTTCGTGAAGGACCCCGGCAACGATTTCCGCTATCTCTACTGGAACCGGGCTTTCGCCGAATATTCGGTCATTCCGGTCGAGAAGGCGATCGGGCATACCGATTCGGAGATTTTCCCCAATCCGAAGGATGCCGAGCATTTCCGCCGCGACGACCTGGAGTTGCTGCGAACGGGCGAACGGGTGACCTTTGTGGAGGAATACGTCAACACGGCGGGCGAAACGCGCATCGTCAATACCTCGAAATCGCTGGTCCCGGTCGAAAACCGCCTGCCGCTCATCATCGGCGTGTCGTGGGACATCACGGACCTGAAAAATGCCGAACTGGAGATCGTCGAAGCGCGTATCCGCGCCGAGGAGTCCGACAAACTCAAGTCGGCGTTCCTGGCTAACATGAGCCACGAAATCCGTACGCCGCTCAATGCCATCGTAGGCTTCGCCAAACTGATCGGATCGGCCGAGACCGAGGAGGAGAAAGAGCAGTATGCCGAGATCATCGACACCAACTCCGATTTGCTGCTGCAACTGATCAACGACATTCTCGACATCTCGAAGATCGAGGCCGGGACGCTCGAATTCAAGTTCAAACCGATGAACCTCAACGAACTGTGCCGTTCGGAATACGAGGTCCACAAAACGCGTTTGAAACCGGGTGTGGAGCTTGTTTTCGAGGAGAAATACGAGAACGTGCAGATCGTCTGCGACCAGAACCGGCTGGCGCAGGTTATCACCAACCTGGTGAACAATGCCGCGAAGTTCACCGAGAGCGGTTCGATCCGCTTCGGGTTCGACATCTGCGGCGACCATATCGAGT
>OHAJ01003318.1_pt1 | contig 10241 bp, 13 predicted proteins | sample 1577101 | NCBI WGS metagenome assembly OHAJ01 (sample SAMEA3541531, study PRJEB24748) | human gut metagenome | biome: human gut; feature: human-associated habitat; material: faeces | place: China | collected 2012 | reverse complement strand
ACGAATTTTGCTGGCACGGCAAACTGTCGGATACCGCTGTACGATGTAGGCAGAATTATCAATAATGACAAGGTTTCTGACCACCATGCACTGCTTCCTACAAAGGAATCGGTCAAAAAAGGATTCTCACAGCTTACGGAAAAACAGAGGAACCTATATTGTATGATCGGACAGCGTCTTGCTCAGGCAGTTTCCAAAGAATGTACATATGAAGAAACACAGATTACGGTACAGTGTGCGGGACATGAATTTATGGCAAAAGGAAAGCGTATGACAGAACCTGGATTTTGGAAAATTGCCACCGGGTTTAGGGCATCCCTGAAAAAATCAGGAGAGGAAGAAACGGATACAAATAAAGAGGAATTATTGGAAGAGAATCTACAGGAGGGGATGGAGTTTTCCCGTATACAGGCGGAGGCAGACAGACATTTTACATCACCTCCGAAAGCATTTACGGAAGATACTCTGTTAATGGCAATGGAGACTGCAGGAAACAAAGAGTTTGATGCAGAAACAGAGAAAAAAGGGCTTGGCACACCTGCCACAAGAGCTGCTGTTATCGAAAAGCTGGTGTCTTCCGGTTATGCCCTCCGCAAAGGAAAACAGATACTTCCAACAGTGGATGGAAAAGCATTGACGGCAGTGATTCCAACGTATCTGAAATCTGCCGCCATGACAGCAGAATGGGAGAACAGCCTGCTTTTGATAGAAAGAGGGCAGCTTGATGGCAAAGAGTTTCTGGAAGGGGTTACAGAACTTGTAAAAACTGTCATGGAGGGATGTAAAGAAATACCGGAGGAAGAACTGCAGCGATTCCATCCGAGGGAACAGATTGGCATCTGCCCGCTTTGCGGCAGCCCGGTATATGAGGGAAAACAGAATTTTTACTGTTCCAGCCGGGAGTGTTCCTTTGCCTTGTGGAAAGAAAACCATTATCTTTCCGGTATGAGAAAACAGCTTGACAAAAAGATGGCAGTGGAGCTTTTGACAGGTGGGCGTACCCATGCAGATGATTTTTATTCCCGTAAAACAGGAAAATTATTTTCTGCGGATTTATTGTTGGATACCAGTGAGGGAAGGGTGGCTTTCCAGATGGAGTTTCCTAAAAAAAGAGGCAGAAAATACAAAGGAAAAGTGTAAGCATGGAAATGGAATAGAAAAGAAAGAGGTGGATTATCATGGCAAGATTGCAGGAGATAAGGGGACTGGCGGAATACACGGCAAAGGATGTGAGCAGTTCACCGAAGGATTGGATGAAGTATCTGGATACGGCGGCAAAGCTGTACCGCTATCCGTTCTCGGATACACTTCTGATCCATGCCCAGCGTCCGGATGCAACCGCCTGTGTGTCACTGGAAGCATGGAATCAGAGGATGGGTCGATGGGTAAATCGTGGGGCGAAAGGAATCGCCCTGATAGATGACACAGGACCGAGACGGCAGCTTCGTTATGTATTTGATGTTTCAGACACACACATGGTAAAAGGCGGAAGGACACCGAATTTGTGGCAGCTCCAGAAAGAACAGGAGGAGGCGGTGCTAGACCATCTGGCAGATGCCTATGGGCTTGAAGGGGGAGATACGGAAAGCCTTTCCAATGCACTGATGGCAGTAGCTTCTTATATGGCAGAGGAGAATCTGGAGGAAGCGATGGAGGGGCTGCAGTATGAGATTGAGGACAGTTTCCTGTATGGACTGGACGAGGACAGTATCCGTGTCATGTTCCGGGAACTGTATTCAAACAGTGCTTTTTATATTTTATCACGCCGATGTGGTATTGACCCAATGGAATATCTGGAGGAGGAACATTTTTTCGGGATTACGGATTTTAACCGACTTTCGGTTTTATCATTTCTTGGAAATGCAGTCAGTCAGCTTGTGGAGCCTATACTTATGGATATTGGGAAAACCATACGAAAAATCCAAATGGAAGAACAGGAAAAAACGGTCTTCGCCACGGCCAACATCGTTCCCAACTCGCTGGTGATGCGCGACAAGCGCTTCCCATTCACCGCCGAGTTCCTCGCTGGTTTTGCCGGGATAAGTGGCTTCCTGCCATTGATGGAATTTGATTGCCTGCTTCAGCAGGCGTTCACGAATGCCCTTTGCCATGTGCTCACCTCACGATTCTCCGCACAGTTTTCCGATCTCCAATGCCTGCTCCACAAGGCTCAGGAGCAGACTGGAAAAGCTATTTGCGATCTCCTCCAAATTGGAATAGTCGCAGTTATAACCCTGGACTCTGCCGCTCTCCAAGTCAAGGAATACGATACTTCCATCACCCAAACCGCCAATAGGAAATACAGGACCATGCTCACATTCGCTCATGTAGTCCACAAAGGCATCCTGAAATGTGGGGTAGGCTTCCTCCAATTCCTTTAGTGTGAAGATCCACGGCTCAGCCAAATAGCAGCCGCCGAAGTTCAAAAGCAGCCAGCGGTACTCTGCCGGAATGGGAGCATATCTGCTTTCAAATCGTTTCACAGCATCCTCTGGTTCCGGGAAGATACCCTTTGTGAAGGGGCTTGCTTTATAAGCAGTTTGAATTTTACTGCGGTATTTTTCCAAATTCATGTCATGCATTGTGTTTCCCTCACAGAGCATCCAGATTTTCCTGTAGATCGCCCTGCATCAAGTGTTGGGCAATGGCCCGGTTCAATTCCTTATGGGGGTGATAAGCGGCCTGCTCTACATCGTGCAGGCACTCCTCCATCAGTGCCTCCGGAGAAATGCCTTCCTGTTTTCCATAAAGGTGACCGAAGGCATAGCACACTGATTTGAGAAAGCCAAAAATATAGTCGTGATTTCCACGCATACTGGGTAGGTCATTGAACGAGCCCATACCTCCGTATGCCCGAAGGTGGTGGGAAACCTCCCGCCGCTGGGTCCAGTCCTCAATATCCCGCTCCAGCCAGCCGATCCAGTTTTTGAATTCCGGGTGGTCTGTCTGTAAAATCGACCGCAGACAGATCAGAGCCTCCGTATAAATATCGGTCTGTTTCATAGGCCATCGCCCCCCAAAATACCTCCATAGAGAACACCGTTTTTCCCGAGGAACAGCATCTGGCTGCGAAGTAGGCTGCACTGCTCCACAGCGACCTTGTTTCCGTCACAGGTGGGAATAGCCTCCTGTTTTTGCCCAAGACGATCACCATGAGCAGTAAGGAAGTAGAATTTGTCCCGTTGCTGGTATCCGCCTTGAAACAGGAAGGTATTGCCGGACGGGGCAACAGAAAAAGCTCCGCTTCCTTCGATTGGCAGTTCAAACACAAAGTCCTCTTTGAAGTTCGTCCGCACCAGCCGGAATTCATCGTAATAATAAAACCACAGGTTTTCTTCTTCGTCCAGGCTGATGGCGTAGCAGTCATAGATGGAATAGTTCTCATTCTTCCAGAGAGGAGTTCCCTCCGATGTCCATGCAATCAGGCCGCAAGCACCCAGAGGTTCATCCCAACCGTAATTACCAAATACACCTTCGTCAAAGTAGCTGGTAATGATGGTGCCATCTTTTTTTACCACACAGTCTTGAATGCCATCCCCCAGGCAGAAACGGGACAGCACAGCTCCGTCCCGGCTGACGATCCAGGCGTTCTGGTCGGGGCCGTTTTCCCGATAGGCGCATCTTGCCCCCAGCAGGAGGAAGTGATCACCTGCGGGCCGCAAATAATGGAACTGGAACTTCAAGAGGCCAAGAGGAAACAGCGTCGTTTCCAGCACCCGCTGTTCCGCCCAATCCAGCTGGATTTCCACTGCGGTATAGGTGGAAGGGGTGCTGAGCCAGTCCTTACCCTGAGTTTCGGACGGCTGTTCCATGAGAAGATAGACTTTTCCATCCCTTGCCGTGAAAAAGTCTGTCACTTCTGTGCCCTCCAGATGGTTTTCCCGGCGCAGCTGGTCCAGGTCAATGATGGAGAACAACGGCAGATTTTTGGCTTTTATAGGTTTGTTCATAGTGTCTCCTCCTGGCTACTTTAACGCTCCATCATAGGTGTGGCTTTCCCAGATGGCCTCAAATTCCGCTTTCTCTATGACGCAGGCGTGGAATTCCTCGCCCCAGACATGGGCGTTCAGTTCCTCCACAGTGGGGACGGGCGTGATTTCAATAGCTCCATCGTAAAGGTCGGGTATGTTGCGGGTGCGGCCGTCCCTAAAGATGTCAATGGAGCGGAGGGCCAGCCGCTCATTTCCGGTATCCACTTCATAGAGGATTACCAATGGTTCTCCCTCCGGTGCGCCCTCCCAAAAAAGTTTGATGTACTCGATCATCTCGATTCCCTCATCGTATCATTTGAAATAATAATACCAATTCCCGCCAAATTCCCGGTCACATTCCTCCTGGGAGGCAAAGGTGCAGTCCTTGATTCCCTCAATGGGGTAATGATGCTTTATCAGCTGCCCTCTGTGATAGGAATTGATCTGTTCCGTCAGTCCGCTCCGCCGCGCCGTCTCTAATTGCGCATCGGTGGCAAAGATGTAGGACACAAAGTAGTTGTCCGGCTGGATGTAGCAGCCAAACTCAATGGCCTGCTGGATGTCATCGAAGTGGTGTTTCACATTCTCCATGCAGGCTTCTATTACTTTTTGCCATACGAACTCCTGCTCCTTATTTCTCATGTTCCACCTCTCCTTTGCCCAGATAAGTCCGCATCGTTTTTTCATTGTCACAGGCCGCTCGGATCATTTTGGACAACAGCATCAGGTCATCGATGTATTGGGAGTATACGCAGAACACATCTTCGTCGGAGTCGAAGTGAAACAGATCCACGCCGCTGTTATTTTCCTCGAACTCCTGGATCACGCCCCGGGCAAGCCGCTCCCAGTCCTCGCTGTTGCCAATCAGTCCCAGCCGACGGAATACTTCCGTCCGGAATCCATTGTTGATTTTCAGCAGAAGGGAGAGCGCATAGGGGTGGTGGGGAATGAGAAAGAATGGCGCAATCTGCTCCGGCTTCACCCAGATTTTGAAGGGCGGACGCGGGTCAGGTATCCAGGGCAAGATTTCCCATTCGTCCTCCGGTCGGTTTCCGTATTGGCAAAGGTCTTTCATAGTGTTCTCCTCATTCGATGTCGCTTAGTTCTTCTTTCACATCCAGTGGAGCGCCGTCCAGAGATGTGATCTGTGCCAGTTCTGTTTCCGTCAGATTTTTCAGGAAAATGCAGTATTCGTCCGGGTGGCCTCCCACAAACTCCATTTTGGGCATCTCGATCTGCTGTGGGTCGGTGATCCACAGGCAAGGTTCTCCTGTTGCCCAAAACCGAGTCAGAGTAAGAATTTGGCCGTTGTAAATTACTTTCTGTTCCATCCTCATTTCTCCTGCATTTGCCTCAGCAGCTTCACGATCCGCTCCCGGTTCTTTGCGGTTTTCATAAAGGTGGGGAGATGGTCGGCCTGGGTCATTTTCGCTCTTCCCGGCGGCTTTTCCCGCAGTCCGGCGCTGAGATAGCCGATCAGATAGGCAAGATGTTCTCGGTTGAGTGCCCATACAGGTTTTCCCTGAAATGAAGTCAAAAACCATAGTTCCAACCCGAAATAAGGTTCTCGTCCATCTCTGATTTCGCCAATATATGAAAACGCCTCCGCTGTTTTATGAACTTCTCCCGACATGGTTGTTCCGCAATAGGGGCAGGTCACATGGAGGACGGGAAAATGCTGCTTTGCCGTATCTTCAATATCCACTCGGTAGTACCTGCCGCAGTTTTTGCACTGGTTATGGACATCATAACGGTAGATCGTCCGGTCACGGGTCTCCCGATGGCCGCAGCTCAGGCAGCGGAAATAGGCATTATCCTCATCCGCGGTCACCACGCCCGTGCCATGACACTTGGGGCATTTCACCTGAATGCCGGAGGTGAGGGCGTCGTATGCACTGTATGTAAAGTAGGGTTCATCAACAATTCGGCTCATACGCCCACACGCTCCTTTCAAGAAATTGCTTTCACAGCCGAAATCGGAATGGTTTCAAATCCTTTGCTTTGATTGTCAGATCCGCAACGATCTTTTGCAGGAATTTTACCTGTTCCAGATACTCCGCAGGCGCGTGGATCTGCTCCAGATAGCCTATATAGCGGATGATCTGATCCAGTGCCCGTTTCCTGTATTTTGCGATTTCCCCCAAATGGGAATAACTGCGGCCTGCCACATAGCTTGGAACATCTATGTTCCGAATGGTTTCTATATCAAGCGACCCGTGCTCCTCTTTCTCAGATTGAATGGTGGACAGCATATCTTCCGCAGAAAAACGGATGCCGCGCTCGCAGAGAAACCGCAGTTCATCAAACAGGTGGTTCGCCACAAAGTGTTCAGCCAAGGGCTCAAAAATTACATCATCCTGATACCAGCCTCCGTGGGCGCAGGAGATCAGTTCACGGTAACGCTTTTCTGTGATCCACTGGCGCAGTATCTCTTTGCTCCCGCGCATCCATGCGTCCAGCCGGGCCTTTGTTTTTTCGGGGCTATCATTGGCTGTCCCATAGCAGGGCAGACCATTGTCTTTCAGCCACTTGGTTACTTCTTTGCTGAATTTTGTGTAGCTCAATGTGACACCCCTTTCAAAAATCCCTCAACTGCTCAAACTTCTCCATCAGGGCATCCTTCTGGAGCGTGCCATCCGGCAGGGCGTCCAGGATGCCCCGCAGAGCCATATAGATTTCATCCCGCTCCTCGGTTTCGATAAAGCCCCTCTTGTTGAAGGTCTGGGTATAGGCTGTCACCGCATCCAGCGCCTGGGCCTGGGCGTCCTCGCCCGGTTCAGCGGCCAACTTCATCAGCTGGGAACGGGTCTTGCGGTATTGATTGGCCGCCTTTTTCGCAGCGGCGGCAGGAATATGCTCCGCACCGTCCCAGCCACGGAAGGGATTGTCCAGGTTTTGCGCCAGCCACTCCGGTTTCCGGGGCTTGGTGATCCGCAGATCCATTCCCGGCTTGCCTTTCCAGAGCTGCTTTGCCGCTTTTGCCGCTGTCTCCGGCAGGCTGGTCATCCAGAACCAGCGAAGCTCCGGCATCTGCTCCGGGGTGGGGATGTCAGCTGCGCCAAAGCCGAACAGGTCGAAGGTGGAGAGGTTCGTCAGTTCCCGGAACCCTCCCACGGCGGAGAAGTTCCCCAGGTTTCCCGGCGCGCCCCAGAGCCGCAGTTCCTTCAGGTGGGGATGGACCGCAGCCAGCCCGGTGAGATCAAAGTCCTTCAGCTCGATTCCATGCAGCCCCCGTAGGTTCGGCAGTTCCGTGTGCGGGCGGTATTCCCCGATAAATTGGAGGGTCAAACCGCTGCCATCTTCGGGGGCATGGATTGCACAGGCGTCCGGCCCCTTGTTCTGGAACAGGAGCAGCTCCGTTCCCTCACACAACCACAGTTCTTCCAGCCCGGTCATGTCCAGCATCAGCTTTCTGATGCTGGTGCCCCGCAGATCAAGTGTCCTCTGACCGTGGTTCAGCAAAGTCACTTCATCAACAAAGGGGTTTTCCCGTAAAAACTCCAGCAGATCCGGGTGCCACCGCTCGCAGATGAGGGTGGAGAGGCAAGGCAGCGCCTTTAGTTCCAGCGCCGAATCGAATGGTTCGTGCTGGTCCATCACCCGATGGCTGCTGACTTTCAACGGGATGCCGCCGATCTCCGTTTGTTCGTCGCTCTCCATGGCCTCCTTGAAGGCCCGCCGCCATTCCTCCGGGATGGCCTGCCACCGGATCTGGAGGTACACATCATAGCCGTCACTCCAGCCGCCGTAGGAGCGGCAGGGCTGGTCGGTGAAGGGCGGAAGTGTACCCACCAGCGTGTACTGGGGCGGGACCTCCATCGGCACCCGCAGCAGATGAAGGTCACGGGACCAGTACATGAAATCCTTGTAGAGTGGGCGGAGATGGGGCAGTTCCTCCACTGTCAGAGGGGAGTCGCCCACCCAATCCAGAGAGAGGATCACCGCCCAAGACTCTTTACTCACCGTGTCTGGCGGTGCAATATAGGCTACCTGACAGGCGGTGTAGCGTTTCAGATATTGGTTGTAGACCGTATAGACCTCTCCGGCATTGGCTTTCATAGTGTTCTCCTTTGTTCTATCACATTTTTAATCCTGTTCTCGATAACTGGCTTCAATGTCAATGAACCGCACATACACGGCACAGACTTCGCCCTTTGCGTCATAGCCGAAGTAGACGGGATAGTAGCCGTCACCCCAGCCGGAGGCAAAGATGGGCAGGTTGCAGTCCGTGTCCGGCACTGTCCAGTTGAGCCAGTCGCCGCAGTCTCCCTGATATTTGGGGTGAGCTTTGGCATTTTCCTCCATCAAGTCGCAGAACAGGTCGTTGTAGGGGTCGATGTCCGGGTCTTCTTCCAGACGCTTGGCCCAGTAGGTCTTGAAGGCCGCCTGGGTCTGGATGTCCGCAACGCAGCCCATCCCGGCGTCTACGCCAAAGCCAAAATACTCGTCCTCGCCCAGTTCCTCGTCCAGATCCTCGTTGCCCACCATGCCCAGCTCATAGCGGACAGGCTTTTCCTGAGAAACCTCCACCTTGACGCAGGCACCCAATCTGACTCGTCGTGAAAATAGGCAGAGAATAAAGCACTTGCGGGACCTTGTAATCTACCATCAAGGAACGCAACAGCACGATGAAAAAGAAGAATCCGAACACGTGAAACAATTGCATCCGGAACGACCGGGCCCGATCCAAGGATATTTCGTAAGCATAGAACAGCAGGAGAAGGAACATCGGAAAGGCTGCGCCATCTGCTTCACAGCAAGGTAGAACTGATTTCCCTAAAGAAGTTATTCACCCGAACAGGACATTTCCACACGGCAGTAGCCGAATTCTATCTGGACAAATGCCTCCTGCTGGTGGAGGCGGAAATAGAGCTGGTCAATTTTGGTGTACAGTACCCCGGAACCATCACGACACCTTCCTCGTTTCTTTCATCGCTCCATTGGAAAGGTTCGCTGGTCAACCTGATGGAACTGATCTCCTCGCTGGATTACAGCGGGCTGATTACGGACGAAAGCGGCAAACGCCTCTCTTTCGCCGGTATCGTTTCCGCTTTTGAGAAACTCTTCAATGTTGCCATTCCCAAACCATATGACCTGCGTGCCGACCTTGCCCGGCGCAAAAAGAACTATTCCGTCCTGCTGCCCAAACTAAAGGAAACCTTTGAAAAGAACATCGCGGCTTGCGGAAACGGGAAGTGAACAGGGGTATTTTTACCCCCTGTCACAAATAGTCATCTCTTGTCATTTGTAGTCACTTTCCGATTTTAGGTTCGTATCAAAATTATCACTTATTTTGCTGCCGGATAAATAAAACCTGAAAAGATATGGCTAAAATCAATAGTACACGCAAACCCGGACGGGCTGACACTTCGAGCAAATGAAGAGGCGGACGGAATCCCAAAGAGGAATCAGAACTTCATTCTTATTATTACGGATTCCGTCTGGACGAACTCCAGAACATCGAGTTTGAGAGGCTCTTTGAGAATTCGGGAGCTAATAATAAATCCCAGTTCATCCTTGCCGCCCTTTTCGACAAACCGATGAAAGTCGTGAAAATAGATAAGGCGGCAACGGACTACTACATCAAGCTGACCAACCTGCAGAGCGAATACCGCCGGATCGGAGTAAACTATAACCAGGCAGTCAAAGCTCTGCATACCGGACTATCCGAAAAGAAGGCTCTTGCCATGCTCTATAAATTGGAGCAACTGACTATTGAACTAATATCTCTCAACCGGGAGATTATCCGTCTCACCCAAGAATTTGAACAATGGTTGCAAAAATAACATCAGGAGCCTCCGTTTACGGGGCATTATACTACAATCAAGAAAAAGTGGACAAGCAGCAGGCACGGCCACTGGCATGAAACCGGATCATGGAACCGGCAGACGGCCATCCGACCATCCAGCACTGCATCCGTTCCTTCGAACCGTATCTGGCGGCTAACCGCCGGACTGAGAAGCCCGTTATCCACATTTCATTAAATCCACACCCGGACGATGTGCTGACCGATGAACAGTTGACCGCTATCGGCCAGGAATACATGGAAAAAATGGGATATGGCAACCAACCCTATATCATCTACCGGCATGAGGATATCGGCAGGCCCCACATCCATATCGTCTCCCTGCGTATTGACGAGCAGGGAAAGAAAATTAAAGATTACAAAGAATGGCAACGCTCGACCGCTGTTTGCCGGGAGCTGGAGAGGAAATACCATCTGTTACCCGCCGAGAAGATGGAGCGACGGGAATCCCTGCCGCTGACTGC
>OHAJ01003315.1_pt1 | contig 10251 bp, 5 predicted proteins | sample 1577101 | NCBI WGS metagenome assembly OHAJ01 (sample SAMEA3541531, study PRJEB24748) | human gut metagenome | biome: human gut; feature: human-associated habitat; material: faeces | place: China | collected 2012 | reverse complement strand
CCGCCTTTGTATTCTCCTGAATAGCTTTCTCAAAATTAGAAAGATCACCAGGGTCTCCCCTCTCCCGGTACCATCTGCACCGGGGTGGGAACAATCGAAATACTTCGTGTCAAGTCGTCAGCCTGTACTGCTATAATAGGGGCAAACAGTAATGCTATTATAATTGATAAGGTGTGTTTCATGATAAATCAACAATTTACATTTTTATTCTTTATCTCTTTTCGGAGAAAAGCGTACCGGATCATCATATTGCTCCTGTAGCTTAAGCATCTCCGTTTTAAGTTCGTTTATTACAGAATCATATTGTATATTTCCATATAAATTATGCATTTCAGTAGGATCGCTCTGGATATCATACAATTCCCACCAGTCGATATCATTATAGAAATGTATCAATTTATATCGTTCCGTACGAATTCCATAATGACGTTTTACCATATGCTCGGCAGGATATTCATAGAAGTGGTAATACAGAGACTTTCTCCAGTCCTTCGGATGCTCACCCTTTAACAGAGGCAGCAGTGATACTCCGTGGATATCTGCGGGAATTTCCGCTCCTGCCAGTTCAAGGAAAGTAGGTGCATAGTCGATGTTCTGTACCATTTCGGTGATATCTCCCCTGCGGTCGAAACCTTTCGGCAGACGCATGATAAGTGGTGTGCGCATAGATTCTTCATACATGAAACGCTTGTCGAACCAGCCGTGTTCGCCCATGTAGAAACCCTGATCGGAAGTATAAACTACCAGTGTATTGTCCAGCAACCCTTTTTCCTTCAGATAGTCGAGCACACGTCCTACGTTATCATCAAGAGACTTCACGGTTTTCATGTAGTCGCGCATATAACGCTGGAACTTCCAGTTGGCCAGTTCTTTTCCTGTCAGATTCTGTTTGTAGAAATCATCGATAATCGGAGCATAGAACTTGTCCCATGCGGCACGCTGTCCTTCGTCCATGCGTCCGAGGAATCTTTCATAAAGTGATCTCAGGCGTGATTTCTCATTCGGACGAAGCATCTTCAGGTCGTAAATCATATCCATGTCCTTCACGATACTCATTTCCTGAGCAGCCGCAGCAGGGCGACCTTCATAGTCGTCAAAGAAATTATCCGGCAACGGGAATGTCTTGTCCTCGTAGAGGGCAAGGTTACATGTATCCGCCATCCAGTTACGGTGAATCGCCTTGTGATGAATCAGCAGGCAGAACGGTTTCTCCGGATCTCGCTTGTTTTCCATCCAGTCGATAGCATCATCGGTAATCAGATTCGTGATATATCCGTGTTTCTGGATGGTATCATTATCTTGTGTAATAAAGGCAGGATTATAGTAATCCCCCTGTCCGGGTACTATCTGCCAGTAATTAAATCCGGATGGCAAACTTTCCAGATGCCATTTGCCGACCAGCGCAGTCTGATAACCTACCTTTTGCAGCAGCTTCGGGAATGTCTGTTGAGAACTGTCGAATACGCAAGTCGTATTATCGTAGAATTTATTGGCACAGCTATGCTTACCCGTAATCATACAGGCACGGCTGGGACCGCTTAATGAATTGGCAACGAAGCTTTGAGTAAAACGTACACCATCCACCGCAATGCGGTCAAGATTCGGAGTTTCCATGTAGCGGGTGTCATAGCAGCTCATCATCTGGGCTGTATGGTCGTCTGTCATAATATAGACGATGTTCAGCGGCTTTTGTTCTGTCGTTTTCTGCTTGTTTGTACAAGATGCAAGGGAGGCAACGGCGGCTACTCCTGCCAAAGAATAGAACAAGTTTGATTGCAGGTTTTCCATAATGATTAATTTATTTAGATTACATGGCAAAGATAGGGAAGATATGTAAAAAGTATGTCTACAAATAGCTAATGTATTTACAATATTCTCTATTTCCACCCGAATTAGCAGTAAATGCCGGAAGTAAATCGCTGTTGCACGATGGCCTTCCGGCATTGAACTTATTTCATACTATTGAAAACGGTTCGTCAATATGACAGATTAATAGAACTGGTAGAACTTACCAGGAATTGAGACTTTATAGTCTCTATTCACAAGTTCATTCGCTTCCCGTTTATAGTTATCATTTACATAGAAACGAATCCAGTCTATTATCATTCTTGGTCCTTCTGTTGCATAATTTGCAGGATTAATTGACTTCAGTTCAGTATCCCAACCTGCCGGAAGTTCAGAAGAAACACTATTACCTTCTCCGAACAAGTCCATTCGCATTACTAAATAAAGACCTTTCGCTCCAACTGATGTTCCCGTAGAAGCTTTGGTAAAAGGCCATGAATCCAACATATCCCTTGTGACTTCCAAGGTTGTAGAACCATTAATACCTAACTTTATTGTATTTTCATCGACTAGTTCGACCCAATAAATATTATAATCTTCTACTTTAGGAATAGCAGATACTACGCTCTTCGCATCACTGACAACCTCTCCCCTCACCGATTGGGTGATTGCAGAGCCGGAAACATTCTTAAGTATACAGATTGATTGCTTAGCTTCTTTACATGTAGTAGCAGTTGCTGGATTCTTCACCTCTATCATCGGTACAAATCCTGTTCTATTACCTCCTAAACGAACTTTCATTTCAATACGCATACCCGGATATATACGTGTAACATTTTGTGCCCACATCTGCCCTAAAGACTTACAGCAATGTATTCCTGCTGTTCCATAATTAGTACCTTCTACACCTACACAAATATTCAATTCACCTTCATCAGTAACTTTTGCGTATTTGGTCCAATCAATCTTTAAAACATTTCCTCTATTGGCATCCGTTGCATTACCTAATTTTTGATAATCTCCCGATGTTGAATTTTTATGGAACTCAATAGCATAATCAAACTTCCACTGACTGCCCAATTCGGCATTCGGATGTGCTGTTCCTTCGTCCATCTTAGCTGTTTCTTTACCCGTAAACCAGTCATCATCATAAGAAACAAACATGATGTTCGGATTCTCATATACAGTAGTCATATCATACAAATCAGGATCAGCCATTGATTCCAGGTCTGTCATGGTAATAGTCAATGCAGGAGCAGTCATCGGATTGGAAGAAGAATTACTTTTCAGATTCAATACCAACTGCAAGTCGCCTGTCATTTCATAGTCCTGTTTGATAGTCACAGCAGCACTTTTGACCGAAGTTCTTCCTGCAGGAATAGTTAAAGTAGAAGGTAGATTGTCATACCTGCCCTCTTCCCCTTCCTTCGGAGTAATAGTGACTTCGAGTGGCACAGAACTCGGTTTGTCTACTTTGGCAACCAATACAAACTTACCGCCTTCTGTCACCACATTTTCTGTATTATTTTCCAGAGACATGGATATCCGATAATAATCAGATACCTTGATTCCCTGACTGGAATTAGCCATCTTATAACCACGTGCGAAAGCAACAAACTCCATCGTAGTAGTACCAACTAATCCGGAAGTCTTAACCGGAAAATCCACCTGAATCTGCTTCTCTCCTTTCGGGAAAGTAACAATACTACTAAATGGTTCGAACACATTCGCTACATCTTCCGTTCCGGCTTTTGCCGTAAAGTAAATATCGAAATCTTCGTTAGCTACCACCTCATTACCATCAGCATCTGGTTCCACTTTAATATCTACTTTCAAGTGTTCTCCCATCACAAACGCCTTTTCATTGATGCTCATTGTCAAAGGTACAGCTTCCGGCAGAGGACGATACTTGGTCTCATCCTCACATCCTGTCAAACCGATGGTCAACAAACATACCGGAAGTATTTTATATAATATGTTCTTCATATCTTTATCTATCTAATTATCATAAATGAATCTTGTTCCATTCTCCTATTTCCGTTGCCAGCCCGGATTCTGTTTCAACTCATGATTCAACGATATCTCACTCGGAGGTACCGGCAACAGGTAATCGCGGTTAGCATCAAACTGATAGCCTCTCGGAAGAAGTTCCTTCTGTGGGTCGAGCCAGCCGTCTGTAGTCAGAATCGTTTTCAAGTCCGCTGCGTTTTTAGGATCGAATGCTTTGTACAATACACCGTCTGTACCAAAATAAGCACCGGTTCCACGTTTTCCCTGAATCAGTTTATGAGCTCTCCAACGCATCAAATCATCAAGACGAAAACCTTGCAAAGCCAGTTCTGCACGTCTTTCCCGACGGATTTCCTGCAAATTGGCAGAAATGGTATAACCAAAATCGGTGAAATTAGGATCGATTTCAGACGGGTCTTTGTACGTCACCCCAGCGCGCTCGCGCAATGGTTTTAAAGTTTTTTCCAAAACAGCAGGAGTACATTTTCCCAATTCTTCCGCAGCTTCCGCATAAGCCAGCAGAGCTTCCGCATAACGGATCACCGGAAGAGACGTCTCGCCCTGACCGCTTACATATGTAGTATCGATACTCATACGGATGTGATAACCGGTAGCATTACGCGCAGGACCGCCTTCAGTCAGATAAGGGGGGCGAACTATCTGTTTGTTTTCTTCCGAATATTCCTCTACCAGCATCGCTTTCGATTTTGATTCCGGTGAGGTTGACTTAAACTTACAATTTGAATGCATAACCGTCGCCAGCAAACGTCCGTCACGGCCTTTAAAAGTCAAATTGAAATCTTTAAAAATGCCGTCAGCAGGATTGATAGGTGTTCCGTCAGCATTCAAGTAATTATCAACCAACGACTGAGATAAACCTGCCGGTCCGCTGTTATCTACATAACCCGCTCCCAGATTACTGCTCAGATTATGAATCACACCATCTGCTATCGAATATTTCTTCCAAAATACAACCTCTGTCATATCCGACAGGTCTTTCGAGTTGAATACATGCGCATAAGCATCTTCTATATTCACTGCATTCTTATCGGTAGCTTTTGTGTTCAAAGCAAGTCCCATACCAAACAGTTCATCGCCCAGTGTCAGCACCTGTCCCAGTAAGTCTGCCGATTTATCTTCAGCAGCGGCAAAGTCTGTTCCTTTGTGATATTTCTCCCAGGTACCTTCATAAAGGGCCACTCTCATAGCCATAATAATAGCGGCCTCCTTACACACTCTCAAACCTTTATACTGGCTACGCGAGTGAAGTAATCCCTTAGCTGTATTCAGATCGTCAAGAATAAACTGCGCCACTGCGGAACGGTCACGCGGAGGAATCTGCAAACCGCCGACAGTTGCATTGCCGTCCCAGAATCTATCCATCACAGGAATACTTCCAAATCTGGTCAGCAAATAAAAATGCCAGTATGCACGGAAAAAATAAGCCTCACCTTTCATTGAAAGTACATCTTTCGTCTCTTCTGTTTCCGGCACTTTATAGTATTCAAAGAAATAATTCACATTACGCAGGTTCTGATATCCTTTCTGCCATTCCGTAGTACCTCCTCCGTTTTCCTGCAATTCTCCGTTCAGACGTTTGTCATAAACCTCCGCAACGATATTATCACTGTTCTTCTCTTCTCCACGAACTCCCATATCGTAAGTCCCGAAAGAAGGAAGTGCTATATACAAACCGTTGATATAGTTGTTCACGGCACTTGCATTGGAAAGGAATGTCTCACTATTGGGTGTTGTCAAAGGCTCTCTGTCCAGGAAGTCCGAACATGCCGACATCATGAAACTTGCCCCAACCACTAATAATATATATATTTTTTTCATCGTCATTCTCTAATTAAAAGGTGAAATCAAGTCCGAATACGAAGTTACGGTTCATCGGGTATACCATACCGTTACCATTCTGCTTCATAGGAGAAGTCAGACCCGGAGCCGTATTTTGAGCATCACCGCCAGCCGACATATTCACCTGATTCAGTGTTTCCGGATCAAATTGTTTCGGCAGTTTCGTTACGGTGAATAAGTTATCGCAAGTCACATATACTTTCAGATTGCTGATACCAATATGTTTCAGTTGTTTTTTGTTGAAGGTATAAGCAACCGTCAGATTCTTCATACGCATGTAAGCAGCGTTCAACAGATAACGTGTGGTGTTATATCCGGTATTCACCAAAAAGTCTTTGTCATCCTTCCAGCCGGTCAGACGCGGCAAGTATCCATTCGGATTCTCTGTGCTGAAATAATCGAGATGTTCTTTGAAATTGTAGTTGTTTCCACCAAACATATAGTTACTTCCGGAAATCGGAAAATCTCTCTTAGCCACACCTTGCAACAATGTAGATACTTCAAAACCTTTATATCCCAGATTCAAGTTGATACCGAACGAATATTTGGGAGTCGTATTACCAATAATCTGCAAATCTCCGTGATCAGCCAAAGTACCTTTACCACCGTCTACTCTACCATCCCCATTGGAATCGATATATTTTAAGTCACCGCGACGCCAAAGGTCATTCGACTTGAACGCTGTCAGATTTACATTTCTCAGGTAATCATCAATTTCACGGTTCGACAGGAAAAGATCGTCTGCGCGATATCCCCATATTTCACCAATATCCATACCTTCATAATAACCTTTATTGGCAGCCAGACCTGTATGATTATTGTAAATGATACCTTCAGGATTATTATACTTGGTCACGACAGCCTTGTAGTTAAATACATTGAAACCGACTCCATAGCTAAAACCACATTTCAGTTTATCATTCCAACTTACAGAAAGTTCCCAACCACGGTTACGCAAAGTGGCATTGTTCACTTTAGCACGGTCATCCGAAGCAATGCCACTGATGCTTGGGATAGACTCTGCCGGACCAATCATGTCACGTGTCGTACGTTGGTAGAAGTCGGCAGTTAGTGACAAGCGGTTTTTTAATAACATTAAGTCAAAACCTAAGTTGGCATTATCCACTTTCTCCCAGGTGATGTATGGGCTGATCATTTTCGGAGTCTTGGCAATTGTTCCTTTGGACGCCGTGGAAGACGAAATTCCAGGCAGCAGCCAAGCGTTGGTCCCTTGTGCATCCAACGGCATTTGAGCAATGTAATCATATAGACCTGCACCATTCTGATTTCCCAGACGACCATAAGATACACGTACTTTCAACTGAGACACAGGAAGTGCCAATTGCTGGAAATAAGGAGTGCGTGCAATATCATAACCGGCAGAGAATGACGGGAAGAATCCCCAACGGTGGCCTGGAGCAAAACGGGAAGAACCATCATAACGTCCGCTGAACTCCAGAAAATAAATATTATTGTAGTTCCAGTTCAGACGAGTATAGAATCCCATCGTAGCCCAGTGTGAACGGGCTTCACCTGCTATCACATTTCCGCTGGCATTATCAAATGAATAAATATCGTTACTCAACATACCGTCTTTATACATATATTCTTCCGAATACTCCTGCAATTCCATCTGGTAACCCGCCATTGCCTTAAAGAAATGATCTCCCCACTGGTGAGTATAAGAACTTGACAGATTAGGCGACAGATAATAATTAAACATGCTACCACGTGTGTAAGAGCCGAAATACATGTTTTTCCAGCTAATGCCCGGATAAGCAAATCCTTGTCGCTGATTAGTAGCATCGCCCGGTTTGAAAGTGCCTGCAGGAGTTTCGTACTTCTGGTCATCTTTCATTTTCAGGTTATTATTTTCAACATCAAAACGTATTTTCATTTCTCCGGTGATATCCCAACCTTCCAAAGGAGTTACGGTAGCCGAAAACGACAAGGCATCCGAAATACGGTTTCTCTGATAATTGGAATTTTTCAGATACAACATTTCATTCCAGCTAGGTATATTATATTCTGATTCAACTGGCAGTTCAGTCACCTGAGTCGGACGGTGGCTACCGATCTTATTATACAGAATCATCTGATTAGCCATTGGGCGTTTGATCATCTGCAAAGTAATATTGTTATTCAGGTTGAAGCGCAGCCAGTCACTTGTCTTAAACTGTAACTTGGTATTCAGGTTATATTTACTCAGATCATCCTGTACCTTATCCAGCAAACCTTCCTGATAGGTATATCCCATACCAATATAATAGTTTACTTTATCAGAACCTCCCTGCACGCTCAAATTGTGAGAATGGCGGACAGATTTGTCTTTGAAATAATATTCAAACCAGTCTGTATTACCGTATTGATTATAATAAGCACCTGCCCAGTCATCACCGGTGGTATTCGCTTCAATCCCCGGGAACTCAGCCGAATAAGGATTCTGCATAAATCCCTTAATCTTCTCAATTGTCTTATCCGAAATCTTTTGCAAACCGGATGAAGCTCCTCCATTATCATACTGTTGGTTATTATACGCAGCGTATTCCAACGCATTCATCATTTTAGGCATATTGATAGGTGCACTGAAACCTACCGTGCCACGATAAGTAACACTGGCTCTTTCTTTTTTACCGCTCTTCGTTGTTACCAGAACCACACCATAAGCAGCACGCGCACCATATACAGCAGAAGCAGAAGCATCTTTCAGTACACTGATACTGGCAATATCGGCCGGGTTCACATTCTGCATGCTCTGCTCCACTCCATCCACCAATACATAAGGCTCGCCACCGTTAATAGAACCGATACCGCGAATACTGAATTTAATATCGGCACCGATTTCACCACCGACACCACCGCCTACTGCATCCGAAGCAAAGTTCAAACCGGCTATATTACCTTGCAAAGCACTGGTAACATCCGTCACAGGACGATTCACAATCGCGTCATCTTTCAATGTAGCGACAGCTGCCGTAATGGTATTTCTTTTTTGTGTATCCATACCTACCACCACAACTTCATCCAGCACCTTAGCATCTTCCTTCATCACCAGTCTGTTACCTTCCTGTTTAGTGACTTTTACCTGCAATGGGGCATATCCCACATATGTAACAGAAAGAGTGCTTCCTACTTTTCCTTGAATAGAGAAATTACCGTCAATATCTGTAATCGTTCCTCCGGTTACACCTTTTACCATGACTGTAGCACCGATAATAGGTTCTCCCATTTCGTCTACCACCTGTCCCTTTATCAATTTTTGTTGTGCCAACGCACCCAGAGGAAATAATAACAGGAGCATCAGAAACAGAACAAAGCGTTCTTGTTTTCTCACGAACTTCTTTTTTTCCATAATATTATATTTACTAATTAAGATTCTATTTTATTCTACAGTAGGATTGGCATAGTAATCAAGCTCTTCTTTCACTGCTTTCAACAAAGACATCTCATGCGTCACGTCTACGTCTGTAGCCAAGTCCCAGCTCATGATTCCTCCAAAACCATTCTCGCACACATATTGTGTCTTCTGGCGAATCGTATTCTGGCTGTTGAGCGTATAGTTCTTTCCTTCATAACTCCATGTGTCTGCAGAAGTATTAGTCAGGTTACCCTTACCGACAAGATCAAAATAAGCAGCCTGCTCGCCGGCAGTACCCGTAGTCCCGTAGAAAGGTACTCCCATGACCAGTTTATCCTGAGGTATTCCATAATCGACTGCAGCTTTACCATCCGATTTGAAACGTTCCATAGAGAAAAGTTCTACTGAAGGTCCATAGCATTGCAACGAGATAAAATCGACTGCTGCAATAGCTTCCGCACTTATTTTGTAAGAAACAGGATGTAGGGATACGGTCAAAAATACATCTTTCCCCAATACTTCACGCAATTGTACGATGGCTTTACTGTAATTGGCTAAATCAGTACCTGAATAAGCCCATTCAAAGTCGAGGTCCGCACCATCCAGATTATATTGCTCGATCACCTTCTTTACGTTATTGGCAAAGTTAGTACGGGCAGTTGCGTTGCCGACCATTTTCAACCATTCGCCGCCAGCAATACCCAAACGTATCTTCCGGTCACCTGCCTGTCCATTCAAGGCAGTACGAATCTGCTCCAGACGAATAGCCCATGTATGCGAGTCCTTACCAGGTTTTGCAGCGTCATCATATTTCCAGTAAGCAAGTGTTTTCGTGTTATTCCAATTATCAAAAGAGATGGGATTTCTTCCTAATGTACCCATCAGCAGACTGTTCACAAATGTTTCATCCAGATAACCTTTCAGGTTCTCTCCCATCACAAAGTCAGCACGGGTATTAGGAACCGAAGCAGGCAGAGAGCCTGTAAAGTCAGTGGCAGTATTGTTCGTATCTATATATAACTTAGCAGCGCCACCATCATAAGTCACCGCTACATAATGCCATGCTCCTGATTTCAATGCGCTATTCGTCACTGTGGCCGTAGCACTTCCGACAGTCAGTTTCAAATTACCTTCCGTTGCTCCCAACTGGAAAGCGATGACAACAGAACCGCCGTCTACCTTTTTAAACAAGCATACTTTAAATTCAGTAACGATGTCTTTCTCTGGCGGGGCTGGGT
>OHAJ01003310.1_pt1 | contig 10266 bp, 7 predicted proteins | sample 1577101 | NCBI WGS metagenome assembly OHAJ01 (sample SAMEA3541531, study PRJEB24748) | human gut metagenome | biome: human gut; feature: human-associated habitat; material: faeces | place: China | collected 2012 | reverse complement strand
GAAAATCGGGACGATAGCGAAGGATAAAACACTTTTTGAATTAGTAAAATAGCAATGAGTATGAATATATTTAAGATACGCATGGGGAAATGCTGGTGCCACAGGCACACCACAGGCCATGGATATTTCAAAGTGTGGCTATTTGGACGCCTCTATGAATTATTCAGATACAGAGGGGCGTGCAAAAATTGCGACGCTCCGTTTTGAAAAAATAGCGAGATTCTCGCAAAATCAAGATAAAACAACAAACATGAAGGGACTGAAAATACTTTTTATTACATCTATCATTTGTTCGGCGCTTAATTGCATTATGGGCGTCGTTGATGGAAATTGGTCGGCTGCCGCTGGATGGTTCGTGGCTGCCTATGCTGGATTGCTACTTTCGATGGATTATTTAAAGCTGAAACAATGAAACCATTTGACTTGGAAGCCGCCAAGCGAGGTGCGGCGGTGTGCACGAGGGGCGGCCGTGCCGCACGGATTATCTGCTTCGACCTGAAAAGCGATCATTCGGTTATTGCCCGAGTTCCATCGGCTCCGGATGAGGAGGACATTGTGGAGTACTGGCCGGACGGTCGATGGTATCCGGCGTGTGCCGAATCGCGCTTAGATCTGATGATGCGCGACGACGACTACGCCGAGAAGCTGGCGCGGGGAGAGTACGGGAACCATATCGAGGATAAGCTCGAAAAGGTTGATCCAGTTATTAAGGAAAACTTAACAGTTGGCCGGGAGTATTGGCGGAGGGTGTATGCGGGGCAGATGATGGCAGCTGCGTTTCCTGTGCTTGTCTCTACTGACTGGCAGGCGAAAGGCGAGTACGCAAACATACCAGCAGAAACACTGATTGCTCGTCAGGCTATCGACTTCGCCGATGCCCTCCTTGAAGAGCTGGAGAAAACGGAGAAGAAATTATGAAAAAGCAATATAATGAAAGGCCTATAACCATAATAGTTTGGCTGGTCGTAATACTGGCAATAATAGTTATGATCGCCTTTACCGGAATCAAACCGGTAATGTAAAGGGCTCCCTGATCCGGAGCCCTTTGTGTTTGTGGCGCTCTCAAGCCCCACCTTTGACACATCACTCCAAAGGTAGCAACTTATTTCGATAAAAGCAAATGGGGAGAAGGGCGGAAGGGCGGCCAACTATCGCCGACTATACGGTATGGACAAATGAACTGAGCCGGGAAGAACTGATGATAATTATATACGGCATATGCAATCATCGGATCAACCAAGCGAAGAGGAAGCTCCAGTTTTTGCGGGCACAGCGCGACAGGCGCCGAGCCACGCGGGGTAAATACAGGGAACCGAATCCGCCTATTTCTTGGCGGAGGTTTAAAACAAAGGAAAGAGATCATATTGACGGACGGCAACAGGAGTTGCCACTATTTTTATAGAATATGGATAGTTTGCTCATGCAAGTTATGCGGGATCGCCAATCCGACGCGATGCTATTGATTAGCGCTTCAGATTTGCGTACCTTTGCAAATGTGCTCATTCAGGAGACAGGGGATAGCGTTGCTGAAAAAACATTCAGCGCCGTGAAAGCGGCTATGGGTGATAAGATAAAGTATTGTACCCGTGGAGAGGCGTCCGAGATTTTAGGAGTGTCCTATCCGACATTGCATCGGTGGGAGAAAGAAAAGTGTCTAATCCCGGTAAGAATAGGACGAAAAGTGCTATATTTGCGTAATGAAGTGGACGCATTCAAAGCACGAGGACGCACACGAAGTTTGGGAAAATGAAGTGAAAACCTGTATTATATCGCCAAAAATAAGCCAAAAACATGAATAATAAAAATAGCAACCATCAGATTTTCAGATGATTGCTATTTTGAAATTGTAGTCCCGACGGGAATCGAACCCATATCGTAAGAACCGGAATCTTATATTCTATCCATTGAACTACGGGACCGGGAGTGCAAAGATGCAAATTTTTTTTAATTTTTACTAATAAAATGCGAGAAAAGCAGAATAATTGGCAGAGGATCGAAGCCGTAATCAAATGGGCGAACATGTCGACCAACTACTTCGCCCGTCATATCGGGCTTGCACGCGGCGAAAACCTCTACCAGATTAAACGCGGTAATAACGGCATTTCGCTCGATGTGGCCGACCGCATCGTCTCCAAATTCCCGCAGGTGGATAAATTGTGGCTGCTGACGGGAGAAGGGCAGATGTTTGCGGACGAGAAACTGCGCGGCGCCCAGATACCTTTTTATAATGTGGATGCCGAACAGGCCATCGCGCACGTCGCCCACCTCGAGGCCGAGAGCAGCCTGGTCATCCCTCAGGCGGGCGAGTGCGACCTTGCCATGTGTTACATGGGACGTGCCATGGGGGACGCCCTGCCGCCGGGGGCGGTGGTCTTGCTGAAGGCTGTCGACCGGGATGCAATTATTCCCGGGGGAGAATATGTGATTGTCAGCCGAAAAATTGTAACTTTGCGAATAGTTCGGCTCGCCGACGGGGAGGACAAACTCCGCCTGGTGGCCGGCGACCGGGAGAATTACGATGACATAATTCTGAATGTCAGTGATATAAGCTCGGTATATAAAGTTAAAGGCAAATTGATAATAAACAGTTGAGAATATGTTTTCAGGGATCGTGGAACGCATGGCGGAGGTCGTGGACATCCGTACCGACCGTCAGAATAAGGATTTTACGCTGCGCGCGGACTTTTGCCGCGAGTTGAAAATCGACCAGAGCATAGCACATAACGGCGTATGTTTGACAGTTGTGGACATCCGCGATGATACGTATACGGTCACGGCGATGAAGGAGACGCTCGACAGGAGCAACCTCGGCCTGCTGGCTGTGGGCGATCTGGTGAACCTCGAACGCTCGATGAAACCCGATGCGCTGCTCGACGGGCATATCGTCCAGGGGCATGTCGACCAGACGGCCGTATGCACGGCCCGCGAGGACGCCGACGGCAGCTGGTACTATACGTTCGCCTACGAACCGCAGGGCGGTGGGCTCTGTACCGTGGAGAAAGGGTCGGTGACGGTCAACGGCGTGAGCCTGACGGTCTGCGACTCGAAGGAGTCGTCGTTCCGCGTGGCGATCATTCCCTATACGTTCGAGCATACGAATTTCTGCCGCATCGGCGTGGGTTCGGTCGTGAACCTCGAATTCGACATCGTGGGCAAGTACATCGCCCGTCTCATGCAAAATTATACGAAGTAAGCCTTATGGTATACATCAAAACAAAAGAGGGCGCATCGCTGTGGATCGCGCTCCTCGCAACGGCCATTGTGGCCGGGACGATGACGCTGCTCGATGCGGTGTGGTGGGTGACGCTGTGCGTCTGCGGCGCCGTCTTTGTCGTCGTGGCGCTCGTGGCGCTGTTCATCATCCGCAAGTATGTGGCTTACAAGCTCAAACCGATCTATTCCATTGTGCTTTCGCGCGACGTGCATACGCACGAGATTTTCTCCGAGCTGAAGGACAAGCACGTCGAGAATATCGGCGAGGAACTCACGGCGTGGGCGGATACGAACGACAAGGAGATCGCCCGCCTCAAGGAGACCGAGCAGTTCCGCAAACAGTACCTGGGCAACGTGGCGCACGAGCTCAAAACCCCGATCTTCAATATCCAGGGGTATATCTCGACACTGCTCGACGGAGGCCTGGAGGACGAGCTCATCAACCGCAAATACCTCGAGCGGGCCGAGAAGAGCATCGATCGCCTGATCAATATCGTCAACGACCTGGATACCATCTCCAAGCTGGAGAGCAACATGAACCGCCTCGAAATGGAGAAGTTCGACATCGTGGCGCTGACGAAGGAGATCGCCGAGCAGGCCGAGATGGAGGCCGACAAAAAAGGCATCCGGATTTCGATCAAGGGCGCCGACAACCTTCCCTCGCCGTTTTGGGTGCTGGCCGACAAACATTACATCGGTCAGGTCATCGTGAACCTCGTCATCAACTCGATCCGCTACGGGAAGGAGGGCGGTCTGACGCGCGTCCATTTCCGCGACATGCTCGACAAAATACTTGTCGAGGTGGAGGATAACGGATTGGGAATCAGTAAGGAGGATTTGCCCCGCGTCTTCGAGCGATTCTACCGTACCGACAAGGGGCGTTCGCGCGAGCAGGGCGGTACCGGCCTCGGACTGGCGATCGTGAAGCATATCATCGAAGCGCACGGCGAACGCATCAGCGTGCGCAGCGAACCCGGCGTGGGGAGCACCTTCTCGTTCACGCTCAAAAAAGTCAACCTGCAAGAACTGAATAAATGATACGACCGTTAAGCATCGTTTGGAATTTCGACCCGGTGTTCTTCTCCATCGGGTCGCTCGACATCCGCTATTACGGATTGATGTGGGCGCTGGCAATCCTGATCGGCGCCAAGTTTTTCGATAACTTCTGCAAGCGCGAGGGGCTTCCGCCGAAGGTCTCCGAGTCGATTTTTATATATGGTACGCTGGCGACGATCATCGGGGCGCGGCTGGGGCACTGCCTCTTCTACGACCCGATGGAATACCTCAGCAAGCCGTGGACGATCATCACGGGTTTCCGGGACGGCGGCATGGCCAGCCACGGCGCCGCCATCGGCCTCTTGATCGGCCTCTGGCTGTTCTCGCGCAAGAACAAGCTGCCCTATATCTGGTCGCTCGACCGCATCATGATCGCGGTGGGCATCGGCGGTGCCGTCGTCCGGCTGGGCAACCTGTTCAATTCGGAGATCTTCGGCATGGCCACGACCCTGCCGTGGGGCTTCGAATTCGTCCGCTCGGCCAAGTGGGTGAACGAGTTCGCCCCCGCGGCGGTACACCCGACCCAGATTTACGAGGCGCTTTGCTACCTGATCACCTTCGGCATCCTTTGCTGGCTCTATTATGCGAAGGACATCGCGCGGCGCCGTCCGGGCATCCTGTTCGGCATCGGGCTGCTCGGGATTTTCCTGACGCGCTTCTTCATCGAGTTCATCAAGACCGAGCAGGAGGCGTTCGAACAGGGATGGGTGCTCGATATGGGGCAATGGCTGAGCATTCCGTTTATCGTGCTGGGTATTTACATGATTTACCGGGGGCTGTCCGAGCCCGAAGTTACCCCCGCCCCGGTGCCGAAAGCCCCGGCAGCAACTCCAAAAAAGAAGAAACGATGAGCAATTACCCGATGGTCGATGAAGTGAACCGCCTTGTCGGCAACCTGCTTGCCGCCGGCAGCGGGGTGTTCCTGCCCGGCGTAGGGTCGCTCTTTGTCGAGCGGCGCGGTGCCAAGCGGCTTTCCAAACGCTCTGTCCAGCCTCCTTGCCGCGTGGTATCCTTCTCTTCGCAGCAGCAGGGGGTATCGCTTGCCGATGAACTGGCACGTACGCTGCACTGCGACGCTGCCGGAGCACAGGATGTTTACGACCGCTGGCTTTCCCGCACGCGCGAGGGTGACGTGCTGACCATAGAGGGCGTCGGCGTGCTCAAATTCAAGAATTTTACGCTTGCACCCGCGTTCGACAGGCTGCTGAACCCGCAGGGGCACGAGCCCGTGCGGATCAAGCCTGCCCGCCGGTTGGACTGGGCGCTGTGGGTCGGCATCGCGGCGATCGTGATTGCGGCGGGTTTCGGCGGCGCCGAATTCCTGCGCATCAATTCTTCCGATATTCCGGAACCCGGTGCGGCCGCCGAAGTTGCGCGCACCTTGCCCGCCGCGGATGCGGGGATTCCCGCCGATTCGTCCGCGACGGCCGGTGTGACGGACGACGGGACTGCGATGGCAGTTGCGGGAACGAAGGCTGCGGAAACCGACGTTGCCGGGAGCAGTGCTGCGGGTGCGGCCGGGACGGCGAACAGCGCCGGTGACCGTGCGGATGCAGCTGTAACCCGTGCGGATGCCAAACCTGCCGGACAGCGTCCCGGGTCGGCGCCACGGGTCTCCACGGAGCCTGCATCGCTCGTTTCGGGACACCGGTATGTCGTGTTGGGGGTTTTCAGTACGCCGGAAAATGCGGCCCGTGCCGCCGCGGATGCCGAAGCCAGGGATGCATCGGTACGCTGCGGGGTCTACCGTTTCGGCAATAAATTCATGGTTTCACCTTTCGAGGCGCCCGATGCGGAGGCATGTACGTTGTTCATCCGTAATTATAGCGACCGTTTCCCCGGGCTGTGGACTTACACTGCCCGTTGATGCGTCTTTCCGAGCTGATAATCCGTTTCATCGACTGGTTCTACCACCGGCCTGTTTCTGCGCTATTGCCGCGCCAGACGTTCCGTTATGCCGTTTGCGGCGGCGCGAACGTGGTTTTCGGCTGGGGATGCTATTTCCTGCTCTATAATTTCGTGCTCGACAAGGAGCTGCTCGACCTCGGGTTCATCGCGGTTTCCCCGCATGTCGCGGCGATGCTGATCGTTTTTCCGCTGACCTTCTTCACGGGGTTCTGGCTGAACCGCCATGTGGCGTTCCGCCGTTCGCCGCTTGCCACGGGGACGCAGCTTTTCCGCTACCTCCTCTCCGTCGCCGGCTCGGTGGTGGTCAATTATCTCTTCCTGAAATTCTTCGTCGAGTTGTGCGGGTTTTGGGCGACGCCTTCGCAAATGATGGCCTCGCTGGGGACGATGGTGTACAGCTACCTGGCCGCCAAGTATTTCACCTTCCGCAACGCCGTCCGCGAATAACCGCGGGGCCGGGCGTGTCAGCCTTTCCGGTTCTCCTCCTTGAGTTTCTGCAGTTCGTACATCCTGTCGCGGAATTTCGCGGCGGCGAGGAAGTCGAGCGATTTGGCCGCACGTTCCATGTCCTCGCGCGCCTTGTCGATCAGCGTGTCGATGTTCTCGCTTGCGACATAGGTCTTCTGTACGTCCGCGGCGGCCATGTAGTGGTCTTCGGCGAGCGGGTAGGCCGCCGCTATCTCCGGGACGTCGGTGCGCGCGGACAGCAGGGTGCTTTGCCCCGTGCCGCTTTTCTGCGCCCGGCGCGGCAGCATGCCGTGCTCCATGTTGTAGCGCACCTGTTTCTCGCGCCGGCGGTTGCTTTGCTCGATGGCGAAGCGCATGGAGTCGGTGCAGGTGTCGGCATAGAGGATCACGTTGCCCTGCGAATGGCGTGCGGCACGTCCCGCGATCTGCGTCAGCGACCGCACGTTGCGCAGGAAGCCCTCCTTGTCGGCGTCGAGGATCGCCACCAGCGCCACTTCGGGCAGGTCGAGGCCTTCGCGCAGCAGGTTCACGCCCACCAGCACGTCGAACATTCCGGCCCGCAGGTCTTCCAGAATCTGGATGCGTTCCAGCGTATCCACGTCCGAGTGGATGTAACGGTTGCGTACGCCCACCCGGTCGAAGTATTTCGAAAGTTCCTCGGCCATGCGTTTGGTGATGGTCGTCACGAGCACCTTGTCGTCGTCTTTCACGCGCTTGTCGATCTCCTCCAGCAGGTCGTCGATCTGGTTGGCCGTAACGCGCACCTCGAGCGGCGGGTCGACCAGCCCCGTGGGGCGGATCAGCTGCTCGACGATCACGCCTTCGCTCTTCATCAGTTCGTAGTCGGCGGGCGTGGCGCTCACGTAGATCGACGTGCCCTGCAACTGCTCGAACTCGGCGAAGGTCACCGGACGGTTGTCCTTGGCCGCCGGGAGACGGAATCCGTATTCCACGAGGTTTTCCTTGCGGGCGCGGTCGCCGCCGTACATGGCATGTACCTGCGGTAGCGTGACGTGGCTTTCGTCTACGACGAGCATGTAATCCTTCGGGAAATAGTCGATCAGGCAGAAGGGGCGCGTGCCCTCGGCGCGGCCGTCGAAATAACGTGAGTAGTTTTCGATGCCGGGGCAGTACCCCAGCTCCTTGATCATCTCGACGTCGTATTCCACGCGCTGTTTGATGCGCTGCGCCTCCGTCGTGCGTCCGGCACGCTCGAAGAATTCGATCTGCCTGCCCAGATCCAGGTATATCTGTTGTACGGCGCAGTTGATGCGCTCCTTGGTGGTTACGAAGAGGCTCGTGGGGTAGAGCGTCAGGTTGTCGAGCGTGTGGATACGCTGCCCCGTCGCGGGGTCGATGGTCTGGATGGCCTCGACCTCGTTGTCGTAGAACATTACGCGGAAGCACTGGCTGCCGAACTCGCCGAAGGCCGCCATGATGTCTACCGTGTCGCCGTTGACGCGGAACGTCGCCGGTTCCAGGTCGCGTTCGGTGCGGGTGTAGAGCGCTTCGACCAGCTTGTAGAGGAAATGCTTGTAGCTGACGACCTGCCCGACCCGGATGTTGATGGCAGTGGCATGGAAATCCGCCGGGTTGCCTGCGCCGTAGAGGCACGATACGCTCGATACGACGATCACGTCGCGGCGCCCCGACAACAGCGTGGCTACGGTGCGCAGGCGCAGTTTCTCGATCTCGGCGTTGATCGAAAGGTCTTTTTCGATGAAGGTGTCCGTCGAGGGGAGGTAGGCCTCCGGCTGGTAATAGTCGTAGTAGGAGACGAAATACTCCACGGCGTTCTCCGGGAAGAAATTGCGGAACTCGCCGTAAAGCTGCGCCGCGAGCGTCTTGTTGTGGCTCAGGACGAGCGTCGGGCGGTTCAGCTGCGCGATGACGTTGGCCACGGTGAAGGTCTTTCCCGAGCCTGTCACCCCCAGCAGGGTGTTATGTTTGGAGCCGTGCCGGATCGAGCCGACGAGCTGTGCGATCGCTTCCGGCTGGTCGCCCATCGGGGCGTAATCCGATACCAACTTGAAATCCATGGTGCAAAAGTAGGTAAAAAAAACGGTATGGTGAAATACCGCCCCGGTTTGGCCGGGGACGGTGCGTCTGTTTCGGAAACGTACCGGGGACAGTTAAAATTGTCCCGCCACGCCATATCTTCGGTAATTCGGTAATATTGTATATCTTTGTGCCGGTAAATCGTCTGTAACGTATGAAGCTATTTAAAAGCGAAGGCTGGAAGTCGTTCTGGCCCAATTTTCTGGCCGTGATCCTGGGTATCGTCATCACGTTCGGAGGCGAGCGGCTTATTACGAACTACCAGAAACGGCAGGATGCCCGGGAGATCGTCGGACTGTTCAAGGTCGACGTGGAGCGGCATCTCAAAATTTCGGAGGGGCTGCTCGATGATTATACGGCGGGGATGAGTGCCCTGCGGAAATGTGCCGTCGCATATGCCGGGAAGGAATTGGCGGAAATCCCCGAAGATACGCTTCGTTATGCCCTGGGCATGTTCTTCTCCGTGCGCGGGGATGTTTATTCGCCCGTCGGGATGAAGATACTCGAAGTTTCGGGGGCGCTGAGCGCGGTGCATGAACCCGAAGTCGTCGAATCGGTGCCGGGACCGCAACCTGAACGCCACCAAGGCGCTGCTGCTGGGACTGTACGCCGAGGGCGTGCGGGAGGTACTGGCCATTACCGGGGACCCCATCCCCACCGCCGAGCGGGACGAGGTGAAAAATGTGTACCAGTTCAACTCCCGCAAGCTGGCGCAGTATATCGTGTCGCTGGCCGGGGAAGGGCGGAAGATGCCCGCACCCATCACGGTTTTTGGTGCGCTGAACCTGAACGCCCGCAATTTTGAGGTGGAACTGCGCCGCGCCGCAGAAAAGCTGGAAAACGGCATGAGCGGCTTCCTTACCCAGCCGGTGCTGTCGGCACAGGCGGTGGAAAACCTGCAAAAAGCCCGGGAGACGCTGGGTGAGCGCGCAAAAATTCTGGCGGGCATCCTGCCGGTGGTCAGCCAGCGCAATGCTATCTTTATGGAAAACGAAGTCAATGGCATCCATGTGGATGAGGCCATGATCCAGAAGTTTGAAGGGCTGGACCGCGCCGCAGGCGAGGAGTTGGGATTGGAAGTCTCGGTGCAGGCGGCCAAGGCATCGGCCCCCTATGCGGACGGCTTTTACCTGATGACCCCCTTCAACCGGGTGGCGCTGATGGAGCGGCTCATTGCCCGCCTGCGCACCGAAGTGACGGACTGAAAATGATACAGGAGGAACGCGCTGTGCCTTGTGAAAAACCGCTGCTCAGCATCATCGTGCCGGTATATAATGTGGAAAAATATTTGAAAAAATGTGTAGATAGTATAATTAATCAAACGTATAGTAATTTAGAAATTGTATTATCCGATGATGGAAGTACTGATAATTCACCTTCTATTTGTGATGAGTATGCTCTTAAAGATTCTAGAATTAGGGTGATTCACAAATCTAACGGGGGATTATCAGATGCTAGAAATGCAGCGTTAGATATTATTTCTGGAAAGTATGTTACTTTTATAGATAGTGATGATTATATAGAAAAAGAAGCAATAGAGATACTTGTCAATGCTATGACTAA
>OHAJ01003302.1_pt1 | contig 10281 bp, 10 predicted proteins | sample 1577101 | NCBI WGS metagenome assembly OHAJ01 (sample SAMEA3541531, study PRJEB24748) | human gut metagenome | biome: human gut; feature: human-associated habitat; material: faeces | place: China | collected 2012 | reverse complement strand
TATTCACAGAATTACAACAATGGAAATTTTGTCTGAGACAGATTTTGGTCGGATAGATAATCCGTTTGTTCCAAATTATTTTGTAAATATATCAGATTATATGAAAAGTAAAATACAGGCATTGGAAATATATGATACAGAATTAGGAGAACATCCATTTCCAAGAAGTGTAGATAGTGTAAAAGCATTGGGCACTTTACGGGGCGCTTGTGCAGGAGTAAAATATGCAGAGGCGTTTCGTATAATTAAATGGATAGAATAGGAGTGCAAATGAAACATTTGGCAGTAATCACCGCACGCAGCGGTTCAAAAGGATTAAAAGACAAAAATATTAAATTACTCGAAGGAAAACCGCTTCTGGTCTACTCCATCGATAGGCTTTCAGCACGGTGCGCGAGTTCACGGCAAGCTGCGTGGAAAGCTCCCTGACCGAGACTATTCGTTCGCCCGCCGTCCACTCACGGGTGAGTATCTTGCTGAAACAGAAGTCTACAATCTGCTGGTATATTGGTTTATTGGTCTTGAAGTCCATAGCTTACAGTTGTTTTTCTTTGAGCAGGAAGTAGCTCGATATCCATATTCCGATGCTGAACAAGATAGGGGTACCGTAGTTGCAGAAAGCAATGATGGCTTCTGACGTGCTGCTTATCGGGAAATTATAGATGGGATAGGCTATGTTTGCTATCCAATATCCGTGGCTGTCGGCAGGTTCCCACAATGTCATTGAGAGTATAATCCCGAAAATGAGAATGAAGCAGGAACACAAAACGATGAAGGAATTTATCAGCTTCTGGCGTTTGAAGGCTATGCATCCGAGGAAGAAAATTCCTTGCATCAAGCTGCATGACAGTATCTGGTCTTTTTCTATCAGGTGAAATTCAATGTGGCTGCCGAAGTGTTGCAGGTAGCTGGTACCTGAGAGTATTAGTAACCCTTTTATGCCTGTTATCAGCAAGAAACAGAACAGCGGGAGTACGAGCAGATACTTCATCCACAAGTGCAGGAACTTTTCAAAAACGGAAGCGGGCATCAACAGGTATAGAGTAGAGGTCTGTTTGGTGATATTTATCTCCAACAGGCAGGGGGCGATGCAGAGGAACCACAACAGGTAGCGGCTGAGGGAGAAAGCCTGTGTATGTTCGATGTAATAGCTTGAGCCTTTGTTGATATCATACATCATGCAGAGAAGACAAATGCCCAGCACAATGCCGGCACTCCAAAGCAAGTGTCGGCCGGTTTCCTGTTTCTTGTACTGTTCCAGCAGGAAGAAACGTTTCAGGTTGAAGGTTGCATTCATATTCTTTGCTTATTTGAACATTGATTTTATCTTTTCCGGCACTTGCAACATTGCTTTGTACAGCAGTTCTATATCCGGTGTATTTTCTTCTTCCTCTTCATTAGGCAACACGGAGAAATATCCGGGTAATTCCTGTTCGCTGTAAATGCTGTCTTCGGGCAGGCTGTCTGTCCGGGCAAAGAGGAGGCGCTGGCTGATTTCGTCCAATGAACGGTTCAGCAAGATTTCGCCTTCGCCGAGGATGATGAGGTGATCCAGCAGGTTCTCGAAGTCGTGTGCCTGATGGGTAGAGATGAGGAGCGTACTGTCATCATCTATGCTGCGGCTGATGATACGTTTCAGAGCTTGTCGGGATGTGATGTCCAGTCCGTTTGTAGGCTCGTCGAGTATCAGGAGCGGGGTATGCAGTGCAAAGGCATACGCCAGCATCGCCTTCTTCTGCTGACCATAAGAAACTGCGGATAACTTCTGTTTCCTGTCAATCTTCAGTTCTTCAAGATTCTGTTCAAACTCTTTGTGGTTGAAGTGAGGATAGAAAGCGGAATGCCGTGTGGCAAAAGCGGAAATGCTTTCGGAAGGCATCTGCATTTCTTCGGGCAGAAAGAAGTAGCGGCTCAATAAGGCGGGTTCTCTTTTTGCCGGATTCATCCCATCAATGCTGCATTCTCCTTTCCAAGGAAAAAGTAGTCCGCAAAGGAGATGTATCAGTGTGGTTTTACCTACACCGTTCTCTCCCAGAAGTCCGTATATTCCGTTGCCTATCTCCAAAGATATATCATTGAAAATAGGATGGTTAGACTTGTAGCCGTAGCTGATGTTTTCTATCTTTATCATAGTTTTTTAAGTGTTGCACTGATGTACAACACTGCAAACGTAGGGGAAGCTGAGGAGAAAAACAAGGAAGGGAGAGATTAATTAATATATTTTAGCAGTCAGCGAAGTCTTGTCGTAGTGGTATGCCGACTATTGTAACTTTTACAATTCAATGAATTTCCTTTTAAAAGGTCTGTTTTTCCCAATTTGTTTATATATAAGTTTTATTCTGGCTACATATCCGCAACGTTTGAAGCCTTTCGCCGAGGCGCGGTTTGAGGATTGTACATAGGCAAAAGTGACGGATTTACCTTGTTTCCGTGCTTCATACTCTCTTATGGCGATTATTTTCCGATGTAATCCTTCTCCCCTATGATAGGGGTTGGTATAGTCGTCAAACAGATAAGCTGTATTCGGATCCATCTTTCTGTTTATGAAGTTGTCGTGATTTGTTGAGATTGCGCCATAACATATCAGGTTATAGCCATCGTAGATTCCGTAGTATGAATATCCCGGTTGGTCAATAAACCTTTCAATTTGTTTCAACTTGCGATTATTAAACCACTTCCCATCGAATTTCATTTGCTTTCTGAAGTCATCCATTGTCATTTTGTGATACTGTACTAATGTGTCGGTATCTATGGTTTCGGGAAGCTCTTTGAAGTATGCTAAGTACTTAATGTAAGTAATACCCAGCATTCTCACGACTTTAAAGATTGTTTTGTACAGGCATCCTATTATGCCGTAACGTTTGATTATGTCTGTTAGCTTGTTCATTTTGACTGTCCGTTTTTATAAAATCAACCACACCGCCATCATGTGGCATATTGATCCTCCCAATACGAAGAAATGAAATATAGAATGCATATAACGTTGCCGGAAAGAGTAGAACACCGCTCCGGTGATGTAGCAAATGCCCTCACCGATCATCCAGTAGCACGTTCCTGCGGCAACGGCATATAGAGGTTTGAAGGCAACCAGTACGGACAGCCCCATAACGATGAAACAGATTGTTTCCACATTGCTATGTTCCTCCATTTTGCGGAAACTCGCGATAGTGCCGATGATAGCGCACAACCAGACAAAACCGAATAGTCCCCATCCCCAAGCGCCTTCGCTCCGCAGTGCAATGAGTGTGACGGGTGAATAACTGCCCGCAATATGCCAGTAGATAGCCGCATGGTCCCAATTCCGCAACCGCTTTTTCCAGGGATTATGGTATTTCAGCGCATGGTAGAGAGTAGAGGCAACGTAAGAGCCGAGCATGCCGAAGAGGTAGAGCCAGATGCCGAATACAGCCCAGAAGTTTCCACTCTGATAGCTTTTTACGAGAAATATCGTGCCGACAACAACTCCCATCAGGATGCCTGCGGCGTGCGAGAGGGTATTTATTCTCTCTTCGGCTTTTGTGTAGAAAAGTCCGTTTTGTTTCTTTTTCCGGGTGATGCTCATTTCTTCGGTTAGTACTCGTGACACTTCCGCAAAGGTATGCCTTTTGGGGCAGAAAGCAAAGATTTTCTATTTTATATTTTCGCCATCTCCCTATTGTAAGGTGTGCTTTTCGAAACTGTCCTTCTGAATGGAGTAACGGCAAGCCAGACGGTTCCAGTTCCAATGCCCGGTCGTACATATTGAGAGCAAGATATAGGTTCGACTGTCGGCCATAAGCCATGATGATGCCGTTTCCCACTTTTTGCAGACTGTCATTTATTTGATGAAGGTGGGCACGAATGGCAAGTAGTTCGTATTTCAGCAATGAATCGTTAGGAGCAACATCATTATATATATGCGGACGAATATTTATTCGTCCGCATACACCAAGAGAGTTTATTCAAAGCATCCGTAGCACGTCGGCAACAGCTTACGGTCGCCCAGCGTGTTATCCACACGCGCTACGTTTATCCAGAATTTGTTTTCGCGTACACTTTCTATCGGATAAACCGCCTTTTCCCGAGTATAGCTGTGTTCCCAGTTGTTGGCAACCACTTCATATTCGGGGTGCGGAGCGTTTATCAGAACATTGTCTTCCTTATCTGCTTTGCCTTCTTTCACTTCCTGAATTTCTTCCCAGATGTTTAACATTACATTAATGAAATTATCCAGCTCGCTGAGGCTTTCGCTTTCCGTAGGCTCTATCATCAGTGTACCGTGAACAGGGAAGGAGAGGGTAGGAGCATGATACCCATAATCCATCAATCGTTTGGCAATGTCATTCTCGCTGATACCTGTTTCTTCGTGAACCTTACGGCATTCCAATATCATCTCATGGCCTACGAAACCTGTAGCGCCACGATATACGATGCCATACGTATCTTTCAGACAGGCTGCCAGATAATTAGCGCTGAGAATAGCGATTTTGGTAGCACGTGTCAATCCTTCCGTACCCATCATACGGATATATCCGTAAGTGATAGGCAAAATACCGGCGCTACCGAATGGGGCGGCAGATACAGTATTGGCAGGATTGCCGAACAGCGGATGTCCTGGCAAGAATGGGACGAGATGTTCTGCAACGCAGATAGGACCTACGCCCGGACCACCGCCACCATGAGGCGAAGCAAATGTCTTGTGCAGGTTCAGGTGGCAAACGTCGGCGCCAATAAAGCCGGGATTTGTCAGACCTACTTGCGCATTCATGTTGGCGCCGTCCATATATACCTGTGCTCCGCATTCATGGATGATGCGGCAGATTTCTACGATTTCTGTTTCAAAAATACCGTGAGTAGAAGGATAGGTAATCATCAGTGCGGCAAGGTCGTCTTTGTTTTCTTCCGCCTTGGCACGAAGATCATCCATGTCCACATTACCCTGTGCGTCGCAAGCACAAGTCACAGTAGTAAAACCGGCTTGGATGGCAGATGCCGGATTGGTGCCATGGGCTGAAGCGGGAATCAATATTTTATTGCGGTGCCCCTGACCGATGTTTTCCAGATAAGCGCGGATAACGCGAAGCCCTGTATATTCACCTGCCGCACCGGAATTCGGTTGCAGACTGACGCCTGCAAAGCCTGTGATGACTTTCAATTCTTCACTGAGATTGTTTATCAATTCACGGTAGCCCTCTGCCTGGTCCTCGGGAACAAGCGGATGCATGCACATGAATTCCGGACGACTGAGGGGCAGCATTTCCGCCGCAGCGTTCAGCTTCATGGTGCAGGAACCCAGGGAAATCATGGAGTGGGCAAGGGAAATATCCTTGCGATCGAGGCGTTTGATATAACGCATCATTTCCGTTTCTGTGTGATATTTATTGAACACTTCATGGGTCAGATAAGAACTCTGACGTTTCAGAGCCTTGCTGATAGTACTGTTTACGGGAATATCTTCTGCTTTTGTCCAATCCTTACCGGCGGCAATGGCAAAAATGGAGAGCAGGATGTTGGCAGCAGATACATCTGTTGTTTCATCGATACTCATACCTACATCTCCATTGTGGAAATAGCGCAAGTTAACTTCTTTACTCAAGGCAATGGTACGTATCTGTTGTGCAGATACAGTATCAGGCAATGCAAAACGTAGGGTGTCGAAGTATTGCTCGTTCACTTGTTTGTATCCCAGCTTGTTGATGTTCTTTTCGAGATATGCCGCAATGCTGTGAATGCGTTCGGCGATAGTGCGAATGCCTTCCGGTCCATGATATACGGCATAGAAACCTGCCATCGTTGCCAGCAACGCTTGTGCGGTACAGATATTTGAAGTGGCTTTTTCACGTTTGATATGTTGCTCACGGGTTTGCAAGGCCATACGATAACACAACTTTCCGTATTTGTCTTTTGACCAGCCAATGATACGTCCCGGAATGTTACGCTTGTACTCGTCACGTGTAGCAAAATAACCGGCAGACGGTCCACCGTAGAACATTGGTGTGCCGAGACGCTGCGTAGTACCGAATACAATGTCAGCTCCCCATTCTCCCGGAGGTGTGAGTAGGGCAAGACTCAAAATATCGGCGGCTACAGCCACTTTGCAGTTGGCAGCGTGAGCTTTCTCTACAAAGGTGCGGTAATCTTCCACATTTCCACTTGCATTGGGATATTGCAGTATGCAGGCAAAAATGTCCGGCGTCATTTCCATCTCGGAATATTTACCTGTGCGTATCTGGATACCTTGCGGGATGGCGCGTGTGGTCATTACTGCCAATATTTGTGGAAAAATCTTTTCGTCCACAAACACAACGTTTGCACCGGATTTCTGCATATCGCGCGGACGCAGGGCATACATCATACTGACGGCTTCGGCCGCAGCTGTTGCTTCATCCAGCAGGGAACAGTTGGCAAGAGGCATACCTGTTAGGTCGCAGACTGCTGTCTGGAAGTTCATCAACGCTTCGAGGCGTCCCTGTGAAACTTCTGTCTGGTAGGGAGTATAGGAGGTATACCATACGGGATTCTCAAATACATTCCGTTGGATAACGGCGGGGGTGATGGTATTATACCAGCCGAGGCCGATATATGTAGTGTAAAGTTTGTTTTTGCACGCTAATCGGGTGATGTGTTGGCCGAACTCATATTCTGTCATGGGTTCGGGGAGTGCTAATGGCTCTTTCAGCCGAATGTTGGCAGGAATGGTTTTATCTATCAACTCATCCAAACTGCCGACTCCAATTTTCCGGAGCATTTTCTCTTCATCTTTCTCGCTAATGCCGATGTGGCGGCAAGCTAATAGGTCGCTTTTCATGGTAGTATCTGTTTTTTTAAGTTTATCTGAAGAATGGATTTTCTGCCTTTTCAATGCCGATAGTAGTCGGAGCACCATGTCCGGGATAGACTATTGTCTCATTGGGCAATACGAACAGGCGGCTGCAAATATGTTCTTTCAGTTCGTCGAAGTTGCCGCCGGTGAGGTCGGCACGACCGATGCTACCTTGGAAGAGTACATCTCCGGAGAACATGCAGTGATCTGCAGCGCAGTAATAAACAAGGCTTCCCGGTGAGTGTCCCGGTACGTGAATAGCCTCCAGTGTTGTATTTCCAAAACTGATGATGTCTCCATCATGTAAATAGTGCCCTATTGGTGCAGGCAGTTCGTTCCAGTGAAAGCCAAACATACGGCTTTGTTTCGGAGCTTCATCAATCCAGAATTCATCGGCCTTATTAGCTTCTACTTGCAGACCGAATTCTTTAACCATGAAAGCATTTCCAAAGATATGATCCAGATGCAGGTGTGTGTTGAGGAGATGTTTTACGTTCAAACCGTTCTTGATAATGAAGTTCTTCAACGCTTGTTTTTCCTCCTCATAATAGCAACCGGGGTCTATCACGGTAGCTTCAAGGGTGTCGTCCCACAGAACGTAACAGTTCACGGGGAACATATTAAATTCAAACCTTTTTATTTTCATGATAGGTATATGTTAGTCATTATTTCTGTGATTAAGGCGCTACATAAACCACTTTTTTCGTTTCAAAGAATTCCTCCTCGAAATAATCTTTCAGATCGTACATCACAGTCTTGTTCTTGAAAGGCATAGTCTCATTGGCCAGCTCGCCGCCTTTCAGACAGATCAGTCCGTTGGGCAAAGCATTCTGTTGTTTGGGAGTGATATTCTTACGAATGATTTTCAGTAGATCGGCAAGCGGCATTACAGCACGACTTACAACGAAATCGAATAACTGCTTTTCCTCCTCAGCCCGGGCATGGCGGAAAGTGACATTTTTTAGTCCGATACTGTTGGCTACCTCCGTTGCTACGCACACTTTCTTTCCAATACTGTCTACAAGGTGGAATTTCACTTCGGGAAATAAGATGGCAAGAGGAATACCGGGAAAGCCTCCTCCTGTTCCCAGATCCATGATATGGGTACCGGGTACGAAGCGTGTAACCTTGGCTATACCCAGTGAATGGAGTACATGATGTTCGTACAGATTCTCGATGTCTTTGCGTGATATGACGTTTATTTTAGCATTCCAGTCCGTATAGAGGTCATAGAGGGACGCGAATTGCTGCTTCTGCGTCTCTGTGAGGTCCGGGAAGTACTTTAGAATGATTTCCATGTTTATTTAAATATAAAATATAAACTATTAATTATTAATTGCGAGCCGGAATTATGAATCTGCATAGAATTAATATTTGATAATTAAGAATTCATAATTAACACCCCTTTTTCATCGCTCAGTAAATGCGACATGATTTCATAAGGCAGAGTGATTTCTACCGGTCCCATCACATAGGGAGCGATTTCATAAATATTATAATAGAAAGTGATTCCTTTTTCGCTCAGGTAGAAGTTCTCGGTTGGTTCCAGGTCTCCAGTGCTTGTATATCCCATTTCTTCTACTTCCTGGCGTGTAGTGGCCTTGTTATCTGCCATGAGTTGGTTCCATAGCAAGTCAGTGAGTGCTTCCTGATATTCTCCTACAAAAATATCGTCCAGACGTATCGGACTCAAAGTACGCAAGTCCATATTGAGGAAAGTGGACATATAAATGCCATGGGCGCCTCCGGTAAACTCGTTGTAATCGATGCGGTAAACCAGCAGATTCTTTTTGTAATATTGTACATGGCCTTCTACACCTTTGTAATAGGAGTACCAGGCACTTATGGATGCTGAATCTTCTTTTTCCGCTTCATCTTTGGCATACATGGGTTCCAGATCTTTCAGATAATCCTGGATATAGGTTTCTTTATAAGCTTTTACAGCCTCTTCGGGTGTCATCGTCATGTACTTGTCGCCGAAGCAGGCAGAGAGGAAATAGGTGTTGAGACTGTCTTTCAGTTTCTCGTCGGATGATTTACTGGCATAGGCAAAGTTGATGGTAATGTTACATCCGGGCTTTGCAGTATCTCCGAACAGGTGTGCAGTCTCGTTTACCTGTATACTGTCGAACTCCAACGCACCTGCGTTTTTGTTCATGGTGTTACCACAAGAAAATAAAAAGCCACTTGCCGCAAGTAGAATGACAAGTAGGCTGACATATTGCTTTTTCATTTGGACTTTCTTCGTTAAATTCAACATTTCGATATCAGTTCGTTATCGACAAATATAGAACATATTAACGAATAGAACATATAAAAAATGAAAAAAGATAGGTATGAATGCTTTTATCTGGCTATCTTTGCACCGGATATGAAGAGACTTCGTTACATATTGGCAGTTTTATTGTCCCTGACGGTTGTTTATGCAGGGGCAGGAGTCTCTATTGTCCATTATTGTTGTGCCCGCTGCGAGACAGCGCAAGCATGTTGCACCAATGGCTGTGCCAAATGCCATAAATCTCATAAAACTTCTCATAAACCGGAAAAATCTTGCAAAGACGAAGGCTGTACGGCTACTTTTTATAAAGTGGATTTGGTGAAATATTCATGTGAAAGTCCTGTTATAACCGTACCTGTCATTCAACTTTTCTGTGAAGTATTGCCGGATTTCCAATACTCCTTGCCTACGAGGGAATTGAAAGAGGCGTCGTATGCCGTACCTCCGCATCCTGATAGTTCGAGGCAGTATCTGGCCTTATATTCTGTTCTCATTATTTAGAATCAATTAGTGTGCAGGAGAAGTGTTTTCCTTCCTGCCCGGTTCTATCCAAAGCTATATCTGAACCGTGTCTGGTCCGTAGTTTGTCCGTATCTAAGAGTACGGAGATGATACCTTTGCACGTTCTCTTTTAAAGAATTGATAGCTGGATAGTCTTGCAACCTTGTTGCATGAAATATATCCTATTTTTGTACCCTTAATAAATGAATTCAGATATATGAAATATATATTCTTATTAATTTCACTTTTTACTTTTAATTTTTTGCAGGCGCAAGTAACAGGTGTCGTAAAAGATGCTGCCGGAGAACCTATTCCGGGAGCGAATGTGTTTTGGATGAATACAACCAATGGAGTAACTACCAATGAAGACGGTAACTTTTCAATTCATAAGCCTGCTCGCAGCCACATGCTTGTGGTTAGCTTTATTGGTTTTGAGAATGACACGATACATGTAGACAAAGGAAACCAACAACTTGATATTGTTCTTCGTGAAGGAGTGGAACTGAGTGAAGTAAATGTAGTGACCCGCAAATTGGGAACTATGAAACTGCGCACCAGTGTGATGAATGAAGATATGATCAGTAGTGCCGAACTGACACGTGCGGCTTGCTGTAACCTGGGAGAGAGTTTTGTGACGAATCCTTCCGTGGATGTCAGTTACTCGGATGCAGCTACGGGAGCCAAACAAATTAAACTGTTA
>OHAJ01003297.1_pt1 | contig 10295 bp, 4 predicted proteins | sample 1577101 | NCBI WGS metagenome assembly OHAJ01 (sample SAMEA3541531, study PRJEB24748) | human gut metagenome | biome: human gut; feature: human-associated habitat; material: faeces | place: China | collected 2012 | reverse complement strand
GCCGATATTGTTATGTTTTTATATAGAGATGATTATTATAATCAAGATAGTGAGAAAAAGGATATTGCAGAAATTATTATTGCAAAACATAGAGGTGGTTCGACAGGAACTGTTGAATTGTTATGGCTTGGAAGTTATACTAAGTTTGTCAATTTGGAGAGAAGATTTGATGACTAATAATAAGAAAGAAGATTTAAAAGCAACAGTAAATATAAACTGTTGTTTTTTGTGTGGTAAATTTAAGTTCTAGTATTTTTAAATTGATTGATATAAAATTATTGAAAAAAATTCAAATGTGATATAAAATAAAAAGGCAAACTGGAAAGAGCTAAGATACAGAGGAGAAGAAATATAAATGCATATATTATTCATCAAAATTGAATAAAAAAGAGAAAAATAGGTAAAATAAAAAAAAGGAGAAACTAAAGATGGATGAAAAAAAAGAAGAAAAAATTGTAAAAGAAAGTCAGAAAGAAGAAATAAAAACAGATACGGAGAAAACAGAAAGAAGCAGAAACAGAATAACTAAAATTAAACAAATAAAGGTAAAAAAAGGAATTAGAAATGCAGTAATAGTAGTTATAGCTATAATAGCAATATTTATAGCAATGTTAATACTAGACAAAAGTCAACATACATTTAATGGACAGGTATTAAAGTTGGTAGGAATAACAGAGAAGAAACAAGAAGACGAAGAAGATAAAAAAGAAAGAGCAAAAGCAGTAAAAGTAGCACAAGAGAAGTTTAAAGAACTAGGAGAAAAAACAAAAAAAGAAAATCTAGAGGTATTAAAGATAAAAAGAAAAGGAGAATACTATTATTATATATCGGCAAAAGAGAATACTGTAGAAGTAAGAATAAAAGATAATAAAATAACAAGGGTAAACAGTATACCAATAGAAGAATAAAAAGCAAAGGAGCTAAAGTGGAAAACAATCCATATTAGCTTTTTTTTGGCTTTAAAAACATATATTTTTACAAATAGTAATTCAGCTAAATCTTATTATGTGAAAGTAGGAAAAGCTAAGATCCCTAAGGAAAATAGTAAAAGATAAAATAAATGTAACAAAGATGTAAAAGAAATGACAAAAAGGTAGTTAAGAAAGAAGAGCCGTAAAAGTATAATCGTAAAATGCATATAGACATAAATTGACTCTAAACGACAAATAAGATAAATTAGAATTATAAGAAAATAAGATAGGGTAAAAAGTAATAAAACAAAGAAAATATACAAAGAAAGCCGATTTTATATAAAAGAAGTCAGGAAAAGGAGGAAATGCAATGCTACAAGAAGCCCTAAAAGAAGCATTAAAACATGTTTTAATAATAATAGCAATAGCAATGGTAACAATAGTGAGCATGCCAATAGAAAAAACATATGCAAGTACTCTAGAACCAACAAGTGACCAAAAAATAGAATATAGAGCAATATCACAAGAAATAGTAAACGGGAAAAAACAACTAATAATAGAAGTAAGAATACGAAAATTAAACTTTAAGGGAATAGATTTAAGATTACAATATAATACTGATTTATTAACACCTTCGGATATAGAAACAAATACAGCAATAGACGTAAATGATGCAGATGACATACCAAGTAATTTCAAATATGTAAATGGATTTGAAAAATATATGGATATGTTAGAAATAGAGGGAACACAAGGCGAATTAAGAATGGTGTATTCAATATTAGGAGAAGATGAAAGAACAGGAACAAATGAATATTATAAAGAAGAAACAGTAAATGAACCAATAGTAGAAGTAAAAGACGAAGCTATAATAGGAAAAATAAGTTTTCAAATGGAAGATGAAACAGCAATAACTACAGATGATATTAAATTAAAAACAGGAAGCACATCACCAACAACAGGAATAAAAGTAGTAACAAGTGAAGCAAACATCTATCAAGCACAGTCACTATTTGAATTTACATTAGATTTGACATCAAAAAATGCAAACTTATCCAAAATAGAGATAAGTAATGGAAATGATGAAAATGGAGACTACAGAAAATATGATTTAAATCCAATATTTGAAAAAGAAACACTAGAATATGAAACAAAAATACTAGAATATGTAGATACAGTAGACTTAAATATACAAGCAGAAGATGCAAACTCAACAATAAAAATAAAATATCCAAAAAGAGACGATGACGGAAAAGCAGAAAGAGACAATAATGGAAACATAATATATGAAGAAAAACAAATAAGCCAAGAATTTTCAGAAAAAATAACACTGAACCAATTAGGTGAAGAAGACACAATAGTAGAAATTACGGTAACTGCAGAAGACGGAGTAACAGAGAAAATATATAAAATACATATAAAAAGACCATATGGAAAAATAAAAGGAAAAGTACAGCTAGGAGATGGACTAAAAGAAAGTATGTATGAATCGTATGGGATAGAAATGAAGTTTATAGCAGACATAAGAATATATAAGCAAGGACAAGTAAATTGGGATGATATCATACCAGGAAATCTTTCATTAGATGATGTAGATAATGAGCAAATAGAAAAAGAAACAGAATCTGATAATGATGGAAATTATGAAATATGTGTAATTCCAGGAGAATATGATTTTTATATAGAAAGAAAAGGATTTTTAGCAGACATAACAACCAAAATGACAATAAACGAAAATGATGAAATAGATTTAGGAACAAAGATTCTATATGAGGGAGATGCAGACAGAAGCGGAATAATAGATTTAAATGATACGATAGAAATAGTAAATAGTATGGGAGCAAATGTTGGAGATAGTACATATTTAGAACAATATGACTTTGGACAGAAAGACGTTGTATCATTAGACGATATGGTAAGTGTAGTAACAAATCTATATAAAACAATAACAATACAAGATTACACAAGATAATAAAAAATTCTAATAACAAAAATAATGCAAAAACAAAAGTAAAAAATACAAAAGAAAAATAAAAAAATATAAAGAAGGAGAAGAAGATATGAAAAAAGAGAAGAAGATGGCACTTATAACATTATTGGTAATGATATTAAATATGTTTTCACCATACAGTATATTATTTAATAACATATCGAATGCAGCAACAGGAGTGTTAGGAGATGATCCAATTATATTAAACAACTTAGGGGTAACAACAAAAGGATCAAACAAAATACTAACAGTAGAAATAGCTGCAGTAACAGAAGCTGTCTTAAATGGATTTGACTTCCAATTTAAAATAGATACAAGTAAAATAACGCCATGTAACAAAAATACAGGAGCAGCAACAACATCATTAGGAATGATAATGGCTCAAAGTGATTACTTCTTAGGAACATTACAAGTGAAAAGCTATGACAAAAATACAAATCAATTCCATTTCCTTGCAACAGAGCCATCAGGAGGAACAGATATAGCAGATAATGGATACATTCCAGGGCAAGTAGGAGATGATGCAATAGACGTAAATGGACAAGGATATTCAGTATATTATCCAATATTAAAGCTATCATTCAAATTAGATAGCTCAGTAGATGAAAATAGTTTACCATCAGACTTATTTACATTGGTACCATCAGGAGCAGGATTACCAACAGGATTAAAAGTAAATTACACAAATGAATCAGGAATAAAAATAAGTAAAGATTTGCCATTAGCAACAAAAGGATTTACAAATGCAGAAAAACAAATAGCATCAATATCAGTAAAAACAAATCCAACAATAACAGCATATGAACATGGAGATACAATAGATTTAACAGGAGGAGTAATCCAAGTGACATATGATGACAATTCAGCAGAAGATATAGATATGACAGATCCATCAGTGTCAATAACAACAGGTTCACCAGCAGATGTAAATAATCCAATTGTAAAGTTAGATTATAAAGGACAAGAGACAAGTTTTAATATAACAGTAACAGACCCAATCCAATCATTATCAGTGGCGACACCAATGACACAGGGAGAATATGATCATGGAGATACATTAAATTTTGCAGGATTAACATTATCAGCTGTAACAAAAAGTGGAGCAGCAACAACAATATCAAGTACAACACCAGGATTAACGATAAGTGAAACAACAGCAAATATAAATTCACCAAACTTTACAAAGACATCAGGAAGTAGTGATGTAGAAGTAAGAGGAACACAGGTAATAAAATTCACATATGATGGAAAAACAGTACAACAAACAATAATAGTAAATGACAAAATAGCTAGTATAAATGTGGTGACACAGCCAAACAAAACAGTATTCAAATATGGAGAAACATTAGACATAACAGGAGCAACAGTAAAGGTAACATTGGAAAGTGGAGATACAACTAATATAAACTTACCAGATGGAAGTGCAACAGTATCAGCATTTGATAATACACAAACAGGAAGTAAACAAAACTTAACAGTAACAATAAACAACAAAACAGCACCAGAAACAATAGATGTAGAAGCATATAACTATGTTAAAGAAACAACTCTAACAGAACCAACAAAAGTAGACTACAAATATAATGAAGACCTAGATGTAACTGGAGGAAGAATAAAAGTAAACTGGGCAAATGGAACAGTATCAAATGTAAATCTAACAACAAGCATGGTAACAGGATATAACAAAACACAGTTAGGGGTACAAACATTAACAATATCATATACATTTACATATACATTGTCAGATGGGGCACAAATACAAGATCCAATAACAATGACATATGAAGTAGAAGTTACGAACCCAGCAAAAACAATAACAATTACACCACCAACAAAAACAGAATATGAACATGGAGATTCGTTAGATTTTACAGGTGGAGAGATAGAAGTAGCATATGAAGATGGAACAACACAAACAAAACAAATAACAGCTGATATGGTAAAAGAAAGTAGCGGAAGTTTAGTAAATATGGCTCCAACAGCATCTGATTACGTAAATAATGAAGTATCAAAAACATTAGTAATCAAATATAAAGAAGACAGTGTAACAGGAACAGTAAATTATCCAATCAAAATAAAAAATGTTGTAAACAAAATAGAGATGTCAACAAATCCAACGAATACAACATATAACATAGGAGATACATCATACAAGTTAGCAGGAGGGGCAATCAAAGTAACAAGAAAAGCAGGAAACACAGAAATAGTAGCACTAACAGATAATGGAGTAACTCTAACAAATTTAAGTACATTAACAACAAGCCAAGGAACAAAAGAAGTAACAGTTACTTATGAAGAAAAAACAACAACATTTAATATAACAGTACAAAATGGAGTAAGAAGTATAAATATAACAACTCCAACAAAAACAACGTATAATCATGGAGAGACATTAGACGTTACAGGAGGAAAAATAGAAGTAACATATGTAGATGGAACGACACAAGACAAAGAATTAGATGTAAGCATGATAACAGAAAGTGATGGAAGCCCATTAAACATGAGTCCAGCAGCATCAGAATATACAAATAACAAATTGTCAAAAACACTAAAAATAACATATACAGAAGATGGAAAAACAGAAACAATAAATTATCCAATAGAAATAGTAAACAAAGTACAGTCAATAACAATTAAAGGAACACCAAAAACAAGTTACAATGTAAATGAAGCATTGGATAATAACATAATAATAACAATACATAGACAAACAGGAGAAGATGAAGATGTAACTGTAACATCAAGTATGATACCAAGCTTTGATACAACAACAGAAACTTCAGGAACCCCAAGAAGTTCAGATATAGAATATACGGAAAATGGAATAACACTAAGAGTACCATACACATATACAGTAATAGACGAAGTATCAAACATAAATGTAAATACACAACCAACAAATGCTACAAAGTACGGAGAAGATGTTGATTTAACAGGAGTAACAATAGATGTAGTAAAAGGAAGTGGAACAACAACAATACCAGTAACAAATGATATGATAAAGCCAGGAACATACGATCCAGATAAAACAGGAAATCAAGTAATAAAGATTGTATATGAAGAACAAGAAACAACATTAACAATAAATGTTAAAGACTATGTAACTAGAATAACAATAAACCCAGTAAGTGTAACAGGAAAATATAATGATACATTAAGTTCGTTGATACAAAACAATAATATCCAATATACTGTAACATATGCCAAAGCTGGAGCGCAAACCCCAGAAGTTCTAGTAGAAAACATGGTATCAGGATATACAGCAACAAGTACTCAAGATCAAGACTTAACAGTAACATATACAGATACAGACACAGATAGTTACACAAATGGACAAAACTTTACAACTAATTTAAAAGTAACATTAGATGATACGATAACAGGAATGACATTAGAACAAACAGGTACAGTAAAAACAGACTATAAATATGACGAGGAATTTGATGTATCAAATTTAGTAATAGTAGTACACAAATTAAGTGGAGATCAAACAGTACCAGTAATGAAAGATATGATAAAAAATTATAATAAACAACAATTAGGAAACCAAACAGTATCAGTAGAATATAATGGAACAACAGTTGGAACAATTAATGTAACTGTGAAAGATTATATAGCAAGTGTTGTAATAACAGTACCAAGTAAAATAACATATAAGTATAATGAAGAATTAGACTTATCAGATGCAAAAATAACAATAACAATGGCATCAAAACCAAATGAACCAACTACAATAGCTGTAACTCCAAGTATGATAAGCGGATATAACAAGACACAAGTTGGAGCACAAACAGTAACAATAACATACACAGATAACGAAAATAACGTACATACACAAACATTTGGAGTAAGAGTAGAAGATTCAATAAAAACAATAACATTAGAAAACAATAACTTTAAAACAAATTACAAATATGGAGAAAACCTAGACTTGAGTGGATTAACACTAAAAGTAACAAAAGAAAGTGGAGAAATATCAACAGTTGCAGTAACAACAGGAATGATAAGTGGATATAATCCAAACAAATTAGGAAGTCAAACATTAACAATAAATTACGAAGGAAAACAATTCACAATAGTTGTAAATGTAGTAGATTATGTAACAGACATAATACTAACACCACCAACTAAAGATGAATATAAAATAGGAGAGTCATTAAGTTTAGTAGGCGGAAGCATTACAGAAAAAATGGCAAGTGGAGCAAATGGAAGCACAATATCATTAACAAATAGTATGGTAAGTGGATTTGATAGTACAACTCCAGGCACAAAAAATCTAACTGTAACATATGTTAAGGATGGAAAAACATACACAAAAACATTCCAAGTAGCAGTAATAAATACAATAAACCATATTGAAGTAATAGCACCTACAAAAACAGACTACAAATATGGAGAAAACTTAAATTTGTCAGGTGGATCAGTAAAAATCTATATGGAAGATGGAACAATAAAGACAGTTCCATTAACAAGTCAAATGGTAACAGGATATAGTAAAACAACACCTGGACAACAAATGTTAAAAGTAACATACACAAGTGACGATGACAAAAAATACGAAGGATATTTCAAAGTAACAGTAGGAGAAGACTACATAAAAGACACAAAATTTGTAGCACCTACAAAGAAAGAATACAGAATAGGTGACACAATAGACTTAACAGGAGGATCAATAACAGAAGTATACGCTAGTGAAAAACTAGGAAACAAATATGATTTGACAAATAGTATGATAAGTGGATTTGATAGTACAACCCCAGGTACAAAACAAATCACAGTAACATTCAATAATAAGACATATCAATATAGTGTAACAGTAAAAGACAGAACATTAGGAATATCAATCAAGACATTACCTAATAAACTAGAATACAAAAAAGGTGAAAATTTAGACTTAACAGGAGCAACATTAAATGTTGTAAAAGAAAGTGGAACACAAGTAATCAAAATAACAGCAGATATGGTATCAGGATATGACAAAAATAAAGCAGGAATACAAGTAATAAAAGTAACATATGAAGGATTTACAACACAATTTAGTATATTAGTAAAAGAAGAAGTTCCAGCAACAAATCCTGACGAACCAAACACACCAGATGACAACAAACCTAATACATCAGATAAAAATAATAGTACTTCAAATACTACCCCAAGTGTACCAAGTATTATAACAAAAGTTGAAGAATCAACAGAGCCAGAAGAAAATGCCAATGAAGAAACAAAATTAGAAGAAGATAATAAGAACACACAAGAAGACAACAAAGAATCATTGGTATCAGGAACAAATGACAATCAAAATAATAATACACCAAAAGATAAAGGAACACAAAGAGTTCAAGAAGTGTTAAATATATTAGGATCATTATTAGTATTAATAGCTTTAGCATTTATCATAATTGTATTAGCTAAACGCAGAAAAAATGTAAAGATTTACATTGAAGAAGGAGACGAAAAAGTCTTAGTAGGAAAAGAAAGATTAACAAAAGACAATAGAGAATTAGACTTGAATAAATATTATAACAAATATAAAGAAGATGAATACAAAATAGTATTGTCAAAATCAATCAGCAAAAAATTAGATAAGAAAACTGTAAGTCTTACAGTACATGACAAAAAAGAAAGTTTCGTAGTAAATTACGATTCAAAAGAATACATCTATAAAACTTAGGCAAGAAGACTAAACAAGGTTTCCCCAGCCAAGTTTAGAGAAACATGGAAGGTTTACTATTACAGGATATATATATGTAACCGGTTGTATCCTGTAAAGTAAACAAGTACATACTATATAGCTATATAAAAAGGTATAACAGAATCAATACCATATAATTTTAAATTGTGCGCAAAAAAAAATTGATAAAATGACAAAAAAAGACTTGGAAAAAACAAAATTTTTAAAAAATTTGCTTTTTCGGTAAGGAATTTTGAATCCTCGGTTGTATAATAGTATGAAGAGGGCGAAAAAGCTCGTCCAATTCACTCCCCGGAGGTTAACAAGGTGGAAATCGGTGAAGAGCTCTACAACCGTTTCCGCGACGGTGATGACACCGCCTTTGACCGGATACTTAAGCTTTATTACGACGGACTTTTATTCTTTGTGACAAGGTACGTTCGGGATGTCAGCACGGCTGAGGATGTTGTTATAGACACATTTCTCGAGCTGCTGATGCACCGCAGCAGATATAACTTCAAAACATCACTGAAAACCTATCTCTATACTATTGCACGAAACAAGTCGCTGAATGTACTCAAGCGAAAAAGCAGAACAGATGTTGCGCTTGATTCGGTCGGGGACAATATCGCCGATCTGCATACGATAGATTCGCATATGATCGACAGTGAACGAAAACGTGTGATCAGCGAGGCGCTCGCCAAGCTGCCCGAAGAAATGAGAAGCTGCATTATTCTCGTCTATTTTGAGGATATGACATACGAAGAAACCGCAAAAATCATGAAGAAAAGCAGAAAGCAAATAGACAATCTGCTTTACAGGGCAAAGGCGTCGCTGAAAAACATCATCGGCGAGGCAGGCAAAGAACTATTATGAGAACACTTGAAGAAGTCAAAAAAGAACTCGACCGCAGATATATCGCAGCCGACCGCAAGCGTCGCCGCACGCGCCGTACAGCTGCGGAGGCTACGCTCGGAATGATGCTGTGCAGCGCATTTGCGCTGACGGCAGTGCTTACATATAGGGGCGGCGAGCAGAATAGCATCTATAACGGTAATCATGCAGACGTAACCGGCACCGTGATCGTAACCGACGGTACTCAGGAAAGCACCGAGACAACGAGAGCAGCCGATACGACAGCCGCGCCGAAAACCGAAGCCCCCGCAGAGACTGTGACCACATCCGCGGTAATCGATACATACATCCCTATCGCCCCCGAAGCTCCCGAGCCTGAGGAGGATAAGGACAGTGTAACCGAAACAGCGGCAGACAGCACTGCTTCTACCGAAAGTGCAGAGCCGTCCGACAGTACTGTCGGTACGGAAGCTCCACCGCCGACGAGCACGATCGTGACAACCGAGAATAACGGCGAAAAGCCGATAACGAGCCACAGACACAATACTCCGAAATATCCGGGAGGCGTTGATCCGAATGTCAGTGCCTACGATGTCAAATTAACGCTCACGCTGACCGCCGGCGGGAAACCGGAATCGGTAATAGAGCTCAGCGGCAAGCATACGGTTGCTCTGGTGGAGCAGCGTCTCGAGAGAGTGCTCGGCATTTCTATCGTATCCAAGAATCACGTACCGAGCGGTATTGGTAATATATATACAACATCTTCGAACTACGGTACGCTGATAACAGTAACCGACAGCACCGGAACGAGCCGCGATTGCGTCATCAGTCTAAACATCGTCTAGGCGCACGAGGCTGTACCTTTTTCTCC
>OHAJ01003292.1_pt1 | contig 10316 bp, 10 predicted proteins | sample 1577101 | NCBI WGS metagenome assembly OHAJ01 (sample SAMEA3541531, study PRJEB24748) | human gut metagenome | biome: human gut; feature: human-associated habitat; material: faeces | place: China | collected 2012 | reverse complement strand
CACCTACCACCTCCCCCTACGGGGACTCCTCCTTCCCGAAGGAGGAGAATGGAGATACTACCGACTATAAACTGTCAAGTCATTATTTTACCAATTCACCTTATAACCAAATTTTTTCTTTGTTTCTCTGTCTCTTTCTTTTGTTTCAAGACAAAAGAAAGAAAGTTGTAACACAAATGTAACAAGTATGACATCCCCCTGCAACCTCAAACTCCGTCCTTTGCAGGCGGAAATAACATACACACATTTATGGAGACAATTTATTTATGCATTATCATTTTCCTCTTCGTACTAGCCATATTCGACCTGATCGTCGGTGTGAGTAACGATGCGGTTAACTTCCTCAATTCGGCGGTAGGTGCCAAGGCGGCCTCCTTCAAGACCATCCTGTTTATTGCAGGCATCGGCATATTCATCGGAGCATCGCTCTCTAACGGCATGATGGACATTGCCCGGCACGGCATCTACCAACCCGAGCACTTCTACTTTGCAGAAATCATGTGTATCCTGCTTGCCGTCATGCTCACCGACGTTGTCCTGCTGGACGTATTCAATTCAATGGGAATGCCTACCTCCACCACCGTATCCCTCGTCTTCGAGCTGCTGGGAGGAACCTTCGCCCTCTCCCTCATCAAAGTCCGTAACAGCGACACCCTCGGGTTGGGCGACCTGATAAACACCGACAAAGCCCTTTCCGTCATCATGGCGATATTCGTATCCGTGGCAATCGCCTTCTTTTTCGGCATGCTCGTCCAATGGCTGGCCCGTGTCATCTTCACGTTCAACTACACGAAAAAGATGAAATACAGCATTGCACTGTTCGGAGGCGTGGCCGCCACCTCCATAATCTATTTCATGCTCATCAAAGGACTGAAAGACAGTTCCTTCATGACCCCCGAAAACAAGCAATGGATACAGGACAACACTTGGATGCTTATCAGTGTGTTCTTCGTATTCTTCACCATACTAATGCAGATCCTTCACTGGCTGAAAATCAATGTCTTCAAAGTAGTAGTACTCATGGGTACTTTCGCCCTCGCCCTCGCCTTTGCCGGCAATGACCTTGTGAACTTCATCGGCGTTCCCCTCGCAGGCTTCTCGTCCTTCATGGATTTCACGGCCAACGGCAACGGCAATCCGGACGGATTTCTGATGACCTCACTGCTCGGCCCCGCCAAAACTCCGTGGTACTTCCTCATCGGCGCCGGCGCTATCATGGTCTACGCCCTTTGCACCTCCAAGAAGGCACACGCGGTAATCAAAACTTCCGTCGACCTCTCCCGTCAGGACGAAGGCGAAGAAACCTTCGGAAGCACCCCGATAGCCCGTACAATCGTCCGTTTCAGCATGACACTTGCCAACGGCATCTCACGCATCACCCCGGACAGCACCAAGAAATGGCTGGACACCCGCTTCCGAAAAGACGAAGCGATCATCGCCGACGGAGGTGCTTTCGACCTCGTCCGCGCCTCCGTGAACCTTGTCCTTGCCGGCCTGCTCATCGCACTGGGAACTTCGCTGAAACTCCCGCTGTCCACCACTTACGTCACTTTCATGGTAGCCATGGGTACTTCGCTCGCCGACCGTGCCTGGGGACGTGACTCAGCCGTTTACCGTATCACAGGCGTACTGAGCGTCATCGGCGGTTGGTTTATCACTGCCGGAGCTGCCTTCACGATCTGTTTCTTCGTCGCCCTCGTGCTGCATTTCGGTGGAAATATTTCAATCATTGCCCTCATCGCTCTGGCAGCATTCATCCTGATACGCAGCCAGGTGATGTATAAGAAACGCAAAGCAAAAGAACAAGGCAACGAAACTCTCAAACAACTGATGCAAACATCGGACAGCGAAGAAGCGTTGCAACTGATGCGCAAACATACCCGCGAAGAGCTTTGCAAAGTTCTCGAATACGCAGAGACGAACTTCGAGTTGACCGTCACCTCGTTTATCCACGAAAACTTGCGGGGACTGCGCCGTGCCATGGGTTCCACAAAGTTCGAGAAACAACTTGTCAAGCAGATGAAGCGCACGGGAACGGTAGCCATGTGCCGCCTCGACAATAACACCGTGCTCGAAAAAGGGCTGTACTACTATCAGGGCAACGACTTTGCCAGCGAACTAGTGTATAGCATTTCCCGCCTTTGCGAACCGTGTCTGGAGCATATCGACAATAACTTCAATCCGCTGGACGCTATCCAAAAAGGAGAATTCAGCGATGTGTCCGAGGACATTACTTACCTGATTCAGCAATGCCGCAAGAAAATGGAGAATAATGAGTACAACGATATGGAAGAAGAAGTCCGCCGTGCCAACGACCTCAACGGACAGCTTTCGTTGCTGAAACGCAAGGAGTTGCAGCGCATCCAAAGTCAGGCAGGCAGTATCCGGGTCAGCATGGTTTATCTGACAATGGTTCAGGAGGCACAGAACGTGGTGACTTATACAATCAACCTGATGAAAGTAAGCCGGAAATTCCAAGTGGAAACGGAAATGCCGTAAAAGTCAGACGGAAATGTTACAGAAGTCTCAGACAGAGATGTTACGATGAAATATATAAAAACACACAAAAGAGGGTTTATTCAAAGTGCAGAATTACTAAGTCATTTTTAGGTTGGGGAACCATAGATGTACAATGAGAGATAAACCCAAAAACAGGCAGAGGGTGACTAAACAGTCGGAAGTTTTCAGATACTCTTGACTTTTAGTCACCCTCTTTTTTTGTCCGTTCCACCTACCCGCTTTCGCTTGGTGAAACTACGTGCGGGTGGCACGTTTTCGTTTTACGTCATACTTTTCTTTCTTTTTTCCTGCCGGCTGCTAGTCCTTCTCCGTCTTTCCGTTTCTCCGGCGACGGAAGCGCAGAAGCGCTTCGAGAATATCAAGCAGTTTTTCAAGAAATAGTTTCATCTTTTTCTTTTTTTAAGGTTAATAATTCGTTTAGACAGACGGGTCCGGCGTTACGCCACCGCCACCGGGTGTGTTTCCGCCGCCGGGTGTGTCATCGCCGCCCGGATTTTCCGTATCACCGTCGGCAATCAGACCGGCTGCTACGTCTTTGACGTGTACAAATTCCACTCCGGCAGTCAGTGCGCGGGTCGTGTTTCCGGCAGACCGGGTGTACTCTGGCGTGAACTGACAGCGCAGCGAAACGATTTGCGAGCTGCTGACTTTGCTTTCCTGTTCCACGCCTTTTCCGCAGGCTTTGGCAACCATAGTGAATGTTCCCAATCCTTCGAGACGCACTGTGCGGCTATTGAGCAACTGTTCGCGCATCACGGACATCAGATTCCGAATCACGTTGTGCACGTCGCCCGCCGTCAACGAAGCCTTTTCGGCAATCAATTCCGCCATTTTCTGCGTGTTGACCGTTCTCCCGATTTTCACCAGGCGGGGATAAAAGAGTTTCTGTCCTTCTTTGTTGGCAAGCGTTGCCTGGTAAGGTTTGTAAATTAATGGCATACTACTGTTTTCCTTTCTTTTTAATGATTAATGGATCAATTGTCTCTGTAACCGATTACGCCGACAAAAGTAAACGGGCCAAAGAAAGGCGGGAGACACGATGTGACAAGTCGTGACGGGAGAGAGCAAGTTCAAACCGTTTCGCACAAATGCTGCCTGTAAGCACTTCTGTCCAAAGAAGTACCAGACAACAAAAAATCACGTACCTTTATAACCGAAACGAACAATCCAATAAAAAAGCAGTAACAATGAAAACAACTACCACAGAAACTTCAATTCCGGAAGAGAAAACAACCTCCGCCCGCATACAAGCATACAGTAAAAGTCAACTGGCCGCCCTCTACCTGCCCCACATCCAGCCTGCCTCTGCCCGCCGGACGCTCCGCAGCTGGATTGCCAAAAACACGGAACTGCAAGCGGCACTCGCCCGTTCGGGATATACCGGAAAAGCAATCCTGTTGACTCCTGCACAAGTCGGGCTGTTCTTTCGATTTTTGGGAGAGCCTTAGAAAGCTCTCCGGTACCGGACGAACCCACATCGAGATTGATATACTCATATTCGGGACACATAAGGCAACGTGAACCAGAAAGTGCTGCCCTCTCCCACGCGGGAGTCAACACCTATCTTACCGCCCATTTTTTCGACAATTGTCCGGCAAATGGACAACCCCAGTCCCGTGCCCTGCACGAAGCTGTTGAGCTTGACGAAACGCCCGAAGACATCTTCGAGCCGGGACTCCGGGATTCCGCAGCCGGTATCCGTGACATAAAAATACAGAAATCCGTCCGTCTGCGGATAATACCCAAATTCGATACTGCCGGACGATGTAAACTTTACCGAATTGTTCAGCAGATTAATGACTACCTGGGAGAGCCGGCTCCTGTCCGTCTGCATACGGCATTCCGGCATTTGGCAGTGATAGCGGATAAGTACACCGTCGTCCTTTTTTTTCCAACGGAACGTATCTTCAAGGCTAAGGAACAATTCGTGTACATCGACATCTGTGTAAACAAATTCCAAAGTCCCCGCTTCTATCTTGGACAGGTCGAGCACATCGCTGATAAGTTGCAGCAGCAGGCAGTTATTGTTCTCTATGATTGATTTATACTCCCGCCTTTCCTCGCGCGTTGCACCGTCCGCCTCCACCAGCAGGCCGGAGAAGCCGACAATCGCATTCAGCGGGGTACGGATTTCATGACTGATATTAGCGAGGAAAGCGGACTTCAGCCGATTGGCCTCCTCGGCCCTCTGTTTAGCATGAATCAGGTCTTCTTCCATTTTCTTGCGTTGGGTGACAGTCATCGAAGAACCGACAAGGCTGACGGCTTTGCCCGCCTCGTCGCGCTCGTCCACCGCCGCACGCACTTCCACCCACTCGTATGCGGCCGTATCTCCCTGCACGTGGGCAATCCGGTATTCCTCCTTCACTTTGTCCGCCTTGCCGCTAATCAGATTCTCGCAGGCAGCCTGCACACGTTGGCGGTCCGGCCCGTAGATTCTCCCGAAATAGGCAGATGCGGGAATCAGCAGTTGTCCGCCTTCGGGCACCGCCTCCTCCTTCATGATATAAAGATGCCGGTCGACGTCGCAAATGAACATTCCCGTTTTCAAATCCCACTTCCACGGCGTCATATCCGCCGCGTCCAGGGCAGCGGACAACTTGTGATTGGTGGACTTCAACATCCGCTGCGTCAACGACAGCTCCGTGTTATCTACACAGAACACGTCAACACACCCTTCCGTTTTCGAACGCGTGGCGATGACGGTGAAATAAGATTTCGTCTTTCGGTGGTAATACTGAAAAGTCAGCTCCCGCGCATCGTTCAGCGCATTGTAGCGGGCAAGCAATTCGGGTGTATACGTCTGATTCAGTTCGCTGTATTTCTTACCCAATATTTTGTCCCGGGGCAGAATATACCTCTCGAAAGTGGGATTGACCTCCTCATAGACGAAATCGACAATCCTGCCGTCCGCGTCGTACACCAGCCGCTCACGGGCGTACATGATAGGCATATTCTCCACCAGACTGCTGTAATAACGCATAATATCCAGCCGTTTGCTGCGCTCGGCAAGCGTCCTGCGCAACCATATCACGTACATGACCGTCATTAACGCGAACAAGACAAGCAGAAGCATATAGTATCCACCGCTTTCAGAGAGATGTCCTGACAATGAAGAAAAAGAAGAAGAAGAAACTTGCTGCATCCGGGCACAGCAGTCTGTCCGCAACACGCCTGGCAGAAGACCTGCAAGCAGTAGCATTTGTCGTAATCCGGGTCGTACTTTCATATAATGATGTTTTGAATGTATGCGAAACGCATCACCGTCCCCCTTCCTCCCAATTCAGCAAGACTTCACTCGATATTCCTCTACAAACAAATAAGTACTGTGAGAACTTGGTAATCCCGGGTAAACATTCATTCACAATAAATCACCGGACAGATTCTCATTTTTAACCAAAAACAATATTCCCAACCCGGATAGAACGGCTGTTCATCTCCGGGCCGGGAATATCTTCATTTCACAATGTACGGATTTGCGAACGAGCAAACCGGTAGAAACAATCTCGCAAAAGGGAATCTTCTTTCCTATTGAAAAACTCATCATCCGTTTCCCTGCCAATACGGAAAAAGCACAGTATATGAGGGATTTATTTTCAGATTCAGAGCATTTTTATTTCAAATTCACAATTATATGACTACATTTGCAGCAATAATAAACGGAAAATAATCACCGGCACCAACAAGCGTTTTCCCGGCAGAAGATTATACCAAGTTCTCACAGTACTTATCTTATTTGAACTCATCATCAATATTTCTGCGTTCATTGTCGCCCACGGGTTCCTTCTCTCCCTTTTTAAATACCGTCACATCCTTTTTGAACTTAATTTCGATAAAAAACTTTCTATTCCCTTCGAGATAGAAATGTACCTTTGCGGCGTTTCCGACCAGATAAAGCAGCATCGTTCCCAAGAGGACGACCAAATGGTTGGCGTTGACACACTCATTGGAAAGACACTTGACCAGTTTGAAAATCGACGACCAGCTAGCCGCCGTTTTCTGCGTTCTGAACGAGAATATACGTCTGACCGTTGATATGGAGGTGTCTGTTTGTTTGGCAAAATAAACCTCTTTGTAATTGTTCTCATAAGAACAAATTTTCACCTCGTCGATTACTTTTCCTTTTTCCTGCCAGTCTTCTTCGTCGAAATCACTAGATCTTCTCCGATTCCTCTCATGCTTGTTTGTACCCGTTTCCACTTTACTTTTAGCTGCGTTTTCAACTACATTTTCAACACTTGTTTTAGTTCCATTGTCCACAGTATCAACTGTTTCACTAGATAATTGTTTTGTCATCATAATTAATATTTCGTAAATAATGCCGACAAATATCGGATATTATTTTTAACATTATGCGTCACGCGTGACACTTTCTTACTTTATCTCCTAAAATAACTCAAACATGAACCCTTTATGTGTTACCCTTCCTCTACCTTTACCGACGAAATCAATGAAAAATAATTGAATATAATGACCGAAATTAAAAAAAATCATTCCCTCCGGCGGATACGACTCATGAAGCGGGCCGCCGTTATTCGTCAAAACAATGGCATGGACAAACGCGAGGCACTCGTCGTTGCGCATCAGATAGACGTTTTAATTCGCAAAATGTACTTAGCTAGCGTCAGTTTTTATTATACCAAGCAGGACGGAAGCATCCGTCACGCCGTAGGAACGCTCACCGGATACGAACATTGTTTCCACCGCCCGTATACGCCACGGCCGGAAAACACGTTCGTCGTCTACTACGACCTCGAAGCCAAAGGCTGGCGGACATTCCACGCCGAAAATTTCCTCCGTGCCGAATGAGGACGCCCGAAGAACGCAAAGAGTGGGAAAGGCTCTGCCGACAATACAACGTAGATTCGCTCTACGAGGCGATCGAAGGCTGCCGGGAGGAACTGGAATTCCTCGTCCACTGCGCCGAACGCCTCGAACCGCTGCCGGACGATGACACGCCGGCACTCCGCCCCCGCCGCACAACGATTGCAGACCACGCCGTTTAACACATACAGTCCACGCCGTTTCTGTGTGCACGAAACGCCGTTTTATGAAGACAGGAAACGCCGTTTCTCTTTCCGCATCCGGCGGAGGAGGACTATTTTTAACAAAGCATAATTTTATTAACATTATAAACAACATCAAGTATGGAAAACTGGAGATTTATCAAAGAAAACAATGATTATATGGTGTCGGACCACGGGCGGATCATGAGCCTGAAGAAACCTCAAAAAAAGATATTGAGCAGCAGTCTCCTCCACAATGGTTATGAGGCTATATACATCTATCAGAAAGGGATTCATGCCGCGCGCTATGTGCACCGACTGGTAGCGGAAACGTTTATCCCCAACCCGAAAAAACTCCCGCAAGTGAACCACCTCGACGGAAATACGCTCAACAATCATGTGTCCAACCTCGAATGGTGCGACGCCTACGACAACTTGATGCACGCTATCCGCACCGGGCTTCGTCCCGTTAACGTGCCGCGCTCCATTCCCTGCGCCGTAACGGACGAAAGCGGGACGATCCTCCACCCGTACCCTTCCATGAAGTCAATGGTGAAAGAGGAAAAACTGAACAGCGCGCAATACAGCTGGTTGCAACTGAAACTCACGCATCCCGAACGGGTACGGCTGCATACGATGCGGCGGTGGCACCTGCCTTATCTGCCCATTCCTCCCGACTGCACCCCCGTCCGCCACTCCGTCACCCGGCAATATTACCGGCTCCTGTCCGCCGAAGAGGCCGCCGCGCTGGGATTCAGCTACCGGAGCGTCCGAAGGGAGAAAGGCATTCACTTAATTATCAGCAATTTAAAATAAACAAAAGAAAGGAGATTTTCAAGATGAAAGACGCTATTATCATTCACTGTTCCGCCACCCGTGCGGAACAGGACATCACCGCCGCCGACATCGAAAGCTGGCACCGTGCCCGCGGATTCTGGACGATCGGTTACCACTATGTCATCCGCCTCGACGGAACAATCGAACCCGGAAGAGACGTCACCCTCGACGGCGCACATTGCATGGGGTGGAACAAACGGGCAATCGGCATCTGCTATGTCGGCGGACTGGACAAGGACGGTCGCCCCGCCGATACACGCACCGACGCGCAACGCACCGCACTCATCCGACTGGTGAAGGCGCTACGGCTTGTCTTCCCCGGTGTGAAGCAGGTGCTCGGACACCGTGACACCAGCCCCGACCTCAACGGCGACGGCGTTATCTCGCCCAACGAGTACATGAAAGCCTGTCCGTGCTTCGATGTTCAGAAAGAGGGATTCTGAACTGAGTCGTACACATCGGTGTCCTCTGCGATGAAATTCAGGGTGCCGCACCCACGAAACCCGAACTAATCATTAATTTTTAATTCAATCCAAATGGCCCGTATTTCCAAATCCGGTTTAGATTATTTTCCACTCGACGTCAATTTCCTGCAAGACAGAAAGGTGCGACGTATCTCCAGCCGTCACCACGCAGCAGGGATTGCCGCGCTCACTTCACTGTTCTGCCTCATCTACAAAGAAAAAGGATATTATGTCCCGTGGAATCAGGACACATTGTTCGACGTTGCACAGGAAGCCTGTTGCGAGGAGGCGGAAATGCAGGCCATTATCGACGACTGTCTGGCGGTGGGATTATTCGACCCTCATATATATAAGGTGTATAGCGTACTCACTTCACAAGTTATTCAGGAACAATATCACAAAATTATCACCGACAGCCGGAGAAAATACAAATTACCGTTGGAACATTTCTGGCTAATCACGGACGGAGAAACGGAGCAACAAAAGGACGAATACGGAAAGGAAAACAGCATAGCAAAAAGTGAAAACGAAAATAGAAACGGAAATAGAAACGGAAACCGAGCGGGAACCGGAAACGGAACTGTCAGTGATGCAGCAGTAAATGATGTCTATGCTACAAAAACAGGAATTAATGCAGCAAAATCTCCCGAAATTGCTACAACAATCCCACAAACAAAAGAGGAAACAGACACCAAAGGTAAACAGGAAACGGAGAAGGAAAGAGATAGGGGAACTGAAACCAAAGCGGAAAGAGATAGAGAGAAAGAGATAGAAAAAGACAAAGAGACAGAGAATAGGCGGAAAGCCGGAAAAGAGACAGAGAATGAAATGCCGCCCGTGCCGTCAAACGGCGTTTTTCAGGCTCCGCCTGTCGTTGTAAGTGGTTTGTCTTTTGGAAATTTCGGAAATTCTTCTGAAATAAAAGAATGTTATTCTGAAGTAAAGGGAACTTATCCTGAAGTAATAGAGAATCCTTCCGGAGAAAAAGGGAATCCCCAAAGAGATAACGGAAGAAACAGCATTCCCCCCCAAGGAGTAACCGCCGGAGGCAGCTCCGAAACTCTCCTGCACATGAACCTTCAAACAATCGGCATCCGGAAAGAACAGACCGTGAACGCAATCACCGCCCTCGCCCGACGCAAAGAACTGGGCGGACCGGGAGGCACTTTATGGAAGATTCTCAGCAACGAATACCGCCCCACCCTGCTCAAAAAAAACGAACCGGGAGATTACATCCTCTGGGCCCTTAATCATCCGACGGAATTTGAGAACACCTACAACGGGACATTGAAGAAACTGGTGAGAGGAAGGTGACGCGGGTGCAACCGCAATCACCTCAACGTTCCGAAGCCCCCTGTGCTATGAAAAAATCGGTTCTTCTTCAAATTTGGTGGTTATTTAGCCAGTCGGTGGTATCTCCATTCCCCTCCTTCGGGGGAGGTTGTGTAAAAAGTAAGCATCAAGTGTTCTTTGACATATTGTATTAAAA
>OHAJ01003290.1_pt1 | contig 10318 bp, 10 predicted proteins | sample 1577101 | NCBI WGS metagenome assembly OHAJ01 (sample SAMEA3541531, study PRJEB24748) | human gut metagenome | biome: human gut; feature: human-associated habitat; material: faeces | place: China | collected 2012 | reverse complement strand
TAAATAACCAAATTGAACAAAAGCAACAAGAAATCAACTATTTGGAAAGTTCAATTAAATCATTAGAAGCAAGTATCACAGCTAAAGAAAACGAAGTTAAAGAACGTATGTATGCTATGCAATCATACAATAATAGTAATAGTTATATTGAATTTATTTTTGGTGCTTCAAACTTCTCTGATTTCTTTTCAAGAATTGATAGTGTCAATGAAATCACTCAATTCGATAAAGAATTAGTAGAAAAAATTGCTGATGAAAAGAAGCAAGTTGAATCTCAAAAAGCAACTATTGAAACAGTAAAAGCAAATATTGTTTCTCAACAAAACGAACAATATACTTTACAAACTCAATATGAAGATCTATTAGCTAAACAACAAAAAGATTTAGCATCTGCTGAAAGTGAACAATCTAAAATTTCTGATACTCAAAGTTCATTAGATTCATTCTTATCATCAGTCGTTGTTACTCAATCATCTTCATCAGGTAGTAGCAGTAGTGGTTCCACAACTATTAGACCATCTACAAATGTTCCTACTACAAATAAGTATGGTTCTACAGTTGTAGCTGCTGCTTATTCTAAATTAGGTTGTCCTTATGTATGGGGAGCAAGTGGACCTAATTCATTTGACTGTTCTGGTTTGGTTATGTGGTGTTATGCACAAGCAGGTGTTTCACTTGATCACTATTCTGGATCTCAAGGTCAATCTGGAGCAATTATTCCATTAAGTCAAGCTCAACCAGGAGATATCTTATGGAAAAGTGGACATGTAGGTATTTATATTGGTAATGGTCAATATATTCATGCACCACAAACAGGTGATGTTGTTAAGATTGCATCTAATGTAAGTAGATTTACTTGTGCAGTTAGACCTTATTAGTAATGACTTAAAACCTTTAAGTTTATAAGCTTAAAGGTTTTTATTTTGTATAAAAACAACTTTTATTTACTTTTTTTAGAAAATGATGTATAAATAATATGAGGGGGTGTTTTGTTTGAAAATTAAAAAATATTTTGTAGGATTTATTGCATCTACAATGCTTGTATCAACATGCTATTGTATAAAACCTGTAGAAGCTATTGATTTTTCAAAAGATGAATCAAAATATATGTCACTATGTGCAAGTGGAAAACTAACAAATAGTAATAAGAAAACATGCGAAGAATTCAACAGCTATCTCAAAGATAAAAACAAGAAGTTAAAAAAAGATTTAGAAAATCAAAAAAGTGTTGCGGCGAGTACAACGCAAACATTAGACAGTGTTCAAAAAAAGCTAAATTCATTAAATTCGGATATTTCATCTAAAGAAGCTGAAATTCAATATGTTGAAACATCTATACAAAATACCCAAGCAGATATAGATAAAGATAATCAAGAAATAAAAGATCGTATGTATATCATGCAATCTTATATGAATGAAAATACTTTTATCAATTATATATTTGGGGCTGATAATTTTACTGATATGTTATCTAGAATAGATAGTTTCAATACACTTACTTCAAGTGACCAAGATTTGATTGCTCAAATGTTAGAAAAGAAAAAGGAAATTGAAAATCAAAAAGTTACTTTAGAAAACGCTAAAATTGTTTTAGAAGAACAAAAGAAAGAACAAGCGGCTATTCAAGTACAATATGAAACATTATTAGAAGAACAAAGAAAACAAATTGCTTCTACGCAAGATGCTATATATGATTATGGTGCTGCAAGTGAATCATTAGCTGCTGCTATTGATAAATTCAATGCTGAAGCTTATGAAACAAAACCATCAACAGCTAGACCTGCTCCACCAGCATCAAATAATACAAATAGCAATAATTCAAATAATACTGGTAATAATAATTCAAATAACAACAATAATAATAATTCAAGTAATAATAACTCTAATAGTAATACAAACAATAACACTAACAATTCTAACACAAATAACACAACATCTTCTAATCTTGGATATAAAATTTATGAAGTAGCTCGTTCAAAATTAGGATGTCGTTATTATTGGGGTGCAAATGGACCAAATATGTTTGATTGTTCTGGATTAGTCTATTATTGTTTAAACCATGCAGGAAAATCTGTAGGTAGAACAACCGCAGCAGGTTATTCATCTATGTTTTCAGGGGTAAGCTGGTCAAATTCACAAACTGGTGATTTAGCTTGCTTTGGAACTGGATCAGTTACACATATTGGAATTGTAATGTTGAATAGTGATGGTACTAGAAGTTTAATTCACTGTGGTGGTGGCGGATCGCATACTTTTGGAAATGATCCAAATGCTTGTGTTAAAATTAGTGATTTTCAACCTGGTTCTTATTACTATAAAAGAATTATAACAATTAGACATGTCTCATAAGGTCCATCTGGGCCTTTTTCTTTATAAAGAAAAAAGGTAGACGAAATTCGTCTACCTTTTTATTTTAAGAATGTTTTATAATCTTTATAATTTTTCTTTAATAATTCAGGTGTGTTTAAATGATATGGACATTTTGTCATACATTTTCCACAATTTAAACATTCTTCTATTTTTTTCATCTCTGCTTGCCAATGATCATTAAGCCAACTTGCTGCTGGTGCTCTTCTTAACATTAAAGACATTCTAGCACATTGGTTAATTTGGATATCTTTTGGACAAGGCATACAATAACCGCATCCTCTACAAAAATCACCGGCTAACTCTTTACGATCATGTTCAATTAAATCTTTAATTTCTTGAGTAAGTTCGGGTGCTTTTGTTTGATAAGAAATAAATTCATCTAATTCTTTTTCTTTTTGAATTCCCCATATTGGTAAGACATTATCAAATTGTGCTAAATAAGCATATGCTGCATCAGAACGATTAATTAAACCTCCAGATAATGCTTTCATACAAATAAAACCAATATTGTGTTCTTTACATCTATTTACTAAATCAATATCTTTTTGATCTGCTAAATAACTAAATGGGAATTGAATTGTATCATATAACCCACTTTCACAAGCTTCTATAGCTACTGGTAAACGATGATTTGTTAGACCAATAAAATGAATCTTTCCTTGTGCTTTTGCTTCTAACATAGCTTCATATAATCCTGTACCATCTCCTGGCTTTGGACAAAACGATGGATTATGAAATTGATAAATATCAATATAATCTGTTTTTAAATTTTTTAAACTTGTTTCTAAGTCTTTCCAAAAACCTTCTACTGTAGTAGATCCTGTCTTCGTTGCAATATAAATATCTTTTCTAACATCACTTAATGCATTTCCTAGCTTTTCTTCACTATCACTATACCATCTTGCACTATCAAAAAAACGAATTCCTTGATCATATGCCTTTCTTAAAATTGTTGTTGCATCTTCTCCAGTTACTCGTTGAATTGGTAATGCCCCAAAACCATTACGATTCACTGTAATTCCTGTTCTTCCTAATGTAACTTTTTCCATTACTTTTTCCTCTTTTTCTAATCTTAACTTAAATATTCACCAATTCCATTTACAATTCCTTGAACAATTTTATTTTGATAATCCTCACTTGAAAGTAATCGATCTTCTCCTGGATTTGATAAAAATCCCATTTCTACAATAGTAACAGGAACTTTTGACCAATTTAAACCTGTCATATTATCAACAATTGAAACTCCTCTATTTCTAGAACCTGTTGCCTTACAAATATTATTCACAATACTTTTTGAAAGTGATTGTGATTGACTTGCAATACTTGCACAATATCTATTAGAAGTTGAAGGCGCAAGTGTCAACGTTCCTGTAGAAGAAGATGATTCACTTGAATCACAATGTAAACGAATAAATGCATCTGCATTTGCCTCATTTGCCATTTGAGCTCTTTGAGCATTAGATAAATCGACATTTTGTGATGTACGACACATAACCACAGTATAACCTTGATTTGATAAAGCTTCTTGTAATTTAAGTGCCACTTCTAAATTGATTTGTGATTCTGTTTTCCCTGTTACACATCCTGTTGCCCCTGTTGTCACTTTTGCTTTCATTGTCGATGAACCTGGTCCATTAGGTTCTAATGAACTATTTCCTCGTGCTTGATGTCCTGCATCAATACAAATCACTTTTCCTCCGCCATGATAAATCTTAGCTGCTGATAATTCTTGTTTAGGTTTTTCTTTTACATGTACAGTTATTTCTTTTTCTGCTTGATTTCCTGAACTATCTTTCGCAAATACTTTTATTTGATAATCCCCTGCTTTATTTACATCTAATGAAGATAAATCATATTGTAAATCAACATTGCTTAAATCTGTTGCTTTGATTTCTTGATTAAAATCATAATTTTCTATTCCTTCTTCAAATGAAACTTCATTTATTTCATTAAAAACAGGAGCTGTAGTATCTTTAACAATCACTTTCTTTTTTAGTTTTTGATCTTGATATTTAATATTTATTGTATAGCTTCCAATTGCTGGATAATCTTTTTGATCTTCATTTTTTAGATTATCTGTTATTTTTATTTCTTTTTTTATTTCTTTCAACTTATCTTTATCTATGTCTTTTGTTTGAATAAGATCATCAAATGAATATTGAACTGTATTTCCATATTCTACAAAAATCTCTTTTTTATTTTTTAATGATAATTCAATTTTTTCTTCTCGTGTAAGATAATAAATACCTCCCACTATCACCACGATAACAATCCCAATAACTCCTATAAACTTCTTTTTCATATTCTTTTTTCTCCTTAAAACTATTATACAAAAAAAAGAGAAGAATGGAAGTTCTTCTCTATAAACCTTTGACATGAATACGTGTAATTGCACGTTGCAAAGCTGCTTGTGCTCTTAACATATCGATTTCATCGTTTTGTATTTTAAGTCTTTCTTCAGCTCTTCTTTTTGCTTCTTGTGCTCTTTCTAAATCAATTTCTTCTTGTGATTCAATTGCATTAGCAATTAAAGTTGTTTCTGTTTCATTTACATAAATGAAACCACCTGCGACAGAAAAATATGTTCTTTTTCCATCAATAATATAATTCATTTGAGACACTTTTACACCACTTGCTAGTGGAATATGATGAGCTAAAATACCTATTTGTCCAGCAGTTGTATCAAGATTTATCTGATCAATTTCCACTTCTTGGTAAATACCTTGAGGTGTAATGATTTTTAGCTTAAATTTAGTCATTTTCGATTTGTTTAGCCTTTTCTACAGCTTCTTGAATAGTACCAACATTATGGAATGCTTGTTCAGGTAATTGATCCCATTTACCTTCAAGAATTTCTTTAAATCCTTGAACAGTATCTTCTACACGGACATATTTTCCATCTAAACCAGTAAATTGACTAGCTACTGTAAATGGTTGTGATAAGAAGTTACGTACACGTCTTGCACGTGCAACGATTAATTTATCTTCATCACCTAATTCATCCATCCCAAGAATTGCGATGATATCTTGTAATTCTTGATAACGTTGTAAGATTTGTTGAACACCATGAGCTACTTCATAATGATCTTTACCTACAACTAATGGATCTAAGGCTCTTGATGAAGAGTTAAGTGGATCTACTGCAGGGTAAATACCTAAAGCAGCGATTGAACGATCCAAGACGATTTTAGCATCTAAGTGAGCAAATGTTGTTGCTGGTGCAGGGTCAGTTAAGTCATCGGCTGGTACATAGACCGCTTGTACTGATGTAATTGATCCTTTTTTAGTTGATGTAATACGTTCTTGTAAAGCACCCATTTCAGTTGCTAGAGTTGGTTGATATCCTGCTTGTGATGGTACACGTCCAAGTAAGGCAGAAACTTCTGAACCTGCTTGTGTGAAACGGAAGATGTTATCAATGAATAATAACACGTCTTGACCTTGTCCATCACGGAATTGTTCAGCCATTGTTAAACCAGTTAAGGCAACACGTAAACGTGCTCCTGGAGGTTCGTTCATTTGTCCAAAGACAAGTGATGTTTTAGATAAAACGCCACTTTCTTTCATTTCATAGTATAAATCGTTACCTTCACGGCTACGTTCTCCAACACCTGCGAATACTGATAACCCACCATGTTGTGTTGCGATATTGTTAATAAATTCTTGGATCAATACTGTTTTACCTACTCCGGCACCACCGAATAACCCAATTTTACCACCTTTGATAAAAGGACAAATTAAGTCTACAACTTTAATTCCTGTTTCAAAGATTTCTGTAGTTGTCATTTGTTCTGCATAAGTTGGCGCAGATCTATGGATAGGCATACGTGGAACATCATTTCCTAATTCACCTTTACCGTCAATTGGTTCACCTAAAACATTGAACATACGTCCTAATGTATCATTTCCTACTGGAACTGAAATTGGGTGACCTGTATCAACAGCATCCATTCCTCTTACTACCCCATCAGTTGGTCCCATGGCGATACATCTTACTGCATCATCTCCAATGTGTTGAGCAACTTCTACGACTAATTCTTCTTCACCATTTTGAATACGAATTGCTGTATTTAATCGAGGTAATTTATCTTCGCTAGCAAATGCAATATCAATAACTGGCCCACGGGCACTAATTATTTTCCCAATATTTGCCATATTGACCTCCTTATTGCGCATTAGCTCCAGCAACAATTTCACTAACTTCATTAGTAATTGCTGTTTGACGAGCTTGATTGTATTTTAATAATAATTGTTCTGTTAATTCTTCTGCGTTATCTGTAGCATTTTCCATTGAAGTTCTACGTGACGCATTTTCACTTGTCACACTTTCAACAAGATAGCCATAAACGACAGCTTGTAAATACATTGGTATTAAACTATCTAAAACTTCTTCAGGACTTGGTTCAAAAATAGTGAATTTATTGGTAATTTCAATATTTTCAAACTCATTTGTATCAATTGGTAAAAGTGTTACTGTACGTGGTTTAAATGTTAAGTTATTAACAAATTCAGTATAAATGATTTTTATACTTCCCACTTCTTTATTAATATAAAGATCTGTGACACTTTTTACTAATTTAGTCACTTCATCAAAAGCTAATGTTGAATTTAATGAAGCAAAATCAGTATTGATTGGTCCTTGATGCGTTCTACGGAAATAATTTGTTCCTTTACTTCCAATTGAGTAAACATAATCTTCATCTTTAATTTGTTGACTAATTTCTTTAAAGACATTGGCATTATATCCACCACATAATCCTAAACTTGAAGAAATAACAATATAAACATCTTTATCTACTTTATTTTCAGCGAGATAGGCAGAATCTTTTAACCCTTTATTAGAAGCTAAAATTTCTGCACATGTTTGTCTAACACCTTGATAATAAGGTTTTAATTCATCAAGTTGATTTCTTGTTTTACGAAGTTTAGATGTCGCAACTAATTCCATTGCTTTTGTAATCTTTTTAGTAGATTCAACGGATTTAATACGACGCTTAATTTCTTGCATTGATCCAGGCATTAGTTAGCCCCTTGTGTTTTTAAGAATTGATCAACATAAGCGCCTGTTGCTTCTTTCATCTTCGCTTCTAATTCATTTGAAATCACTTTTTGAGTTTCTATTTCAGTAATAAATTCAGGATGAGACATTTGAATATTTTCTACTAAACCATCCATAAATTCTTTTACTTTTTCTACAGCTATTTGTTTTGTATAACCATATTTTAATGCAAATAAAGTAATGACTTGTGTTGGCACACTACGTGGTGAGTATTGTGCTTGTTTTAATACTTCACGTACTTTTGCCCCATGATCCAATGTTGCTTTAGTAGCAGCATCTAAGTCAGAACCAAATTGTGCGAAAGCTTGCATTTCTGCATATTGAGCAAGTTCAAGTTTTAATGAACCAGATACTTGTTTCATCGCTTTAATTTGTGCAGTAGAACCTACACGTGATACAGATAATCCTGTATCTACAGCTGGTCTAAATCCAGAGTTGAACAATTCTTGTTGTAAGAAGATTTGTCCATCAGTAATTGAAATAACGTTTGTTGGAATATATGCTGAAATATCCCCAGCTTGTGTTTCAATGATTGGTAAAGCAGTAATTGATCCTCCACCATTTTCTTCATTTAAACGGCAAGCACGTTCAAGTAATCTTGAATGTAAATAGAAGACATCCCCTGGATAAGCTTCACGTCCTGGTGGTCTTTTTAATAATAACGACATTGTACGATAAGCTACCGCATGTTTCGATAAATCATCATAAACAATTAAAACATCTTTTCCTTCATCTAACCAATGTTCAGCAATTGCACATCCAGCATATGGTGCAATATATTGAATTGGTGCAAGTTCACTCGCTCCGGCAGAAACAACACATGTATAATCCATTGCTCCACCTTGACGTAATTTTTCAACAACTTGTGCAACTGTTGAATTCTTTTGTCCAATAGCAACATAAACACAATAAATGTTTTGTCCTTTTTGGTTTAAAATTGTATCAATAGCAATTGCAGTTTTACCTGTTTGACGGTCACCGATAATTAACTCACGTTGACCTCTACCGATAGGAATGATAGCATCAATTGATGTAATACCAGTTTGTAATGGTTGATCAACTGATTTTCTTGTCATGACCCCACTAGCAACACGTTCGATTGGTTTAGTTTTACCAGTATTGATTTCACCTTGACCATCGATTGCTTGTCCTAATGGATTAACAACTCTTCCTAACATTTCATCCCCGACAGGGACTTCAATAATTCTTCCAGTACGTTTAACTTCGTCTCCTTCTTTAATCGTACTTTCAGATCCAAGTAGTACGGCTCCTACACTATCTTCATCTAAGTTCATGACCATTCCGTAAACATCATTTGGGAAAAGTAATAATTCACCTAACATGGCATTATCTAACCCATGAATAACACTTACACCATCACCAACAGTCACAACTGTTCCGACATCTTTTTGTTCAATGATATCGTCATAATGCTTAATTTGTTCTTTAATTAAAGCACTAATTTCATTTGGTCTAAGCCCCACTATTTCCACCTACTTTCTTAATAGTTCTTTTTTAAGCATTTCTACTTTATTTTTAATTGTTCCATCATAAATACGGTTAGCAATTTGAACTTTAATACCACCTAATAATGATGGATCAATAGATACTTTTAAAGTAACCTTTTTGTTTTCTTTTTGACTGATTGCTTTTTCTATATCTTGAATTTGTTGATCAGTTAATTCATAAGGTGTATAGATCATACCTTCTTCTATACCTAAATATTGATTTGATAATTTAATATAAGATTTAACAATATCATCAATATAACGAATTCTTCTTGATTGCACTAATAGTTTTAAGAAATTTAAAACATATTGATCAACATTCCCTTTAAATGATTGATCCAATAATTGAATCTTTTTATCATTTTCAATAAGAACGTGATTAAAGAATTGAACAATTTGAGGATCACTATCAAGAACCTCTCCAACTAATTTGATGTCATCAAGATATTGAGTGACTTTATTTTCTTCTTTCGCTAAATCAAATAAAGATTCAGCATATCTATCGCCAACAACACTCATTAGTTAACCACATCATCAACAAATTCTTCTACTAATCCTTTGTTGATTTTTTCATTCATTTCTTTGTTCATAACTTTAGTTGCAACCTCAATAGCAACATCCACAATTTCTTGTTTCATATCTGCTTGAGCTTGTTTCTTTTCTGTTTCAATTTCTTTTTGTGCTTGTTCAATTTTAGCTCTTGCTTCTTCGTTTGCTTGGTCAATAATTTGTTGTTTCACTTTTTGACCATCATCTTTTGCTTGATCAAGAATTTCACGATATTTACTTGCCGCTTCACGTGCTTCTTTTTCAGCTGTTTCTAAATTTGCAGAAGCTTTTTCGTTCATTTCTTTTGCCTCATTGATTGTAGATTCTATGTAATCTGCTCTTTTAGCAAAATATTCCATGACATTTTTCCATAAAAACTTCTTAAAAATAAGTAACAAAACTCCTGTAGATAATAATTGAACAATCAGTGTTGTAAGATTAGGGAATAATTTTCCTGCTATATCTGGCATCTTTATTCCTCCTTTGTCAGATTTTCAATTATTAATATACGAATAATAAGATTAAAGAAACTAATAAACCATAGATGGCAACTGTTTCTGATAAGGCAATCCCTAAGATCATCATAGTACGGATTTTACCTTCAGCTTCTGGGTTTCTACCAACAGCTTCTACAGCTTTACTAGCAGCAATCCCTTCACCAATCCCTGTTCCTAAACCTGCACATACAGCAAGACCTGCTGCAATAGCAATTAAACCTTTTACCATAATTTTTTCCTCCTAAAAAATAGTTCATTTTTCATTTATATCTTAACTAGCAAGCTAGTAAAGAACTTAATCTGGATTTTCCATCATTATCAAGATAGATGATAAT
>OHAJ01003286.1_pt1 | contig 10328 bp, 10 predicted proteins | sample 1577101 | NCBI WGS metagenome assembly OHAJ01 (sample SAMEA3541531, study PRJEB24748) | human gut metagenome | biome: human gut; feature: human-associated habitat; material: faeces | place: China | collected 2012 | reverse complement strand
TGCCGCACCTCGCTCGCCGTATCGGCACTTAGAATTATGCGGTATTGCCTAAAAAGTGAATGGCGGAAATCAAAGTTCGCGGTAGGTGACCTGTTCCATCAGCTGTTGGATGGTTTCCAGGCTGGCAGCCTGAGTACCGGTGCACATTACGCTGGCGGCACCGGCGGCAGTGGAAAGGCGCAGCGTTTCTTCCAGCGTCAGGCCGCGCTCTTCGGCAACAGCCAGGGCGGCGATGACGGCATCCCCGGCACCAACGGTATCCTTGACGGGAACACGCAGGCCGGGCACAAAGATGGTCTGCTCCGGCAGAACATGCAGCATACCGCGGCTGCCCATCGAGACGATGACCTTTTGCACGCCGCTCTGCAACAGCTCACGGGCGGCGGCGGCCAGCTCCTGCTGGCTGTCCAGCGCGCGGCCCATCAGGTGGGAAAGCTCCTCGCTGTTGGGCTTGATGAGGAACGGCTTTGCCTTAACGCCCTCCACCATGCCGGCACCGTCAGAGTCCAGAATGACCTTGGCACCTTTTTCGCGGCAGGCATCGCCCCACACGCGGTAGGTGTCGGCAGGAGCATTCACCGGCAAGCTGCCGGCCAGCACCACGATATCGTCGTGGCGCAGCAGCTTCAGCAGGTGGTCCAGCAGGCTTTGCAGGGTAGCCGGGTCCACGGGAACACCGGGTTCGTTGATCTCGGTGCTGGTGTGGGCGATGGGATCCACCACTTTCAGATTGATGCGGGTGTTGCCCTCAACGGGCAAAAAGTCACAGGTCATGTTCAGGCCGGACAGAGCTTCAGAGATCATCTGCCCGGTGCTGCCGCCCAGAATACCAAGGGCGCGGCTGGTGCTGCCCAGTGCGGCAACCACCTTGGAGACATTGATGCCTTTACCGCCCGGATCGGTGCGGATGGAAGTAATGCGGTTTACGCCGTCCGTGGTAAAGGAAGGAATTTCAACGGTTTTATCCAGTGCCGGGTTCAGGGTGACAGTATAGATCATGAAAATGAGCCTCCTTATGGGGAGAAATGTCAGAATAAGGGCAGTGGCAAAGGCAATCGATAATTGTCAATCTTTTATCATTATACGCTGAATTGTGAAATACCGCAAGTAAAAGCGCGAAAATCAGAATAATCTTAACAAACTGTTTACACGGAGGAGAACAACATGGCACAGGGAATGGAACTATTGGATAACGGCACCAAGGTGTTTACCGGGCCGGGGGCAGCCTTTGGTACGGACGCCTTGCTGCTGGCCCGGTTTGCCATGCCGCGCCGCAAAGAAACAGCGCTGGACCTGTGCAGCGGGTGTGGAATCGTAGCGCTGGCCTGGCACGATGCCGGGCACCGTGGCCTATGCACAGCGGTGGAGCTGGATGCCGATGCTTCGGCCCTGTGCCGCCGTGCTGTGCAGGAAACGCCGGGTGCAGAGCATATTACCGCTCTTTGCACCGACCTGCGGACGTTCTGCAAAAGCGGCCCGGAACAGGGGAAATATGACTTCGCCGCCTGCAACCCGCCCTATTTTACCGGCGGATATGTCAGCCCGGATGCCCGCCGCGCCACGGCCCGGCATGACGGCAGCTGCACGATGCAGGATGTTGCCGCCTGTGCGGCCCGTGCCCTGCACGATGGCGGCAAGCTGGCCCTATGCCACCGCCCGGAACAGATGGCGGCGGTGTTTGCCGCGCTCTGCGCCGTTGGGCTGGAGCCCAAGCGGGTGGCTCTGGTGCGCAAGGATGAACACAGCAAACCCTGGCTGTTTTTGGTGGAAGCCCAGAAAGGAAGAAAGCCGGGGATCCGGTGGGAGGAGGACGTTTTAACGGGGAATGGGGTTAGGTACGGGAGATGATAGTTAGGAGTTAGGAAGTAGGAGTTAGGAGGTGTCGGCGGGGCGAAGCTGCGACGCGGGGAAAATGAGGAATCGGATTGGGAACGGGTACAAAACGGGATGGAAAAGGTTCCGGGATGCGCAGTGATTCCCTAAGGCAATACCGCATAATTCTAAGTGCCGGAGCGGTGCTTAAGCCGCAAGGCGGGAATTGTGCGGTGTTGCCCTAAGTTTTCAGGTTCGTGGGCGCACAATGTGCGCCCCTACGGTCCCTGCCAGGCAGAATGCAGTTTTACCTTATGGACAGTCTGTTTGAGCGGCTGTATATTTTTACATTTTTATGCTGTAAAATATACAAGCATTAAAATTATAACATAAAAAATGCAGGCTGCAACCTGTGGTCGCAGCCTGCATTGCATTATTTGTAACTTTTTTTGTCCAAAAATTACTTCAAGGTAACGTTGATATACTGGGTATCGTTATAACCAGCCCAGTGCGGGGTGAAGGAGGCGATCCGGTCGCCCTTAACAAACAGGTGGGAACGGCTGAACATGGGTACCCATGCAGCGTCCTCTTCCACGATCTGCTTTTCCAGCGCGGCGTACTCGGTCAGGCGTTCGGTGTCGTCCACAATGCCGCGGGCGGCAGCAACACGGCTCATAACGTCGGTGTTAAAGTAGTTCAGGCTGCGCACATTGCTCTTTTCGGGGGTACCGAAGAACGTGTAAATGAAGTTATCCGGGTCGTTATAGTCGGCCGTCCAGGAGCTGACAAAGCTGACCATATCGCCGCTCTTGCGCAGATCCAGCCAGCTGGCGGGGTCATAGCTCTTGATCTCAGCGTTAATCCCGATCTGCTGCAGGTACTGCTGCACGATCTGGATGACCAGCAGAGTGGAATCGCTGCTGGAGTTATCGGCAGCAATCTCCATGGTAAAGCCATCCGCGTAACCGGCTTCGGCCAGCAGGCTCTTGGCCTGTTCGGGGTCGTACTTCAGCCAACCCTCGTTGTCCCCGGTGTAGCCGATCAGGCCTTTGGGGTAAATGCCGTCCACCAGGCTGCCATCGCCGTTATACACGGTATCCAGGATGGTCTGGCGGTCAATGGCCATCTGGATGGCCTTGCGGACCTTGACATCGTTCAGCGGCTCCACATTCTCGTTCAAAGCCATGTAGGTGGTGCCCAGACGGTTGGAGGTTACGATATCATCGGCATACTGGGTCTTGTAGGTAGAGTTGACAACGGCAGCGTCAATGTAATCGCAGTCCAGGATATCCAGCTCACCGTTCTGGAACATCATGCTCATGGTGGAAGAATCCGGCACGATGGAAATTTCCACATGCTGCACGCTGGGCTTTTCGCCCCAGTAGTTGGGGTTGGCATCCAGCACAATGCTGCTGTCGCGGGTCCAGCTGGTGACCACATACGGGCCAGAGCCGATGGTCTTGGAACAGTCCATACCAAACTGGTCGCCTGCTTCCTCCACGTTCTTCTCACTCATGATGGAGCAGGAAGCGGTTGCCAGCTCATACAGGAAACCGGCAAACGGATCCGACAGGGTAACGGTAAAGTGGGTGTCATCAATCACCTGAATGCCTTCCAGGTCGGTGGCGGTGCCATCCATCACAGCTTCCGCACCGGCAATGGCAGAGCCATAATCCGTCTGCACGCTGTCCGGCAGGGCCAGCATACGGGTAAAGGTATACTTGACATCGTTGGCGGTCAGCGGGGTGCCGTCAGAGAAAGTAACACCGCTGCGCAGGGTGAAATCATAGGTCAGGCCGTCGTCCGAAACGGTGTAGTCTTCCACCAGGCTCTTCTCCAGCTCAGTGGAGCCGTCCGCATTGGTTTTGATCTCAAACAGGCGGTCAAAGATATTCAGCGGCACCATGTAGTCGTTGTTGGTCTTGTGCACATCCATCGTCTGGATATCGGTGTTCATGGCAACGTGCAGCGAACCATCTGCTGCAGCCCCGGTGGAAGCGGCAGCTTCGGTGGAAGATGCCCCGGTATCGGAGGATGTATCAGCGGAGGAAGCCGCTGGGGTGGTGGATGCGGAGCTGCCGCAGGCAGCCAGCATGCTGGCCAGCAGTGCAGTGCTCAGCGCAACGCAGGCAAATTTTTTCATAATTCTTTCCCTCTCTTAATTGGCGCAGCCATTCTGCCGCGTCCCTGATTGTTTTGGGGCTGAGCCCCCGGCCCCAGGCGGTTAAAACGCACAATGTTACCGCCTGAACCCGCAAAAGTGCAAAAAAGGGCAGCTGTATTGGTAGCTGCCCCTTTGCATCTCATGTTGGTTATAATACCACAAATCCTATCAGATTGCAAGCGCAAATTCTGCTGGCCGTGGTGCCCCAACCCGGAACAGCTTAAACATTGTTCGGGTTGTTTTTCAGGATAACGTCATGGCTGCCGCCTTCCACAATGGAGGTGGAAGAAACGACCGTCAGGCGGGCTTTCTGCTGCAGTTCCGGGATGGACAGCGCACCACAGTTGCACATGGTGGAACGCACCTTGTACAGCGTAGTCTGCACGCCATCGGCCAGCGGGCCGGCATACGGAACGTAAGAATCAACGCCCTCCTCAAAGCTCAGCTTCTGGGCACCGCCAAGGTCATAGCGCTGCCAGTTGCGGGCACGGTTGGAACCTTCGCCCCAGTATTCCTTCACATAGTTGCCGCCAACGCGCAGCTTGTTCGTGGGGGATTCATCAAAGCGGGCAAAGTAACGGCCCAGCATAACAAAGTCAGCGCCCATTGCCAATGCCAGGGTGATGTGGTAGTCATGCACAATGCCGCCATCGGAGCAGATAGGGATATAGATGCCAGTCTGCTCATAGTATTCATCGCGGGCTTTGGCAACCTCGATAACGGCGGTTGCCTGGCCGCGGCCAATGCCCTTGGTTTCGCGGGTGATGCAGATGGAGCCGCCGCCAATGCCGATCTTGACAAAGTCTGCACCGGCTTTTGCCAGGAACAGGAAGCCCTCGCGGTCCACCACGTTGCCTGCACCGACCTTTACCTTGTCGCCGTAATGCTCACGGATCCAGGCGATGGTACGGGACTGCCATTCGCTGTAACCTTCGGAAGAGTCGATGCAGAGCACATCCACGCCGGCATCCACCAGGGCGGGCACGCGCTCGGCATAGTCGCGGGTATTGATGCCGGCGCCGACAACATAGCTCTTGTTGGCATCCAGCAGCTCATTGGCATGTTCCTTGTGGGAATCATAATCTTTGCGGAAAACCATATACTGCAGGTTGCCCTGCTCGTCTACCAGCGGCAGAGAGTTGATCTTGTTATCCCAGATGATATCGTTGCAGTCATGCAGGCTGGTGTTGGCCGGTGCGGTAACCAGCTTGTCCAGCGGGGTCATGAACTCAGTCACTTTCAGATCGGTGCTCATGCGGGACAGGCGGTAGTCACGGGATGCCACAATGCCCAGCAGCTTGCCGTGGGGGGTGCCGTCAGCCGTGATGGCAACGGTGGAATGGCCGGTACGGGTTTTCAGGTCCAACACATCAGCCAGGGTAGCCTCCGGCGGCAGGTTGGAATCAGAGGTAACAAAGCCCTTTTTGTAAGCCTTGACACGGCGAACCATATCAGCCTCGGACTGAACGGACTGGGAGCCGTAAATGAAAGAAACGCCGCCCTGCTTGGCAAGGGCAATGGCGAGCTTCTCACCGGAAACGGACTGCATGATAGCCGAAACCATGGGGATGTTCATGGTCAGGGGGCAGGCTTCTTCGCCCTTGCGGTACTTGACCAGCGGGGTTTTGAGGCTAACTGCCGTGGGGATGCACTCCGAAGAGGAATAGCCGGGGACGAGCAGATACTCGCCGAAGGTACGGGACGGTTCACTAAAATAATACGCCATTTCGCAATTCTCCTTTACCCTTTTCGTTGCCTGATTTGCTTATTGGTTATTGTACCACATTCGCGTACAATATGCAAAATTTGTTGTATTAAATCTTTTTTTGGCCTTTGGGGCAAAAGTTGTATAAACTGCACCATGGCCAGGCGCAAGAGTATGACTAATCAAAACATTTTGCACATCGGCACCCGTCCGCCGTTTGGAACGGGCTCCAAACGCGTTCCGGCATGCCGCACATGTGATGCTCTTTTCCCCGCTCATTCCTCAAAGTTCAGGGTAATATCCCCCAGCGCGGCATCCAGAATCACAGCGTTGGCTGCTTTGCTGTTGGCGCTATAAGGGCTTGCCTGCTTGGCGCCGCTTACCGTAATGCTGCCCAGGCCGCATGCAGCCTGCATGGGAACTGGGCGGCAAAGGCTATCTTGCCATCCAGTCCTGTGAGGATGGATGGGACTACACCCTCTACCACAGCGATTATTCTGTGATGGACGGCGGGCAGCTGGGTGCCCCGGAACTGACCATTCAGGAAGCCCGTGAGCAGATTCTGGAAGCACACCACATGGAAAAGGGCCGGCGGCTACTGCAGGACTACGATGCAGTCATGGATAAAGTTGCGGAAGCCGAGGAACTGAGTGCAGACCATCGCCCTTCCACACTGGAAAAGCTGGCAGAACTGGCACCTCGTGGAAGTGCAGGGCTTATTCAATATGTTGTTAAAAATGCAACTGTTCCAGTAATTGAAACAGGAGCAGGAATTTGTCATCTTTATGTTGATCAAGAAGCCAATCTTGATATGGCTTTAGAAATTGCAAAAAATGCAAAGATCCAAAGACCATCTGTATGTAATGCAATTGAAACGATTCTTGTTCATCAAAAAGTAGCACCAGAATTCTTACCAAAACTTCAAGAAATATTTAAAAGTGTACAAATCTATGGTGATGAAAAAACAAGAAAAATCATAGATTGTCTAGAAGCTACTGAAAAAAATTATGCTACAGAATATGATGATTATATTTGTAATATAAAAGTTGTAGATGATATTGAAGAAGCGATTGAACATATTTATAACTATTCAACAAAACATTCAGAATCGATTATTACCGAAAATAAAGAAACAGCAAAATATTTCATGGAGTCTTTAGATTCGGCTTGTGTTTATCATAATGCTTCTACACGTTTTAGTGATGGGGGACATGCCAGAGCCTTGACGCCTGCGTCGGCGCAGGCTTTCTCGGCGGCGGCGATCAGGGCCGGGTCGCCGGTGTACTCCTTCAGGAAAGGCGGATTCTGGCAGATCATATCCAGCTGGGCGTCGTGGTAAAGCACCGTCTTGCCGATGACGACGTCGCCGATGCCGATCTTGCTGGTCATGTTGCCTGCGATGCCGGAGAAGATGATCTTCTCAGCACCGAACTTGGTGATGAGCACCTGGGTGGTGGCGGCGGCGTTGGCCTTGCCCATGCCTGCACAGCAGACGACCACCTGCTTGCCGGCCAGTGTGCCTTTGTGATATTCCACGCCGCCGTAGGGCTCGACCGTGACATTTTCCAGCCTGGCGCAGAGCTGGTCCACTTCGTCGGGCATTGCGCCCATGATACCGATAATCATAATTTTAATCCTTTTCTGCTTTGGCTCCCCTTTCTAGGGGAGCTGTCGAGCGGTAGCGAGACTGAGAGGTTGTTCCTCTGTTTTAGACATTGAACAGGAACTCGATGACATCGCCGTCCTTCACGACGTACTCCTTGCCCTCGGTGCGCTGCAGGCCCTTGGCCTTGACGGCAGCGTAATCGAAATCGTGAGCCTCGAGGTCGCTGTAGGCGATGACGCTGGCGCGGATGAAGCCGCGCTCAAAGTCGCTGTGGATCTTGCCGGCAGCCTGCGGAGCCTTGGTACCCTTGCGGATGGTCCAGGCGCGGCACTCCTTCTTGCCGTCGGTCAGGAAGGAGATGAGACCCAGCAGGTCGTAGCTGGCAGTGATGAGGTTGTCCAGGCCGCTGGCCTCGATGCCCATCTCGGCCAGGAAAGCCTTCTTCTCCTCGGGGGAGTAGTCGGCAATGTCCTCCTCGGTCTTGGCGCAGATGGGGATGGCCTGGGCGTTTTCCTCCTTGGCGCGGGCGGCAACGAGCGGGAAGTACGGGTTCTCGTCCAGCCCGCCCAGCAGGTCGTCCTCACCGACGTTGCAGGCGTAGATGACGGGCTTGGCGGACAGCAGGCCCAGCTCCTTGCGGGCGGCCCTCACGGCGTCGTCGCTCTCGTCAAAGTCAAAGCTGCGGGCGGGCTTGCCGCCCTCAAGCCAGGCGGCCAGGTCGGCCAGCCAGGCAGCCTCGGCGGCAGCGGCCTTGTTGCCGGTCTTGGCGGCCTTCTGCTGGCGGCCCAGGCGGTTGCTGACGACCTCGAGGTCGGCCAGGATCAGCTCCAAGTCGATGGCATCAATGTCGCGGATGGGGTCAACGCTCTCGGGCTTGTTGACGTCCTCGACCACATGAATGATGTTGTCATCGTCGAAGCAGCGCACAACATGGACGATGGCGTCGCACTCGCGGATGTGGCCCAGAAACTTGTTGCCGAGACCCGCGCCCTGGCTGGCACCCTTGACCAGACCTGCAATGTCAACAAACTCAACGATGGCAGGCGTTTTCTTGTCGGTCTGCCAGATCTCAGCCAGCTTGTCCAGCCGCGGGTCGGGCACGGGCACGATGCCGGAGTTCGGCTCAATCGTGCAGAAGGGGTAGTTGGCCGCCTGCGCGTTCTGGGTGCTGGTCAGCGCATTGAACAGGGTAGACTTGCCCACGTTGGGCAGACCCACGATACCTAATTTCATATTTCTCCATATCTCCTTTATTATCGTTGTTTTTTGTTACCGGATTTGGGGTTTTACCCCCATTTTACCCCCATTTTCGAGGTTTACCCCTTTTTCTCACTATCAGCTGCCTCAAAAAGACGCACGGCGTTCTGCATTGAATCATCAGAAACATGGACGTATTTGTCCATCGTCGTCTTGATACTGGCGTGCCCCAGCAGCTGCTGCAAGACCTTGGGCTGCATGCCGCGCTCAATCGCGCGGGTAGCATACGTATGGCGCAGCGCATGCATCCCAAAGGGAGCAATGCCGGCTTTTTCGCACAGCTTATAGAGGTGGGTGTCATAGGAACTGTTCTTAATCGGTTCACCGGTGCGATAGTTTACAAAGACCAGATCGTGCATGCAGAAGTACATCTGCCTTCCGGTACGGCGGTCCGTGTATTCCAGAATCTGCTGCATGGTGGGCGACTCTTTACGGGTCAAGCGCTCGTCATAGCAGCTCTTCAAAATACGATATGCGGTATCGGTCAAGGGGATAGTGCGGTAGCTTTTCACCGTTTTGGGCGGCCCGGCACGCCAGTACTTGAAGTGATGGCGGTACTCCAAACTTTTATTGACGGTAAGAGTACGCTTCTTCCAGTTGATGGCATCCCAAGTCAAACCAATCAATTCACCCGTGCGCAACCCGGTTTCCAACAGCAGAGCATATTGCCGGTAGTTGTGGGAATCTTTTGCTACGTCGAGGAAACGCTTTTGTTCCTCAACGGAAAGGTAGCGGATATCGTCCACTGCACGGACCGGCTTGTTATAGCGCACGCCATTCATCGGATGTTTGACGATAATATCGTTCATCACAGCAGATTTGAACATGGTACCCATGGCAATGTAAGTCTGGCGGATCGTAGAACCGGCGTAGGTGCTTTCCATGCGGTTCAGAATGATCTGGCAGTGCATCGGCTTTACGTCGCCCATGCACATGGTTCCAATCACCGGCTGAACATTTCTCTTATAGCGTTCTGTGTAGTTGCGGATGCAGTTCGGAGAACGGTTACAGATGATGTTCGTGATCCAGTAGTCAAACCAATTGTCTACGGACATGTCAGAGTTGCAGGTGATGACGCGATGACGCAATTCGTATTTCGTATCGGCAAGCCAATTCTTGGCTTCGGGCAGCGACTTGAAATATTTTTCTCGCCGTTCCCCGTCTTTGGTATAGTATCTTGCGGAATATAACCCGTCCTTTCTTTGGCGTATGCCTTTTCCGCATTCTTTTCGCTTTAGGCTTTTACCCATAGTGGACTCCTTTCCAAAGCGGGAATCCAACGCGATACTGAAATTATAGCACATGAAATCCCTATTTTCAACGGCATTACCTCTCTTAAATAATCAGCTTGCTGCTGATGTAGGCTTCAAATTCCTTGCGCTTGACCAATTTCTTTGACCCTACATACAACACGAAAGGACAGTTGGGCTGTTTGAGCATAGCATCAATTTTGTTGATGCCGATATTGCTGTATTCAGATGCTTCTTTAATGGAAAGCGTCAGCTTCAGATGAATGGGTACACTTTCGGGATCTTGCATAATAAATGCCTCCTATTGCCTTTATAGTGTCAGATTTTCTTCGCGCGCGTGACAGCATCGATTTAAGGAATAAATCTTGCTGTATTCTAATTTTAATAGGAAAAACAACGATGGTATATACAAAAGCTGCGCGGATGTAATGCGGGCACCATGCTTTTATCATGCAAAATCTCACCATCTTGACAGGGCGGACATTCTTGTGCTATACTCCACCTGTAAATGATTTTTGTGCCTTGCGCACACGT
>OHAJ01003274.1_pt1 | contig 10361 bp, 14 predicted proteins | sample 1577101 | NCBI WGS metagenome assembly OHAJ01 (sample SAMEA3541531, study PRJEB24748) | human gut metagenome | biome: human gut; feature: human-associated habitat; material: faeces | place: China | collected 2012 | reverse complement strand
CGACACCGGCGACGATGCCGTCCATGATCAGGCCGTACAGCCAGCCAGCAACGCCGATGGATTCCAGCAGGCCGCCCAGGGCATTCGGGACGATTTCACCGAACAGAACATCGTTCGTCCAGTCGGTGGCGAAGGTGCCGATGCCGATGCCGCCGTCCGCAACGGAGGTGCCCATTGCGATGGCGTACATCAGCCACATGATGGCTGCGAAAATCGGCAGGGCCAGAATACGGTTCGTGACGAACTGGTCGACCTTATCGGAGACAGTCAGGTTCTCGGTGCGGGGCTTCTTCTTGACGGCCTTGTCAACAACGCCGTTGATGTAAGCGTAGCGCTGGTTGGTGATGATGCTCTCGGCGTCATCGTCCATTTCCTTCTCGCAGTCGGTGATGTGGGCATCGATGTGGTCTAGCAGCTCTTTGTTCAGGTTCAGCTCAGCCTGGACCTTGTCGTCGCGCTCAAACAGTTTGACAGCGTACCAGCGCAGGAAGCGGTCATCGACCTTGCCCTGAATGGACTCCTCAATGTGGGCGATGGCATGCTCAACGCTGCCGGTAAAGACGTGAGGCAGCTCGCCTGCCTTGCCCTTCTTGGCAGCGGCAACGGCCAGCTCGGCGGCCTTCTCGCTGCCCTCGTTCTTCAGGGCGGAGATTTCGACGGCCTCGCAGCCCAGCTCGTTGGACAGCTTCTTCAGGTCGATCTTGTCGCCGTTCTTGCGGACGAGGTCGATCATGTTGACGGCCATGACCACGGGGATGCCGAGCTCGATCAGCTGGGTGGTCAGGTAGAGGTTACGCTCGATGTTGGTGCCGTCGATGATGTTCAGGATGGCGTCGGGCTTCTCATTGACGAGGTAGCCGCGGGCAACGACCTCCTCCAGCGTGTAGGGAGACAGAGAGTAGATACCGGGCAGATCCTGGATCACGACGTCATCGTGGCCCTTGAGCTTGCCTTCCTTCTTCTCAACGGTAACGCCGGGCCAGTTGCCGACATACTGGTTAGAACCGGTCAGGCTGTTGAACAGGGTGGTTTTACCGCAGTTCGGGTTGCCTGCCAGAGCAATTTTAATTGCCATTTGGTTAAACCCCTTTCTTTACTTTTTCAGAACTCACTCAACTTCGATCATTTCGGCGTCAGCCTTGCGGACGCTGAGCTCGTAGTTGCGGACGGTCAGCTCCATCGGGTCGCCCAGAGGTGCGACCTTGCGGACGTAAACCTTGGTGCCCTTGGTCAGGCCCATGTCCATGATGCGGCGCTTGACAGGGCCCTCGCCGTGCAGCTTGGCAACGGTGACGGTCTCGCCGACCTGTACATCTTTCAGAGTCTTCATACTTCGTTCCTCCTCTTGGTACAATCAATCAAACAGCCGAGGGGCTGTGATTCCAAATTCTTTACGCAACGATAATGCGCATGGCCAGGGTCTTATCCAGCGCGATGCGCGCTTCCTTGACCTGAAGGATGAGGTTGCCGCTGATCTCATTGACCACGGTAACGGTCTCCCCCACGACAAAGCCAAGCTCGGCCAGATGCTGGCGGACCTCATCCTTGCCGGTGATCTTTCGGATGGTAACGGTATCGCCTGCTTTAGTCATCGTTAAAGGCATTCCACACACTCCCCTTTTGCGATTCTGCAATATATTAGCCTATGCTAACGATTGGAGCAAAAGCATGCGGTTAGAACGCTCTAACCGCTTACGATGGTAGTTTACCACCACTAACTCCCGATGTCAATACGGAAGTTAGGCTAACCAAACAGATTTGTGAAAAGTAGATAGTTATTGCTAACTTGAATTGTGCAGCTTTGAACAAATTGTGAAAGCATCACGGCAGAAGCCGGGCAGTGATGCGCGCTTATGGAAACCACCCGGTAGGGGCGGGGCATGCCCCGCCCGCAGCCTACCTGTAACGCCGCACTTGCGGGAAGGCCGAGGGCCGGGCGTGCCCGGCCTCTACAGACAGCAAAAAAGCCGGAGGGATCTCTCTCCCCTTCCGGCATATTCAATATCTTATTGCCCCTTTTTCTGCTTCCGCGTCTCTGCCAGATGCCGCACCGCCAAAACGGGATGGTGGAACAGCATCCGCGGACCGCTCCAGCGCATGACCTGGCGGATGCGCTCCCGCATCTCGGGCTTGTAGCAGTGCGTTTGGCAGACGCTGCAGAACGTTTTGGTCGCTATATGCGGGCAGTGGTCCACCCGCGCGTCGGCGTAGTCCCGCAGGACCGCGCAGTCGGGGCAGAGCCGACCCTTGGGTGTGCCGTGATGGCCGCGGCAGTATAGCTCGATCATCAGGCCGACAGTGGCCTTTTCCTGTTGGCGCTTCTTCTCCGGAGCGCCGGGGACGCCGCCCCCTACAGTGTTCGTAACAGCCATCAGCTCATCCTCCCGTTTTCCACAGAGTACGTCATGTCAGCAATTCGCATCGTCGAGGCGCGGTGGGACACAAGCACCACGGTCTTGCTGGCCCGCTCCTCGGCCAGACTGCGCAAGATGACGGCCTCGTTCAGGCTGTCGAGGTTGCTCGTCGGTTCGTCCAGCAGGATGAACGGTGCATCGTGTAGAAACGCCCGTGCCACACCGAGCCGCTGCCGCTCGCCGCCCGAGAGGGTATCGCCCAGCTCCCCGACGGGCGTGTTGTAGCCCTGCGGCAGCGTCATGATAAAGTCGTGGATGGACGCCTTCCTGCAGGCTGCCACGACCTGCTCATGGGTCGCGTTCCGGTTGGCAATTTTGACATTTTCTTCAATACTGTCATGGAACAGCACGGTGTCCTGCTCGACGAAGCTCTCCGCTGCGCGCAGCGACGCCGTGTTGATGCCCTTGATGTTCTCGCCGGAGATCTCGACCCGGCCTAAATCCGTGTCCCAGAACCGCATGAGCAGCTTGAGCAGCGTGGATTTGCCGCTGCCGCTGCGGCCCGTGATGCCCACGATGCCGTGCTCCGGGATGTGCAGGCTGACCTCCTTCAAAATCTCGCTGTCGCGGTAGCCGAAGGTCACGCGGCGGGCGTCGGCACCGCGGAACACAATGTCCCTGCCGTCGGTGATCTCGCGCACAGCGGGCTGCTCATCGAGAATATCCAGAACGCGGTTGCCCGCGGCGAAGGTGCTTTGCAGCCCGGTGCCGAGATTCGCCAGCGCGATGACCGGGCCGAAGCTGCTCATGAGTGCCACAACGCTGACGAGCGCACCGTCAAACCCGATGGCACCCGCCATGAACAGGCTGCCTGCCAGCGCCAGCATACCGGCGTCCAACAGCAGGATGATGGCTCCGGTCACGGCCTGTGCCGTGCCGCCGGCCTCCTTCAGGCGGCGCTCCTGCCCGGCCAGCGCGTCGGTGCGCTGGTTGATTTGCGCCAGCCGGTGCGCACCGTCGTTGTATTGCAGGCTCTCCCGCACGCCACGCAGGCTGTCCAGTACAAAGCCGTTCAGCGCGCCGAACTCCGCGCGGAAACTCTCGCCCGATTTGCGCGCACCTCTGGCGGCTGCCACGGGTATGCCGATGCCGATGACCGCATAGGCCAGCGCCGCGTACAGCCCCAGCGCGGGTGCATAGCTTCCCATAAAGCACGCCATAACGACGCTTACGATGACGGCAATGCAGATGGGCGAGATCGTGTGCGCGTAAAAAACCTCCAGCAGCTCAATGTCCGCAGTCAGCACGGCAATCAGGTCGCCCTTGTCGCGGCCCTCCAGCTTGGCGGGGGCCAGCTGGCGCAGCACGCCAAAGACCTTGTCCCGGATGAGCGCCAGCAGCTTGAACGCAATAAAATGGTTGCAGCCCTGCTCCGCGTAGTGCAGCACGCCGCGGGCCACGGCCAGAATCGGCAGCAAAATACAGGCGGTTTTGAGCACAACGGGCACAGAAAAGTGCAGGCTGTCCAGCAGCGCATACACACCCAGAACCGGGATGAAGATGGCGCAGAGAAAGCCCGCTACGCCCAGCAGAACGGCGCAGACCATGACCGGGGCGAGAGGGCGTACCAGGCCAACAAGGCGGTACATGACGTTTAAATTGCTGCGAGTACGTTTGTTTTCCATCACTGTGCCTCCTTCCCGTAGTTTTCCAGTGTCTGCTGGCGGTTCCACAGGTCGGCGTACAGCCCGCCCTGCGCCAGCAGTGCCTCGTGCGTGCCCTGCCCCGCCGGATGGCCGTGATCCAGCACGTAAATATTGTCCGCCTTTGTCACGTTGGCAAGGCGGTGGGAAATCAGGATGACCGTCTTGCGCCCGGCCAGCCGGTGGATGCCCGCCATGATGTCGTTCTCGCTCTCTACGTCGATGTTGGACGTTGCCTCGTCAAAAATGTAGACGGGACTGTCATGCAGCAGTGCGCGGGCCAATGCCAGCCGCTGCCGCTGGCCGCCGGACAGGTTGCCGCCGCCCTCGGTCAGCGGGGTGTCCAGTCCGTCCATCGAGCGCAGGAAGTCCGCCAGATTCACCTGCTCCAGCGCGCCCCACAGCGCACCGTCGTCTGCGTCGGGCGCGGCCATCCGTAGGTTGTCGGCCACCGTACCTTTAAAGAGGTGGCTGCCCAGGCTGACGAGCGTTACATTTTTGAGCAGGCTGGCCTCGCTGACGGCGGAAAGCTCTTGCCCGCCGATGGTCACATGCCCCGTGTAGCCGGACACGCGCCCGGTCAGCACGGCGGCAATCGTGGACTTGCCGCAGCCGCTCTCGCCCACCAGCGCGGTGAAGCTGCCCTGCGGGAAGTCGAGATTTAAGCCATGCAGCGTTTCTTTTTCGGCCATGTAGCCAAAGTGCAGGTCACGGCAGGCAATCGCGCAGTCCGCGCCGAGCTGGGCGGTCCTGGCGCTGCCCTCGGGCAGGTCCAAAAGCTTGAAAATTTTGTCGCTGGCGGCCATGCCGTTCATGGCAACGTGGAAGTACGACCCCAGCGCGCGCATCGGCAGGAAGAAATCCGCCGACAGCAGAATGATGCAGAGAGCGCCCGGCAATGTTACGCGGTTTGCATTGAACTCATGCGCGGCCACGATGATGCCCAGCGCCGCGCCGCCGTAGGCGATGACGTCCATGACGATGATCGAGTTGAGCTGCATCGTCAGCACCTTCATCGTCACCTTGCGGAAGTGCTCGGCCTCACGGTTCATGGCCGCGTGGCGGGCCCCGTCGGCCTGATAAATCTTGAGCGTGGTCAACCCTTGCAGGTTCTCCAAAAAGCTGTCGCCCAGCGCAGCGTACCGGCCCCAGTACTTGCCCAGCAGTTTTTTGGCAAACTTCTGCACAGCTACGATGGAAACGGGAATCAGCGGCACGCAGATCATCAGGATGACCGCCGCGTGCAGACTGACTGGGGCCAGCGCAATAAACAGCGTGACCGGTGCGATCATGGCATAGAAAAACTGCGGCAGATACGCGCCGAAGTAGGTCTCGAGCTGCTCGACGCCCTCGCCTGCCAGCTGCAAAACCTCCGCGGTGGGCACGGCCTGGGTGTAGCTGCCGCCCAGGCGGAGCAGCTTTTCATAAATGGCGGCACGCAGCGTTTTTTTGACGGTGCAGCTGGCGTTGTAGCTGGCCGACGCCGCGCCGCGCGTGCAGAAAAAGCGCACGATCAGCGCACCGAGAATGTACAGAAGTGCGGTGGGCAGGTCTGGCTCTCTGCGCACAAGTCCCGTTAGAAAGAGGGACACGGCGAAGATCATCACGATGTTGGCCAGCAGCGCAAGGAATTGCAGCACAACATTCCACGCAATGTACCGTTTGGAGTCGCCCATCATCGAAATCAGGCGTTTGTTGATCATCATAAGCGGTTGTTCCTTTTTTACATAGTGCGGTAGGGGCCGGGCGTGCCCGAAAAATCACACCTTTTCCTTCGTGCGCAGCGGCAGGTAGCCTGCGTCGCGGATGGCCTTGCGGATGACCTCCTCGTCGGCGTCGGCCTTCGTCCAGACCGTCACGTTCTGGGCGCTCAGGTTCACCTCGGCCAGCGTGTCGGGCAGGGTGTTCAATGCGTTTTCCACATGGCGCTGGCAGTTCTGGCAGGTCATGCCGTCCACGCCCATGACGAGGCGGTGCGGATAGTGGCTCTTGTTGGTGTCCGCCGCCCTGACCTTTTTAGCGGGGGCGTCATGCTCACCGCAGCAGCCGCCGCCGTGGCGCAGATGGTGGATAAAGCTGTAGATGCCGTAGCCGACGGCAGCCACCAGAATCAGAACAATAATGACGTTTGCCATAAAAAACCTCCCAGTTAGCGTTTTCTAATTTGACTTAGAATATACTAACTTCTGCTTTGCTTTTTGTCAAGAGGTATCTTTTTTGATACTGCCCGGCTCCTGCCGCGCAAACAAAGAAGGAGGGGCATCGCTGCCCCTCCCGGTATGGATGGATATGGAGAAAATCAGGCATTGGCCAGAGCGGTGCCAAGGGCTGCACAGGCAGTCTCGGCGTCGCCGTCGGGGGAACCGTTGGCCATGACAGGCTCAACGACCAGACGGGCACCGGCGGCCTCGGCGTCCTCGGCCCAGGTGCGGATCCACTCGCCGTCACCCCAGCCGTAGGAGCCGAACAGGCCAACGGGTTTGCCGCTCAGAGAGCCGCGTAGATCCTGGTACATCGGCTCGAACTCGCTCTCCTCCAGCTGCTCGGCGCCCATGGCGGGGCAGCCCAGCGCAAAGCCGGTGTAGTCGCCGGCGGAGGAAGCGTTGAACTCGGAGGCGGTGAACTTGTCAACAGAAGCGCCGCCGGCGGCAGCTGCGTTGGCGACCAAATCGGCCATGGCCTCGGTGTTGCCGGTGCCGCTCCAATAGATAACTGCGATCTTGCTCATAAATAACTACTCCTTTTATAATTTTTATGGTGCATCGTCAGGCGGCCACTGTCAGCCGCCTGATCGGGGTGCCGTTGTAATAGCAGCGGGCGTAGATGCGCTCGCACTTTTTATAGCGGTCAAACTCTGCCTGCGCAGCGGTGGGATCGGTGTAGACCTTCCAATAGCCGCACGCGGTAAAGTTTTTGCCGCGGTTTTGGATGAACCCGATGACATCCGCCAGCGGGTATCCCAGAAAAACGCCGATCTCATGCGGGAAATCTCCCTCGCAGCAGAGCCTTTCGGCCAGTTGGTCCAGCAGCTCGTCTGTGGTGCCGGGGGTGTAGCCCTCCCCTGCCAGAAAGTCCAGCATGTGCGGCGCTGCCAACAGCCTGGCCACACGGGCCGGGCGGTATACATAGACCAGCACGGCCCCGGTGCGCGGGCACTGCCTAAGCACCCGCACCGTGACCCCGCGGGGCGACAGCGCGGCGTGCCAAGCGGCAGCCATGGCGGCGGCATCCTGCCCGGGCGCGGGCTGGTAGCGGAACAGGCTGGCAGGCTTGAGCCCCGCCAGTGTGGGGGCGCATAGGGTGGCCAGGTCGCAGGCAAAGCTGCGCGGGCTGGGGATGACACGCGATTGCTGCATGAGATGACTCCTTACCTCTACAATAGTTAGTGTCTGCTAACCATCGGCCCCATAAAACCGCCCGGCACGGGGAGAGAACCGCACCGGGCGGGCTATGGTTGTTCCGAAGGTCGGATACTTGCTGCGGTTAGCCTTAACTAACGCTAACAATATAGCATGATATAGAGCGGTTGTCAAGCAAAAATTTGAGAAAAAATTGCAGCTGTAGGGGGCGGCGTTTCCGACGCCCCGTGAGCCAGCGCACATCTTCCATGAAAATCGTATGCCCGATCTCCGGCCCCTTGTACTTGGCAAAGCGGAGAATGGCGTACTGCGCTTTCATCGGCGATCCCCTCGCTTCACCCACACGATGTCGCAGTCCAGCACGTCGGCCAGCTCCACGACCTCCTTGTAGCGGATGCTCTCCCTTTGCAGCTTTGCGGACAGATTGGAAACGCTGTCGCTCCAATCATGTTCCTCGGCCAGCCGGTCAACGACCTCCTGCATGGTAAAACCGGCGCGGACGATCTGCGATTTGATCTCATTTCTGATGCTCATAAAAACCTCCTGTTTTTTCGTGATGAAAACAGCGAAGCGGGTTTCTGTTTCCGAAAACCTGCTTCGCTGTTTGGCGTAATCTTCTGTTTTCCCAAAATCCGCTGGAAGCGCGGCGGTCGATGCCATCTTCGTAAGTGAGGGGTATCGACTTTTCGAAGCCGCGTGACTTTGCTCTAAACCGTGCAGCCCCACGCGCATCCGTGAAGCCGGTGCGCGGTTCCGAGCAGCGCGGTTTCGCAAAATCCTTTCGCCGCCGCGCAAATTTCTTTCCGGTTTTCACCTGTCTTGCAGATACCCCTTTCGTTTCAGCGCTGCCAGATCGGCGGTCACGTCCTCCGGGCGCATCCGCGCAAGGCAGCTCAGGTCGTAAATATCGTACCGCTCCACCAGAAGCAGCGTCATCAGCAGCTTCTGCGTGCCGGTCAGATCGCTGTCGTACAAGTGAAACAGCGGCAGCTCCTTATAATAAACTCTTCCCATTGCATCCTCCTTTGCGGGTAAACTGAAAAACATCTATCCCATCCATCCCATCCATCCGGGGGTTTTGGGATGCTTGGGATGGATGGGATGGAGAATTTCGTGTCTGATCTCATAAAACCGGCGGCGCGACCAGCGCCTCAATGCCCCAGAAGCCGTTGACCCGCTTGCCGAGGGCGTTCTGGATGTGATTGTCGTGCTCCAAGCCGAACTCGTCGGCGTGCTTTTTCAGCGTCATGCTCACCGTCCGCGCGGAGCGCGGCTTGTAGGCGTTGTCGCTGCACCACAGGCAATAGATGCTGTACAGCGCGGCGGACGGGATGGCGCTAACACACTAGACTTTGCAGAGCAAAATCGTGTGCCAACAGGGCAGCTCGCGCCCCTATTGGAAACCCCGCGGCAAAGAGATGTTCCCTTTGCAATCCCTCATTTTCCTCGCAGGTGCATATACAAACTGCAAAAGGCAGCTTGTCATGCCTGCTCTGAAAATGCAAAAGGAAGCCTGCGCGGGTGCATGGCACAGACTTCCTTTTGGGCGGAAATGCAGAAGAAAGGGATGATAGTTTCTTCTGCATTCCCGCAGCCCGCTGCGGCGGGGGGGACGGAAGATAACAAATTGGAACAGGAGGTTTAGCTATGAAAAAGTCGTGGATAGTATACCGCTTACAGCATTACGGGAATCGACGCCTCTTCGACTTTCTGTTGCGGACAGAGCCTACCGTCGACGCTACCTAAACACCCTAGCATAGCTCGTAGTCCCAGTCGCTGGCATTATTCAACCCATCCGCGCCAAATTTATTGCGATTCAGGGCAATCGATTGTAATAGTGCCTCCGGTCGCGTCAAGGATAATGTGGTCGCCCTCCTTGACCCTCTCGTAAAAGAGAGGATCGACATCATCCACCATGGGGATTTCCATGATGATCGCGCTGGAGACCAGCACAGTATCAAGGCAGGAAACGATCAATCCACAGGGAGCAAGACCTGCTGTATCGAGCTTGTACATACCGTCTGCCTGTACAACGGAACTCCCCTTACCGCCGGGAAAGATGATGATCTTGCCAGCGATGCATTTTCCCTCAAGATCATGTCCCGGTTCGCGGAAAACGCCAGTGGTGAAATCTGTTTGGTAAAACAGCACTGGGTCGCGGGAAAGCAAGGCCTCGCCTGCGGCATAACCAGATGAGATGGTGTGGCAGCGAAAAGTCTGCTTCATGCTTCGATCCCTCCTCTCCCTGCCCATTCAAGGCAGGTCTTAACATCGCGCACAGCGAGTTCCACACCGAACGAACGCATATAATAGGCGCATTTAGGAGAATCCGTCACACCGCGCTGTCCGGCGAGATGCCCCCAACAGGAGTGCTCGTCAACGCAGGTATCGCTGACGAGCTGCGTGCCGCAGCGGGCAAGCTGCTGTGCAAGTCCGTTGGCTTCGGCCAGCGCAGTATTTGCTGCAGAGGTCAGTATCCAGACGGGAACTTTGGGCGGCGTACGCTCCATCAGTGCGGCGGCACGGCATATCTGGCGATAGGTGTAGTGGGGGCAGCCAAGCATGACAAAGTCAATGCGATCGGTGCTGGCAGGAATCAGAAGCTTTCTCTGCTCGTCCAACTCTGTACGCGTGATAGTCACGGTGTGCCCGGGCTCATGACCGCCAAATGCGCGAGAAAGATCAGAGGCGTCTGGGGTAACGCCGACCATGTGGAAAAGATCGACAACGCCTGCGACATTGAGCTGTGTGCCGAGCGCCATCAAGTCCTCTGTCGATACGCGCTCAGATGCAATGCCGGTAAAGACTGGAACACCGCGGCCGATGTGCTTAGCGTTGAGGCCTAACAGGGCAAAGTCAAATTCGTCCTCAAGCGGCGTATCCACCTGAATGCATTTTATCTCGATTCCGAATATTTTGTTACAACTTCCGGCAGCGGCTCACAA
>OHAJ01003273.1_pt1 | contig 10361 bp, 6 predicted proteins | sample 1577101 | NCBI WGS metagenome assembly OHAJ01 (sample SAMEA3541531, study PRJEB24748) | human gut metagenome | biome: human gut; feature: human-associated habitat; material: faeces | place: China | collected 2012 | reverse complement strand
GCGGAGTTACAGCTGCGACTACAATTAAGTTCACTACTGAAGGGGCAACTAGTGACGGGGCGAAAACGCTTTGGAAAAGGGAAGGACTGTTATGATCAGAAAGATCATAGCAGACAATGGCAAAAACAAAAAGAGGGAGAAAATATATGATATTTGGAAAGTACATTAACAAATACTACCTGAAGAATGCGCCCATTCTGATTCTCGGTCTTGCAGCGCTGATTCTCGTAGATTATTTCCAGCTTTTCATACCGGAGCTGTACCGCATGGTCATCAACGGCATGAACGGCGACCCTGTTCTGGTCAACGGCCAGGCGGCGGTGTTTGATATGGAATTTCTGCTGGATCAGGTCTGCCGGCCCATGATTATTACCATTATCGTCATGGTAGTCGGCCGTTTCCTGTGGCGAGTCTGCTTTTTCGGCTCCGCGATCCGCGTGGTGACCGATCTTCGTACCTGCATGTTCGCGCACAGCAAGGAGCTGTCCCAGGAGTATTATCAGGTCAACAAAGTCGGAAACCTGATGAGTCTTTACACGAACGATCTCGATACCGTGCAGGAGTGCTTCGGCGACGGTATTCTGATGTTCTGCGATGCGCTGTTTTTAGGCCTGCTTGCCGTGATCAAAATGTGGCGCATGAACCACTTCCTGACCGGCCTTTCCATGATCCCGATGGCATTTCTGATGGCCGCCGGCACAACGCTCGGCAAATACCTGATGAAAAAGTGGGAAGAGCGCCAGGCGGCCTTTTCCGAGCTGTCCGATTTCGCGCAGGAAAACTATTCCGGTCTTGCTGTCATCAAAGCATTCGTCAAAGAGACGAAAGAGCTGATGATGTTCCGCAGACTGAACCGCGAGAACGAGGACATCAACGTAGAATATACCAAAATTTCCACATTGCTGAACATTATGGTAACGCTGTTCGTCGAGTCCGTCATCTGCGTAATCTTAGGCTACGGCGGCTATCTCGTTTACTGCGGAAGCTTCGACGCCGGCCAGCTTGTCGAGTATATCGGCTATTTCTCGGCCGTTGTATGGCCGATCATGGCGGTCTCCATGCTGATCGAGAAGACATCCCGTGGAAAAGCGTCCTTAAACCGTATTACGGAACTGCTTGACGCAAAAGTCGATGTGAAGGACCGCGGCGGTGTGCAGGATCTGCCGTCCATCCATGGAAAAATCGAGTTCCGCAATCTGACCTTCCGCTATCCGGACGGGGAGTACGATGTGCTGAAAAACGTATCGTTTACCATTGAGCCGGGCGAGAGTGTCGGCATCGTCGGAAAGACCGGTTCCGGAAAAACGACCATCGTCGATCTGCTGCTCCGCACCTACAACGTGCCGGACGGAACGCTGTTCATTGATGACCACGATGTCAACACCGTTTCCATCCACACCGTGCGTGAGGGCTGTGCCTACGTGCCGCAGGACAACTTCCTGTTCTCCGACACGATTTCCGGCAATATTTCCTTCGCCTTTGATGACGAAAACCAGGAGGCCATTGAGGATGCAGCGATGATGTCCGATGTCCATGACAATATCGCAGAGTTCAAAGAGGGTTACCGCACCGTTCTTGGCGAGCGCGGTGTGACGGTTTCCGGCGGACAGAAGCAGCGAATCTCGATTGCGCGTGCGCTGATGAAACACGCACCGATTCTGATTCTCGACGATTCCGTCTCTGCGGTCGATACCAAAACAGAGCGCACGATTCTCGACAATCTCAAAAAACGTGAGGGACTGACGACAATTCTGATCGCACACCGGATTTCAACGGTGGAGCAGATGGACAAGATCGTGTTCGTCGAGGACGGAGAAGTCCATGCAGTCGGAAAACACGAGGATCTGTTGAATTTTTCCTGAGAGATACGCCATGCAATGGCTCCTGAAGGGAAGAAACCATAACGGTTGTTCGAACCAAACATGGATGAACCATCATAACGTCCTGTAAAAGTGAACAGGTAACGCTCCATTAATTTATAATTGATACGGGCAAATGAAGAGAACAGACCACTTGCATTATATCCGTTACCCCAAGATGAGATGCTTGCGGCACTTCCTAAATTGGTGTAGATATCATTATCCGGATAAGTCTGGCCATTCATTCTTGTACTACGGCTTATACCACGTTCAAAGGAGATACCGGCTACGGCATCCAAAACATGATTCTTGTTGAACTCATAGTTATAATTCAATGTATTGTCGAATACGGTTTTTGAATATTTATAATGATATTCTGACCCACTGGCTTCATTTCTAGTACTTAGAAAACTTGGACTGAATGAATTGTTTTCAGTAAATTGTAAATTACCCGATAAACTGGAACGGAACCGGAATCCTTTCCAAATATCAACTTCTCCGTATACGGTTCCCATGATGCGGTAAATATTATCATGGTTTTTCTTATAGGTGTTGGCCACCGGGTTGGCTTGACCTGTGGACATATCAAATTCCCCGTTATCATTATATATAGGCATATCAGGACGATAACCTTGTGCGCTGAACAGTGAAGTTCCTGCATTATCCTGATCTGTATAACTCATATTAGCATTGATACCAAAACGGAGGATAGGCAATACATTCATTTCTGTAGACACGCGTGCATTATATCGGCTTAAGTCACCTCCTTTAACCATACCTTGCTGATCGAATATGGATAATGAAATAAGATATTTGGAAACTTTGCTACCTCCACTTACTGTCAAGTCGGCATTGTGGCGGATAGCTGTTTGTTTCACTTCGTCAAACCAATTGGTGTTGGCACTGCCTAATGCGGTGGAATTAGGCTCAAGAATTTCTAGTGCATATTGGTTGGACGGATCATACACCAAGGTTTCTTTAGCAAAGCGGCGTACCGTTTCGCGCCATTCATCACCATACAGGATACGGAAGTTCTTAATTTGAACATCAGTGGTTACATTATAGTTGAAGTTGACGGTAGGTTTGGAACCCTCCACCCCTTTCTTGGTGGTAACGATAACCACACCGTTTGCAGCACGAGAACCATAGATAGCAGCTGCAGAAGCATCTTTCAATACGTCCATAGATTGGATATCATTCGGAGAAATGGCATCCAGCATGCTGGGATCTTCTACAGGAACTCCATCGATAACATACAAGGGTTCATTAGAACCGGTTAATGACGTAGCACCACGCACACGTACACGGACTGTCTCACCCGGAACACCGGTATTCTGTGACACCTGTACACCTGCTGCCAGGTTTTGAAGCATAGAAGTTACATTAGGAGTATTCAATTGGCTCAACTGCTTTAGGCCTACTGAAGCTACAGAGCCGGTCAAATCCTTTACAGAAGAAGTACCATAACCTACTACGACTACTTCGTCCAGATTGGTCACCTCGCTTTCCATTTTTACATTGAAAACGTGTCTGTTGCCAATTTTTTCCTTAACTGTCTGCATACCGATAAAGCTGATCATCAGTTCGTCGTTTTTAGTGTTTTCAGGATAAGACAGCATGAATTGTCCATCCATATTGGCTACTGTACCGAACGTGGTGCCTTGGATAACAATAGAGGCTCCGATGACCGGTTCGCCCATATCATCTTTGATCACTCCGGTAATTGTTCTGCGCTTGGCATTTCTGTCAATCGGTAATATGAGTACATAATTGTTCTCTACTAATTCATAGCGCATACCTGCCTGGCTACAAATCACGGAAAGTGCTTGTTCCAGAGGTTCTTTGTTTAATGTAAGTTTCAAAGGTACATTGTTCAATGTTGCATCTTCGTACATGATATGAATGCCTGTTTGCTTTTTAACCATGTTAAGAGCCTCTTTTACACTGATGTTTTCACTTTTGATAGTGACAGTCTTGTCGGCTAGTACGTTTGCAAACATTGCGTTGAATGTGCAGAATATGCACATTAACATTACTAATAGCCTCATTTTTGGAGGTTTAGCTACTAAACGATTCCAAAGTTCGTCTTTTTTCATAAAACTCAAATAACTCATTTAATTTAGAATATTCCTGTTATACAGGGTTTGATTATTGTTTTTTTACAAATATAGTTTCTCCCTTTTTCTCAAACTTGACGTCGGATACACGATGAATGATGTCTAGTGCAAAGTCCAAAGGCTTGTTGCGGAAAATAACTCCGGTGAATTTCATGGTTTCTAATTCCTTGGATGCTATTTGAATATTTACATTATAGCATCGGGACAGACGGGCTATCAGCAAGGGAAATGGCATTGCGTCAAATTCCATAGCGCCCTCAGTCCATGAAATATAGAATTCAGGATCTACTTTGTAAACTTTTGATTGTGCAGAAGAGTAATGTTCGCCTGGTAGTAGATAATATTCACCTGATGGAGCATTTACCTTTAATTTTCCTTCAATCAAGGTTACTGATAATTCTTCATCGGGATAAGCCGAGATATTGAAAGTTGTTCCTAATACATAAATAGCATGGTCGTGTGTTTTTATTATGAAAGGGCGGGCTTCATCGTGTGTAACCTCAAACATGGCCTCTCCTTCCAAAGTAACTTCCCGGGTATCTCCGAATTGAACCGGAAAGTTGATATGGGAGTCCGCATTCATTTTTACTTTTGTGCCGTCAGCCAGTACTATTGCGTATTCCGAGCCTTTGGGTACTATGATTTTATTCTGTAATAATTCAGCATCCGGTTCTGGTTTATGAGGATAATTACTTTCTTGTGGGAATGTGATCTCTCCATTGTTGATACGACTTCCATTGATTTCCCGTTGGCTGTTATAAAGTGGAACTACAGACTGGTTTGCTTGTACCCAGGTGGCTTTAGGAGTTTCTGGATTTTGGGAAAGAGGTGATTGTTGTGATTGTTCGCTTTGGGTAATAACAGGTGCTAGGTTCCGGTCATTGAAATATAAAATGGAGGTAATCCCTATCAGTATTGCTATTGCAGCGGCTGAGGAATAGACTACGATACGGCGATAAATACTACCGGATTGGTTACAACGATTTTGAAGTGACTTCCATGAGCCTTCTTTGTCAAACTGATGTAATAAGTTAAGTTGGTTGTTTACATGATGGAGTGAAAGTAATTTCACAAAGATTTCTCTATGCGATGCATCCTTTTCAATCCATTGCTTTAATTCTTCAAATTCCTGTTCATTGAGTTGATGGGAAAGGTATTTTTGAATTAGAATTTCCGTTTTATTCTTTTGCATAATTGTTGTACTGTTTAACAGAAGTATCACAATTACACAAAATGGGTGACAAAAATCTGAAGAAATTTATAAATTAAATAAGATTAGGATTTCTGTCATATTGAAACGACGCAACATTTTTAGTGCGCGTGATAGGTGGGTTTTTACTGTATTTATGGAAATATGGAGCTCTTCAGCTACTTCTTTGTATTTTTTGTCTTCTAGAATAATTTTGACTAAAACATTATACTCTTGTTCCGGCAATTTTTTTAATTCGGCCAGTAATTGATTCCTTTTTTGCAATAGCTCTTCTTCATCATAAAAATCATCGATAGGAGAATAAGATTCTTCTTCCATTTCGTCTAAAGAAAAGTAACGTTCCCGTTGTACTTTGGTCAGTGAGGAGAAACGGACGGCATTGAATAGCCATGCGTGCAGATTGGAGGAAATAGTGGTATGCGAGTTTTTATCCCAAAAACTCACAAATAAATTCTGTACGATATCTTCTGATGTTTCCGCAGAACCTGTGAACTGTACAGAGTAGAGACATAAAGGGAGATAATAAGTATCATACAGTAGACGAAAGGCCTTTTCTTTGTTTTCTGCAAAGAGAGCTAGTATCCTTTCGTCTACTTCATTATATCTATTGTATTTTCTTGCATTATTGTTCATGGATGCCTTTTGAGGCACAAAATTAGGAATTTAACAGACACGATATACGACTTTCATGGATTAAAAATGCAAAAAGTACAATGTATTATGAATATTTTCTTTATTTTTCAATTCTGAACCAGTCAGCGTCCGTCCATCCTCCGTCATTGGTTACAATAGCGGGGCGCGTACAGAAGATACCTACCTTGGCTCCTATCCATTTACCTTCTTTTACTTGGAAAGTTTCTCCTAATGGCTGGAATTTCTTGCCGTCCGTACTGTAACTGAGGTTACATTTCACTAATAAGTCGTGACCGCCTTCACTGGCTTTAATCTTGTCTCCTTTTGCAGAAAATTTAGCGCGAAGATAGATTGTGCCGTCTTTTAAGGGAACGGAAGCATTTACTTTTTCAGTAGCCCCCCGATCGGCTTTCAGGCATTCCACTTGTGACAGGACAAGTCCGTTGTCTGTGTTTTCAACAACTAATCCGGCATAATCCATTCCCATTACAACCATTCCCGTACGTTCACCTTTATATTTTTCTGTCGGCTTGAAAGTAAGTTTGGTGGTGGCAGTAAAATTGGGAGCCGGGGTTTTTTGTAGCATCAGATTAGAAACATCCCATAAACTTTTATAATCTTCGGGAACTGGGTAGGAGTATAGACGTACAAATCCTTCTCCTCCGTTGAAATAAGCCCATTTTTCATTGATGTTAGCCTGCCATTGCCATTGAGGAGACAATGTATAACCATCAAACTCGTCACTTTCTTGCGGGGTACAAATAGGATAGTTCTTACCTACATTAGGCTTTTTATAAGTCAGAACAGGTTCGCCACAACCATCGCCGTCTTTATCAACACCTATAACGGGCCAGTCATCAACCCATTTCATAGGTTGCAGGTGGACTAAGCGTCCGTAAGCTCCTACGTCTTGGAAGTGCATGAACCAGTCTTCTCCTGTAGGGGTGTCTACCCAACCGCCTTGATGAGGTCCGTTGACGGGAGAGTTGCCTTGCGCTAATACTGTTTTCCATTCGTATGGACCGTATACGTTTTTTGAGCGAAGTACGACTTGCCATCCTGTAGGAACGCCGCCTGCCGGATGGAAGATGTAATAGTATCCATTACGTTTATAGAATTTGGGCCCTTCACAAGTCTGATGTGCTTCATGACCATCGAAAATGATACGGGATTGTGTGATAGCTTTACTTGCATCAGCACTTAGCTCACAAATTGTAATTACACTTTTCAGTCCGGCCCGGCTTCCTGCATAAGCGTGAACCAGATATACACGACCGTCATCATCCCATAATGGAGTCGTGTCGATGATGCCTTTTCCGGCTTTCACCAAAACTGGCTCGCTCCAGGGACCTTTCGGATCTTTGGCTTTCACCATGAATGCTCCTTGGTCCGGGTCACCCCAGAATATATAGAATTCACCGTTATGGTGGCGGATACTGGGTGCCCATACACGGTTGCCATGTTCAGGACGGACATCGGTAACAGGGGGCAGTGCGTAGGGTACAGCCGCACCTATGATAGTCCAGTTGACAAGGTCTTTGGAGTGTAATATTTGTAAACCGGGCAGACAGTTGAAACTGGATGAGGTCAAATAATAATCGTCTCCTACACGGCAAACGTCCGGATCGGAGTAATCCGCATACAGGACTGGATTTTTGTAGGTCCCATTGCCTTGGTCGGCCACCCAGGCTTGGGATACATAATTCTGTGCGGGAGCAGATAAAAAACAGCCTCCTAGCAGACAGAGAGTGATTAGTCGTTTCATGGTTTTAGATTTTTTATTTAATCGTAATTTTGCAAGGATGTTCCAATTCTTTTCTCCATTGGGGAAGATAATTGAACCAGTCTTTCATATCTTTAAATCCGAAACTTTCTTTTTTTGAGGTGAAAGTAACGTAATAGTGGAAATGCTGTTGCCCCGGTGCTTGTAAGGTATATAAGTAGTTTGATCCGTCTTGTACTTCTTTACCGATATATTTAGGAATGAAAGTTCCCATACCTGTTGTTTCTTTCACATAACCTATGGTGTCTGTGACAGGCCAGTCGGTTCCCCAGCTTCCAGTCAGTCCTTTATGGTCGCTCATGTGACCTCCTTCTTTCAGAATCTGTACACCTGCTGCAAAGACTTCCTGTTTAAGCGGACGGTCAAACAGGACATCTACCTTCATGTCCCGATGACCGCCATAGATGGTATATCGATTGATCATGTTCAAATCGTTTCCTTGATATTCCCAACCGATGACTTCTGCTTCGACGATGGCACGTACAGGACCGGAGGCTAGTACACGTTCCGTGCGGTTTACTACTGGTTTTATGTGGGTCGCCTCAGTACCATTCCAACCTTTTAATGCACCTACACCACCACTATTGTAAACACGTAGCGCATCATCTCCGTAGCCGTTGGCACGTTGCGCTTTGGTAGGGTAGAAACAAGTCTCTTTTATTTCCAGTCTTTTATTTACTTTGCTATATGGATCTACCGTCTGTTTTTCGTTGAAATAGATACGATAGGCAACTAATTCACTCTCTATAGCCGGTCCGTGATGGTAAACAAAACTATATACATTCTCGGTTCCTGCCGCTGAAAATCCCGTAATATTGGCGAATTTGTTGTTATGTCCGTAAGCTTTCATTTGGGCATAAGTACGTGCCGGATAGTTTTTTTCACTTTTTTCTGAAGAGAGAATTACACGGAAACTTTTGTTGCTTTTGGCTGGCATATCGATAAGGAAAGCCAGTTCGTCAGCACGTGCGTCACCGTTCAGATCGTCCAGTTGGGACGGAATTTCTTTATTACCTTCCCATACAGTGGCGGATTTGATGTTGAAATCTGCTTTCAGGTTATTTAAATCTATCACTATCGGTTCGTCGGTCTTATTTTGAGTCCATTCATTGCTGACTTCTACGGTCAGTGTCTTTTCGCCTTTTTGTGCAAAAGAGTTGGTAAAGCATCCTGCTAATAATGTGAGGACAATAATTGAGCGCTTTTTCATAATGATGTATAGTTTATTATTTTAAGCACGGATCATACGGATTACACAGTGTTAGTATGAAAACCGTGTTTATCCGTGCAATCCGTGCTTTACTATTTTTATAAATTAAGTGGAGAAATGCACTAATGGGTGTAAGAATTAGAAGTTGAGTTCTTCTCCTTGTGCCCCGATTTCAGCATGATTCTTTCCGTCTATCGTTACATTGGAAACATTTTGCATCTTCAAGTTCTTTCCACTTTTTAATAACTCTATTTTGATATTTTTCATATTAACTTCGTCGGCTTCGCTTAATACTACACCTTCTTTAGCATTAGATACGATGATATTCTCCATATTGATATTCTTGATTCTCATCTCAGGCAAGCCATTGAAGAACACAGCCCTGCCTGCTCCGTTACAGGTTACATCTTTGATAAAGATATTACGGAATATCGGAGTTTCTTCTGTTACAGGAGGGATGGTAGTTTCTGCTTTCTTTTCATCCTGATTAGGATCTTCACCACGACCTTTTCCACCATAGTATAAATTGAATATTAATGCTTCGTTCGGAATATTAATCATGTTGATATTGCTGATGTAGATATTCTCTACCAATCCGCCACGCCCACGATTACTTTTAAAGCGTAAGCCAACATCTGTACCCATGAAAGTACAATTGTCTACATATATGTTGTTTACACCTCCTGACATCTCACTACCTACAACAAAACCTCCATGTCCATGTAATACGGTGTTGTTCATAACGATAACATTTTGACAAGGTTCACCGCGTTTGCGCCCTTGTTCGTCCTTTCCTGACTTTATACAGATACCATCATCTCCTGCATCAAATGAGTTGTTGATAATCAATGCTTTATTACATGATTCCAAATCAAGAGCATCTCCGTTTTGTGAGTACCAAGGATTAGAAACTGTAACTTTATTAATTGTAATATTTTCACATGATAGCGGATGTACCATTCCTACTTCACGCTGGTTGATAATGGATGCCTTATGAAAATGTTCGTACTCGATCGGGTCCTCCATTGTGATAATATGTTCTGCACGTTCTGTATTAATAATATCTATGAGTGATGCCAACGTGGTAGATTTACCACTACCGGTCGGTCCTGTCACTAAGACAAGTCCACGCTTTTTCTTGGTAAGCTCTACGACTGACGGTGGCAGCCCCAAAGACTCTGCACTGGGAATCTCCGTACTGATCAAACGAATAACCGTACCCAATGCACCTTTCTGCTTGAGTACGTTCACACGGAATCGGCCATTTCCCGGAATGGCGTGCGAGAAATCCGCCTCACCCGTCTCATCCAGCGATGCTCGCAATCGTTCCGGCACCATCGGCATGATGGATGCCATGGATGCGGATGCGGACGGTTATACTATGGTCGTCGCCAACGGTCCGTTATTTTCGTTGACTCCGAAGTACATCGATGTATCCTATGATCTTTCTGATTTCACTATGCTGCGCGGTATGCGTCAGGTTTCGCTGATGATCCTCACTAATCCGCAGAAATCCGGTATGAAGACGTTTGATGATCTGATCAACTAC
>OHAJ01003272.1_pt1 | contig 10362 bp, 9 predicted proteins | sample 1577101 | NCBI WGS metagenome assembly OHAJ01 (sample SAMEA3541531, study PRJEB24748) | human gut metagenome | biome: human gut; feature: human-associated habitat; material: faeces | place: China | collected 2012 | reverse complement strand
TAAGGTGGATTGCTGACAATGACATCAAACCGCTCACCTGCAGGAGAAGCAAGCAGCACATCCCTTTGCTCAAGAATTACACGAACGCCGTTCCGCCTGCAATTACGTTCCGCAACTTGCAACGCCTTTTCTGAAACATCCCATGAAACGACCTCCGCCTCTTCCAAATTCTTAGCCAAAGAGACAGCGATGCAGCCGCTCCCCGTACCAATATCCAATATTCTAACCCGACCATACTTATGCTCCCGTATAATCCAGTCTACCAACTCCCCTGTTTCCGGACGTGGAATCAATACATGTTTATTCACTTCAAAAGTAAGGCCATAAAATTCTTCCGTACCTATTATGTATTGAATAGGTTCCAGTTTTTGCAGACGAACCAGAATATCATCCAGCTGTTTCCGCTCATTCACCGAAAAAGTAGTATCTTTGCCTGCATACAATTCAACAACAGACATGCCGAAGACTTGTGTAAGCAGCAATTTAGCCATAGGCACAAGTTCTGAATCAGGGTAATATCCCTGCAAGGTTTGTTTTATGTAAGATACAACAGGATTCATAGTGTCATTTTATATGCAAAAGTAAGAATTTAAACAAGATCGTTATGACAAAAGATGAAAAATATATTTCCCGTTGCCTGCAACTGGCATACAACGGACTTTGTAACACAGCCCCTAATCCGATGGTAGGTGCTGTCATTGTATATCACGACACCATTATTGGAGAAGGCTACCACATCCGTTGCGGAGAGGCACATGCCGAAGTAAACGCCATACGTTCCGTTAAAGACGAAAATCTTTTGAAGGAATCAACCATATACGTAAGTCTGGAACCATGCTCCCATTATGGAAAGACCCCTCCCTGCGCCGACCTGATTATAGAGAAGAGAATCCCCAAAGTCGTAATAGGCTGCATAGACCCGTATTCCCAAGTAGCCGGCAAAGGCATCGAGAAACTGCGCAAAGCCGGCATTGAAGTAACCGTAGGCGTCTTAGAAGAGGAATGCCGGCACCTGATAAGACGCTTCATAACATTCAACACGCTCAAACGCCCATACATAACCTTAAAGTGGGCAGAATCCGCTGATGGCTTTATCGATATAAACCGCACAGGAGGAAAGCCGATCATACTTTCCAATCCGCTGACCAGCATGCTGGTACACAAAAAACGCGCTGAACATGACGCTATATTAGTAGGACGACACACGGCATTACTTGACAATCCCTCCCTATCCACCCGGAATTGGTACGGCAAGCATCCCGTGCGTCTGGTAATAGATAAAGAATTGACATTACCCCGAGATTTGGAACTTTTCAACGGCAAAATAAAGACATTCGTGTTTACCCGGGAATCCCCCTGTCAGCCAAACGCATTAACAGAATACATATCGTTGGATTTCAACAAAGATATCCTGCCGCAAATAATGGAAGTATTATATCAGAAAAAAATACAATCACTCCTAGTAGAAGGCGGAAGTATTTTATTACAGTCTTTCATAGACTCCGGCTTATGGGATGAAGCCTTCATAGAAAAGGCTCCACTACGCTTAAACAATGGAATACAGGCACCTTCTATTCAAAAAAAACACTTTAAACTGAATAAAATATACTTTGGAAGAGAAATAATGCATGCCGTCCATTCACAAATTCAAAGATAAAATGTGGCTGATTGACCGAGAAAAAGGGCTGGTTTATCTATAAATTAATATAAAACTTGTCCCAAAACTTCTATATAGAAAAAAATCTTCCTACTTTTGCGACTTGTAACAATAGACTCATTTGCAAATGAAAATAAAGTTTTTGACTGTCATCACAAGTCTGCTTGCTGCGGCTTTTATGATTACATCTTGCTTGGACGACAACGAAGTAGAAACAGAATATAGTTCAGAATCAAGCATTACCTCTTTTGCTATAAAAGATAAAATTGAAACTCAATATACCGAAAAGGTTAATGGCAAAGACACAACGCTGACATTCACCGTTGATGGTACCAAATACCCTTTTGCCATCGACCAAGGCACAAGACATATCTACAACGTAGACTCCCTGCCAGTCGGTACAGACATCAGCAAAGTCGTAGTCAGCATAAAATCAGACGGTATTGGCATTTTTATTGTCGCTGAGGACAAAGATTCGTTGTGGAATGATACCGACTCCTTGAATTTCGAAAAGCCTGTCCAATTTAAAGTTATGGCGATGAGCGGAGTCTATGGACCTATTTATAAAGCCGAGATTAATGTACATAAACAAGTTCCCGACTCATTGCAGTGGAGCCATAGAGGAAGTAGTTTCGACAACACTATCCAAGCACAGAAAGCAGTCACATTAGGGGATTATATTTATGTTTTCGCACAGCAAGACAATGGCGCCGCTGTTACAAGCACCCACATCAATGACGGAAAAACCTGGACGCCCTTACAGGCTTTACCTGAAAATATGCAAAATGCGGACTATTCTTCTGCCATGGCATGGGGAAACCAATTATACATACTTGCCGACAATGACCTGTACTGCTCCTCTGACGGAAAAAGCTGGAGCAAGATGGGCACTAACACCAAATTCGAGAAGCTGATTGCCGGTGTTCATTCAGAACATAACTGCAAATTGTACGCCATAGACACCAACAATCATTTTATGGAAAGTACGGATGCTCTGGTTTGGGATACTAATGGCGAGGTTCCGGCCAATTTCCCGAAAAATCAGTTATCATACACAGCTTACCCGTTGGTAACCAATAAATTCATAGACCGTATGGTACTAATGGGAGAAAATCCCATTGCGACCGACACGACCTCTACTGTATGGACCAGACTGACTACAGAAGACAGTTGGGCAGATTATCCTACAGCCGCATACGATAGTTTTTATTGTCCCAAGCTGGCTAATATAGCCATGATTCATTACAACGACCAATTATACGCTTTCGGCGGTCCGGGTAAAAGTTTCGGTAAGGACATTCCCGCTTTCAGCCGATTCTACGGATCAACGGATCAAGGCGTTACATGGAAACCTGTTTCAAGATATGTATTCTTCCCTACAGAATTCACTGATCTATACAACCAGGCAGACGGCAACTATTCTTATGTTGTAGACAAGAATAACTTCTTGTGGATTATATGGAGCCGAAGCGGAGAAGTATGGAGAGGACGAATCAATAAGTTGGGATTCGATTCCAAGGAATAAAGTCAAAGAGAGTCATATAAAATAGATTGCGACATGCCATATAGAGAGCAAATAGACAAAAGCCGTATACCTGCCCATGTAGCCATTATAATGGATGGAAATGGAAGATGGGCTAAACAACGTGGACAGGCGCGCAGCTTCGGACATCAAGCCGGTGCAGAAACTGTACACATCATAGCAGAAGAAGCGGCTAGACTGGGAGTCAAATACTTGACACTATATACTTTCTCTACCGAAAACTGGAATCGTCCGGTAGATGAAGTCGCTGCTCTGATGAGTCTTCTGATGGACTCCATTGAAGAAGAAACTTTCATGAAAAACAACATCAGTTTTCGCATTATCGGTGATACGGCAAAGTTACCGGTAGAAGTTCTGGAACGATTGAACCAATGCATTGAACGCACCTCAATCAATACTGGTATGTGTCTGACACTTGCTTTAAGCTACTCTTCCAAATGGGAAATAACAGAAGCGGTAAGACAAATAGCGGCCAAGATTCAAAACGACAAACTAGCCATTGAGGACATCGATGACAATTTGATAAGTGCACATTTAAGTACAAACTATATGCCCGACCCGGATTTGCTTATACGTACCGGAGGAGAAATCCGCCTTAGCAACTATCTGCTTTGGCAATGTGCTTATTCCGAACTATATTTTTGTGAAACGTTCTGGCCGGACTTCCGCGAAGAAGAATTTTGCAAAGCCATTTATGATTATCAGAAAAGAGAACGCCGTTTCGGCAAAACCAGTGAACAAATATAAAGTTAGATAAAATGCTATATCGTATTTCACTTATACTATTAACGCTTACATGCCTATTTTGCTTTTCAACAGGCAGTTACGCCCAAGAAGCAAACGTAGAAGAAAACGACAATCCAGTCATACTTTATTCCGGAACGCCCAAGAAGTATGAAATCGGCGGAATCAAAGTAGAAGGCGTAAAAAACTATGAAGATTATGTATTGATCGGACTTTCAGGACTATCGGTAGGACAGACCATTGTTGTTCCGGGAGATGACATCACCACAGCTGTAAAACGTTATTGGCGACACGGACTGTTCTCGGATGTACAAATCCTAGCTGAAAAAATTGTTGGAGACAAGATCTATTTAAAAATCATCCTGGCCCAACGTCCACGTATTGCCGACATTCGTTACCACGGCGTAAAGAAAAGCGAGCGTGAAGATTTGGAAGCCAAACTAGGTTTGGTAAAAGGAAGCCAGATTACTCCCAACTTGATAGACCGTGCTAAAATATTAATCAAGAAACATTTCGATGAAAAAGGTTTTAAAAACGCCGAAGTGACCATCGTAGAGCGTGATTTGGCTGACAATAAGGACCAAGTGGATGTTGATGTGATGATTGACAAGAAAGAAAAGGTAAAAGTCCACAAGATCACCATTGACGGCAACACCGTGTTAAGTGACAAGAAGTTAAAACGCGTCATGAAGAAGACGAATGAGAAAAACAAACTTGTCAACCTTTTCCGTACCAAAAAATTCATTGAAGAGAAATACGAAGAAGACAAACAGCATATCATCGACAAATACAACGAATTAGGTTACCGCGACGCACAAATTGTTGTGGACAGTGTTTCTCCGTACGATGACCGTACCGTCGACGTGTACATGAAAATAGAAGAAGGTGACAAATACTATCTGCGCAACGTGACCTGGGTAGGTAACACCATTTATGCTTCGGACTGGCTGAACGAACAGCTCCGTATGAAAAAGGGAGATGTTTATAACCAGAAATTAATGACCGAGCGTCTGACCGGTGATGAAGATGCTATCGGTAACTACTACTATAATAAAGGATACGTTTTCTATAACCTTGACCCCGTAGAAGTAAACATAGACGGCGACTCCATTGATTTGGAAATGCGTATTCAGGAAGGTCCTCAGGCCTCTATCAGCAAAGTGCGTATCAACGGTAACGACCGTTTGTATGAAAACGTAGTACGCCGTGAGTTAAGAACCAAGCCGGGAGACCTGTTCAGCAAAGAAGCATTGGAACGTTCTTATCGTGAGATAGCCCAAATGGGACACTTCAACCCTGAAAATATCCAGCCGGATGTACAACCGGACCCGACCAACGGTACGGTAGACATCAACTGGAACCTGGAGTCCAAAGCAAACGACCAGGTAGAATTCTCGGCAGGTTGGGGACAGACCGGTGTTATCGGTAAATTAAGTTTGAAGTTCACGAACTTCTCTATGGCCAACTTGTTCCATAAGAGTGACAACTACCGCGGATTCCTGCCACAAGGTGATGGACAGACATTAACCATCAGCGGACAGACCAACGGTAGTTATTACCAGTCATATAGTGTATCGTTCTTTGACCCATGGTTTGGCGGAAAACGTCCGAATTCATTCTCTGTTTCGGCTTTCTACTCCATACAGACAGATATCAGCAGTAACTACTATAACTCAGCTTATATGAATAATTACTACAATTATTACAGCGGTTATGGAAATTATTATGGCGGATATAATAACAACTACGAGTCTTTTTATGACCCCGATAAATCTATCCAGATGTATGGAGCATCTATCGGTTGGGGTAAGCGTTTGAGATGGCCGGATGACTATTTTACCTTGTCAGCCGAACTTTCTTACCAGCGCTTTATTTTGAAAGACTGGAGCTACTTGTATATCAAGTTGAACAACGGAGAATACATGTCAACCGGTAATTGCAACAACCTGAGTTTGAATCTGACTTTGGCACGTAACTCTACGGATAACCCGATTTTCCCGCGTCGCGGTTCTGAATTCTCGGCTTCCGTACAGCTGACTCCTCCGTACTCATTGTTCAGTAACAAGGACTACTCGGTATACGGTAAAGATGATTATGATGAAGCGGCAAGTATGTTCAACTGGATTGAATACCACAAATGGAAATTCAAATCAAAGACCTATACCGCTCTTACAGGAGGTCAGAAATGTCCGGTTATCATGACACGTGCAGAGTTCGGTTTGCTGGGTCACTATAACAAGTACAAGAAATCACCTTTTGAAACATTCTATATGGGTGGTGACGGTATGACAGGCTATAGCACCAGCTACGCTTCCGAAACCATTGCACTGCGTGGTTACGAAAACGGTTCATTGACTCCTTATGGTAGTGAAGGCTATGCTTACGTACGTTTAGGTGCAGAATTAAGATACCCGTTGATGCTGGAAAATTCGACCAGTATCTATGCATTAGGCTTCATTGAAGGAGGTAACGCATGGACAGATGTAAGCAAATTCAATCCGTTCCAGTTGAAACGCTCGGCAGGTGTCGGTGTCCGTATCTTCCTGCCGATGATTGGTATGATGGGTATTGACTGGGCATACGGTTTCGACAAGATTAACGGATCCAGCCAGTATAGTGGAAGCCAGTTCCACTTTATCCTGGGACAAGAGTTTTAATAACTAAAAACAATGTGATTATGAAAAAGGCTATCCTATTATCTCTATTGTTTGTGGCTTGTGTATTCACAGCCAGCGCTCAAAAGTTCGCCTTGATTGATATGGAATATATCCTGAAGAATATTCCTGCATACGAACAGGCGAATACCCAACTGAATCAAGCTTCACAACAATATCAAAGTGAGGTGGAAGCAAAAGCAAAAGAAGCGGAAGCACTTTATAAAGAATATCAGAAAGCCTCGGCTTCCCTGTCGGCCGCACAGAAAACGCAAAGAGAAGAAGCGATTGTAGCAAAAGAAAAGGAAGCAGCCGAACTGAGAAAGAAATATTTCGGTCCCGAAGGAGAAATGGCCAAAAAACAAGAGGCATTGATCGCACCAATTCAAGATAAAATCTATGAAGCGGTAAAACAGATTTCAGAGCAAAAAGGATATGCGGCAGTAGTGGACAGAGGCTCCGCCCAAAGCATTATTTTCGCATCTCCAAGCATTGATATCAGCAATGAAGTGCTCTCAAGATTAGGATATTCAAATTAATTTCCTACATTTGCAACCGATAATCCAAATTTGCAATAACTAATAAAAAATAGAACTATGTTGAAAAAAATTGCTTTACTACTTTTACTTATCGCTCCGATGAGTGTATTTGCTCAGAAATTCGGGCATATTAAATCCGCAGATGTACTTACTGTCATGCCGGAATTCACAAAGGCCCAGACCGACATCCAAGCCATGCAGAAACAATACGAGGATGAAATGAAACGTGCAACTGATGAACTGACCAAAAAATATACTGAATATCAACAGGAACAAGCCAACCTTCCCAAGAACATTCAGGAAAGACGCCAGAAAGAATTGCAGGAGTTACAGGAAAAAGGAATGCACAAGAATATTCCCCAACATAGTCAAAGGCACAAGACTCACTAAGGTGGCCAAGACCCCACCCACCACTTGGTAATGTCTCTGATCAAGTCGCTCAATTCTCACAAAATGGAAGAAAATACCAAGAAAGCGTAAGCCATAATAGGCTATACAGTAGATAGCAAAATAAGCAACACCCGCATAATAGACACGGTCAAGTGAAAAGATGTTCTGATCTTTAAAGAAAGCTATACTAGCATCCTTGGTTGGATTGGTATAAGGTACCCAAAGATTGATAGCCTCTCCTAGCGACCGGTAGAAATAGGCCGCCACACACATGGCGATAATGACTGAAACCACGTAATAAGCTTGCATAAAGAGGCCTCGACGGTAGCCAATGTAGAAATTCCAAGCCATAATGGCTAAGACAAGGAGTCCAATCATGCGTCATCCTCATCGTCATTTGTACCGCCGCCCACCGGCACAACGACCGCATCCACATCCGGCAGCTGATCCAGAATTTCCAGACCGATGGTCCCCTGCCCCGCGATGACCTGCTCATCGTCATAGGGGTGGATAAAGGTCATGCCGGTCTCTTCCTGCAGCTCCACGGCCTTGTCGTGGGCATCGTCGTAGGTGCCGGGCACCAGACACACCTCTGCGCCCAGATTCTTGGTGTTCTCCACCTTCATGATGGGCGCACCGTCCGGCATGCAGACGATGCTTTTGATGCCGCGGCGGGTAGCAGCCAGCGCCACGCCCTGTGCGTGGTTGCCGGCAGAGCAGGCGATCACGCCCTTGGCGCTCTCCTCCTCGGAAAGCTGGCTGATCTTATAGTAAGCACCGCGCACCTTAAAGCTGCCGGTGGCCTGCAGGTTTTCGGTTTTCAGGTACAGCTGGCAGTCCTTGGAGAGCTTGGGTGCCTCGATGAGGTCGGTCTTGCGGGCAACATCCTTGAGCACAAAGGCTGCATGGTAGATCTTATCCAGAGTCAGCATGGTTTTCTCCCTCTATTTTTATCGTTCCCTGCTCTGCGGCTTTTCCGCTCTCAGAGCCTTTATTTCTGGCTTATTATGCATGTTTCTCAGTATAGGTTAACAAAGTTGATTTGTCAAATGAATTTCCTTCACGCCTGAAACCGAAAAAGAGAACTGCCGCAGGCATACCGCCCACAGCAGTTCTCCGTGTTTTTGTGTTTTTAACGGCCGCGGCCACCGCCGCCGCCATGGCTGGAGCCGCCGCCCATTCCACCGAAGGAGCCGCCGCCGAACGAGCCGCCCCCAAAGGAGCCGCCGCCGCGGGAGCCACCGAAGGACCCGCCGCCAAAGCCGCCGCCCATAAACTTAATGCCGACAACGGAAATCACACCAATCAGCACCAGTGCCGTAATTACAGCCGCAATCACAACCTTGCGTTCCGCCTTTCTGTCATGCTCGTTATCAAAATCCCCTTCGGTTCTGGGGTTTCTGCGAATTTTTCCGGGCCGTCTGCTTGCCTTCACAGGCTCCGATTTCACATATTCATTTTCATAATCGTCCTCTTTGGAAATATGCTTCATTTTCAGCTTTTTACCGTATTTTTCAAGTCCTGCCAAAGGGGTATGTGCATCCTCCTCCACAGGGTTCTCCTGTGCGAAATCATCAAGCGGCTCAGCTGCGTTTTCCGCCGCATGGCGGTGGCTTGCATGGTGTCCCTCCGCATGTGCATGTTCTGCATGTCTATGTTCCGCATGTGCGTGTTCTGCATGGCTGTGTTCCGCATGTGCGCGTTCTGCATGTGGACGCTCTGCGTGGCTGCGGATATATTCCAGCTCCTTCGGATCAGCCGGCTTTGTTTCCTGCGGTGTTTCCACTGCAGCCTGTGCCGCCTTTTCCATTTCCGTCTTTTCCTGCGCTTCACGCAGTCTGGCTGCCGCTTCTGCCCTTCTGGACATCCGCATGCCTGCCGCACCGGCTGCCGCTGCACCAACCGCTGCCGCTTTCTTTTCCGCAGACTTTTCTTCCTTTGCGGAACCGTTCAGCTCCGCTCTGGCACGAATCAAGTCTGCCAAGAGAAGATCAATGCTTGCGTAGCGTTCATCTGCCTTTTTCATCGTCGCCTTGCGGATGATCCCCTCCAGAGAGCGCGTACAGTTCGGGTTATACTGGCGGATATCCGGCAGTTCGTCATTGATATGCATCAATGCAATGCTGACGGAATTGTTGCCCTGAAACGGCAATACGCCTGTAATCATTTCAAACATCGTGATACCCAGAGAATAGATATCGCTTTTTTCATCCACATAGCCGCCTCTTGCCTGCTCAGGGGAGAAATAATGCACAGAGCCTGCCGCATTTGCCGTTGTTGTCATGGTGGATGCGGTTGCCGCTCTGGCAATGCCAAAATCCGTCACCTTTACCTTGCCGTCCTTGGAAATAATGATGTTCTGCGGCTTGATATCCCGATGGATAATATGGTTGTTATGCGCTGCCTCGATGCCCATACATGCCTGAATGGCGATACTTAACGCCTCCCGCACGGACAGACGCGCCTTTTTTTCGATATATTTTTTGAGCGTGATGCCGTCTACGAGTTCCATAACGATGTAGTAAACCCCGTTATCTTCCCCGACGTCATACACATTTACAATATTCGGATGCATCAGACTGGCTGCTGCCTGGGCCTCTACCCGGAATTTAGATACGAAATTCGTATTTTCGGAAAATTCCTGCTTCAGCACTTTCACCGCTACATGCCGGTTCAGTTTGTGATCCTTTGCCTTATAAACATCTGACATTCCGCCCATCCCGATGCGCTCGAGCACCTCGTAACGGTCGCCTATCATTGTTCCTATCTTAATCATCCGCTCACCTCATCTGAAAACGGCTCCATAATAATCACCGCGATATTATCTCTTCCGCC
>OHAJ01003271.1_pt1 | contig 10364 bp, 9 predicted proteins | sample 1577101 | NCBI WGS metagenome assembly OHAJ01 (sample SAMEA3541531, study PRJEB24748) | human gut metagenome | biome: human gut; feature: human-associated habitat; material: faeces | place: China | collected 2012 | reverse complement strand
ACATTGGTCTGTACGGCCTGCAATGGAAAGAACTCACAACTGGGCACCTGTTTCAAGGCAGCAGCAGAGAATACATAGTCCACTCCCATCATTGCTCCATCTACAGATTGACGATCACGGACATTACCAATATAAAACTTCACTTTAGGATTCTGCAAGTGATGACGCATGTCATCCTGCTTCTTTTCGTCTCTCGAAAAAATACGAATTTCCTTGATGTCGCTGTTAAGGAAACGACGAAGCACGGCATTGCCAAAGCTACCTGTGCCACCTGTAATTAGTAAGACTTTGCCTTTAAATATAGACATATTTGTATGAATATTAATTATTTGCTTATAAATCCCATACTATTTACCTAAATCAAGCACATATATACCCAATATAACTACAAATATTTTTTATAATACTTATACGATTTCTGAGTAATTTTATAAACTTCATATGATGGAATCTTTCTAAAAGTTGAATGATCATCATGATAAACGAGTAAATTGGGAGTATACAACATTTTGCCTCCTGTAGAATAAACTTGGTGACTTAACAATGCCTCCTCTCCCATTAAAAATACAGAATCATCTAATCGAGCATTTTTATTGAAAAACTGAGGCATAAGTAAGTAACACGCGCCAAATCCCATCTTTATATATTGTTCTAATTCATATCCTTTCCTAGAATATTTTCTACGACGCAACTTAATCATACGAGAAATATTATCCATACAAAAAGCCACTATATAATGTGAAAAATACAATTTATACATAAATTTCCTAAACAATGAAATTTTATCAACCACATGTGGATTTTGATGAACATTAAAAGGAGTTATTATATCAGGAGATATAACCATTACGTCATTGGGAAAATGCATTGAGTCAAGTTTCTCAATAAATTCATTTGGAAATCTTAAATCATTATTACCTACAACAACTACATGATGTTCCAAATTTTCTTTAGAGCACAAAAAAACAAGTCCTTCATTTATTGCAGGAAAATACCCCATATTTTTTTTCAAACGCAGCAATACTATATTATTCTGATTTACTGAAGAACAATACAATGACAATTTCTCCAGATCATCAGCATTAGAATTATTGTCTACTATAATGATATATGTAACTAAAGGAAAGAAGCTTTGTTTCAACAAAGACTTTACACAATTTATTGTTAAATCAGCTCCATTATAGTTAACTAAGATGAATGAATATTTCATAAAATTACATTTTAAAACCATCAAAAATCCCTTGCCAAATTTTACTTAACTTGCTTAATCTACAGTTTTCAACATATGCTACTTTCAATACCACCAATAGAAACGAAATATTCTTTTTCAAAAGGAATAATGGAAATTTCTTAAAATACTTCCTCATTATATACACATGGTTTCTAGACATATAATAACGTCTAAGAGTTGAATGGTTTGTACTACAAATTTGAATTCCAAATAATTTTCTATAAACTGGATCTCCTAAATGATGATGTAGTAAACACTGATTTATTTGCATTGTTTTGAAACCAGCCATAGCAACCCTTAAACAAAAATCAAAATCTACTCCATCAATAAATAATTGCTCATTATAAAACCCAACAGATTTAAATATTTCCACATTATGCAAACACCCAGAAGTTATAATACTATATTTCTGTTTTATTCTAATTTCATCTTCTACTAAGTGTTTCTTATCAGAAAACAGACAAGATAATAAACCTACTGTATTAATATCCAACATAGATAAAGCTCTATTATAATAAGACAGAAATTGACTGTAGGGACAAGAATCCTGATCAAATGTAACAATCCAACGAGGTTTATATCCAAGTGCTCTTTTTATCCCTATATTCAATCCTGCTGCTATCCCATAATTTTCAGCTAAATATATCACCTCAATATTACTAAAACCAAGAGTAATATTTCTCAAATAATCTACAACACAATCTCGGGAATGATTGTCAACTATAATAATCCTTCCAAATAAATTAGTTATTATTGATAAATTTTCAGATAATACAATACCGGGATTATATGTTATCACAATGCCGATCGTATTGTTGTATGTAACATGTTCAAAACTAGTAGAATAATCCATTGATAGTAGCCTAACTTTTAATCAATTGAGTTATAAATAAACTTATAAAAAGCATTAGTTGTCCCACAAATAATGGGAACAAGATACTTACTCTCCTCGGAGTATATATATATATCATCAACGGAAATAAAACTATTTCTACTATCCCTAATAATTCGCTTATACGAAATGCAAATCCTGGAATATCAGCGAAAAGAAGAAAAGAAAATAAACTCAAAAAGTATATTTTCAACAATAAATAAGTGTATTTATTAGATAAAGCAATAAAGTCCACCTTCCATAAAATAATATATGCAACAAAGCATCTTAACAAAAAAAGAACATTAAATACATTTGAAGAAGGGCCATCTGAAAATTCTGTTAAATAAAAATATGCTTCAACCTTAGCTTGCACAGCATCAATAGGAAGTAGTGTTAACAATTTAGACATTGATATTCCTGCAAAATAACATACATAGCCTAAGGGAATTAAACATGCATATTTTTTCTTATTAAGAGGATTAGAAGATATAAACCACAATAAAAAAATAATTAATGCAGAATAATGAAACAAAGACGCTATTATTGCTAGAAACAGAAATTTCTTCAAATTTCTTGTAAACAGCGGTTTTACACATAAAAGTAATATTCCACTAGCTACCCCTGCCCTTATCTGTGTCATATCATGCAATATATAATAAAATGATATATACATAGCAACAGAAAGCAGGCTTAAGCGAGTTAGTTGCTTTATCGCTATCAGTTTCAATGATACCCCTAATAACGCATAAATCAAAAATAGGAACACAACATTATCAAAAAAGAATATCTTAACAAAATAGCAAATTAAATGAAAAGTAGGTTCTACAGTTTCTTGCTCAATATTATTATAATAATCTACATATCCTCCATAATCCATATCAGCCCCATCTCTAAAAGCTGCTATTAAAATTAAGACGATTCCAACTAGAACATACCCATATTTAGTTTCTTTCCCTAACAAATATATGGCAGTAAAAGCTATCAATAAAAAAACAGATAAAAGTATATATATCATAAGTTCCTACCTGAACTCTACGAAATTCAATTAATTTATTATAAGTCTATTATCTACGGCGAAACCAATATAGCATTTTTAGCATTCCTATCCCCATTGAAGTATAAGACATAAACAAAGCAATTCTATTTTTCACAGACAGGGGGCTCATTTGTTGTAATTTACCTCTTGCTTCCATCCAAATTTCTTTAGGCTCATTTAAGACAATATATGGAAAAGTATTTTCAATATAGCGTCTTCTAATTTTTAATATTAAATCATCACTGACACTGTATTTTTGTGAATAATCACATTGTATTTTAAAAACTCCCTTAATGAATTTATATTGCTTCTTCATATTTCTTGAATGACTAGCACTTTCAGGTAAAAATCGATATACCGCTGTCACCTCATCTAAAAAATAGACTTTTGATTTAGCCCAAATATCTAAAGCCAAAGGAAATGTACCATCAACATAATGATATGGCTTTGTTCGAAGAAATTCTGTTCTATACATCCACGTAAGGGGAGCAATATAACCTGCATTTATCAAATGCTCTTCAAAGCACCTTGGTACTAATCCTTTACTGGTTAGATAACGTCTTCTCCAAAAACCTGTTTTTTGATAAAAAACATCCACATTCGTAAATATTAGACCATATTCGGAATTTTGCTCTAGAAAATCCACCTGTTTTTGTAATTTCAACGGATCAATCCAATAGTCATCTCCCTCGCACATAGCCACATACTTACCATGTGTATGCTCATTCATAATACGCAGTAACGAACCATCATGCTTAGAGTACTGATTTTCTTTCTCTAAAATAGGCTTTATTATATCCGGATACTTCGTTGCATATTCTCGTATTATATCAGCTGTACCATCAGTTGATGCATCATCATGAACTATAACTTCAAATCGAAAATCTGTTTTCTGCATCACAAAGCCATCAAGAGATCGATGAATGTAGGGTGCATGATTATAAGTAAGGCAACGGACTGTTACCATTAAAGGTTCACAACTATCTTTCATTTCTCCACTGACTCAAAATATTCATCCATATATGCATACAGTTCTACTTTCTTTCCTATGCCTTTATTAGATTGTATAATACTCCAATCACCATTATCATTTGCTTCAACCATCAGCCAACCTTTATCACTATACGCAATATCCCAAGAAATCAAAGTAGTTCCCTTGATATGAGTTGCTATGTCATGTATTAGCGACAAAGCCTCATCCCATTTAGGTAATTTATAACCTACAATTTGTACACCAGTATCAGGATGAATATTAAAATGTTCTCCTTTATAGTTAATTGCATCTGTTTGCACAAAACCATATTTTGGATCAACACTTGCATAAATTCCACCAGAACCAGCATTATCCATTACTGCACTTCCTACACCTATCCGCCAAGTCACACCTATGATATTCACTTTTTCCCCTAATACAAATGTTAACACACGCAATGAATTCACCGATTGAGGATGTATAATAGAAACTTCCTTACCTTGATTAATAAGTTCTTCCACAACAAAGGCACCTTTTTTTATCATCTCCGTAAAAAAAGTGTAAACATCTACATCTCTTGCAGATATAATTTTAATACCATGACCAGAATGTTCCTCTAAAGGTTTAAAAATGAATTGTTTATATTTCCGCACATAAGCTATAAACGCATCTCTGTCCATTTCATTATAACATCCTAGTACATCACGCTTAAAAAACTTCTGATACTGTTGATAGCAAGCATACTTATCAGTCATTAATGGCAAAACATTCTGTTCATTTAAAATATCACAATAATAATATCGCAATTTATCAGCAACAAAAGACATTCTACAATGATAGTTCTTATCTACAAATCCATAAATACAATAGTCTTTAAAACTGATTCCAAAACGATGCAAACAATAAATCATATCACGGATGAGATGCTGCTCATCACCATATCGTTCAAAATCATATTTACAATCTTGAATGATTCTTTTTATAGATTGCAAACCACATTTATAATATTTTTTATCAAAAAATCTATAATATTTAACGTATACTGATTTCCAAAATTCAGATTTATCGGCTTTATAACTCAACCAATTCTCAAATGGAGTGTCTATTTTCCACTGTGCAATACGTGGAGACATACCAAAATACTTATCTTTCATTTTTTTGTTTATCTATAGTCCTCTTCCGTTCCCCAAAGTTTTGCAAAACGTTGCAATTTGCGCTCCTTCTTAAACCACTCACAATAATCTTTCCATGAATATCGTGGAACATAACCTAATTCAGTTTTTGTTTTACTTATATCAAGTACAAATTGCATAGCAGAACGTTTATCTGGATCATATGTAATTACTGATTTATTCTCCGGAGATGAAAATACATCAACAATAGCATGAACACGCTCATCCAATGTTGAGCCACCACTTCCAATATTATACAACCCTCCATCAAGATTTGATTCGGCGCATTTTTCTACAATTTGCAGGAAATCTTCCACACAGCAAGTTTCTAACAGCCGATTTGGATCCCCCCAAATAGCTATAGGTTCACCATTTTCAGCTTTCTGCATAAGTAGACGATCGGACACCATTACTTTTTTTCCATCAGTAAAAGTGAAAGGATTAGGATGATATACATACACACGCGATAAACGAAGAATAAAATGCTTCAATCCATATACTGCATGGTAATGTTCTATCATACTAACCGCCGCAATTTTGGCAATCACATACATTGTATGATCACCTTCCAACGGTGCTCTTCTTTCAGAATCAGCCGATATTGGTGTTTTTGTACCAAAAAGATAACTTATGTCAAATAATGACTGTGGAAAAATAATCTTGGGGATTTGAGCTTTTCTCATAAATTCCAACACATTGTATGTTCCTTTAATCACGGAATCAATATATGAAGATCCGTCATAACCTTTCATATTAGCTGGTAACACCCCTGCAAAATGAGCTACAATATCTATATTCCCTATCGGTAATTTATCAAAATCTTCTTTTTTAGTTATATCTACAGAATAATAGGGGATATGATGATCCGCATAGAAACCATTGTCAGAGATCCTGCGTCCAACAGCTAAAACATTATAACCTATTTTCTTGAAATGGAGAGAAATATATGCTCCCAATTTACCCGTAGCACCAAATACCAAAATTGTTTTCATCATATAACTATTTTTTTATTAGAACAATATAAAATAAAACCATCACGATCATAATTAGAGCATGAATGAGTTAAAGTTAAAAAGTCATTTGTTCTTTCCCTCATAACCATCCACTTTTCTTTAGATACTCCAAAATAAGGAATCAATCGAGATGTATAAGCAGATAAGAAATAAATACCTGCATATGCCACATTATGCACGGGAACAGAGTGATATTTGTCTAAAGAAACAAGAATTAATTGTTTTAAGTAATCATAATCAGTTGACAGTCCCACCAAATTATTTGAAATACATCCTCCCCCCCCTCTTGGATTTACCTCTATCAAAAAAATATTATCATCAGCATCCACTTTTATTTCAGTATGCGAAGCTCCATTCGTAAAACCAATTGATGATAAAATCACAGGTATTGCCTTTCTGATTTTTTCTTCAACTTGTATAGACAATATCGCTGGTTGGTGATGCTCAAGTTCTACAAAGTGAGGGGCACCTGTACCTATTTTCTCTGTTATCTGAATAACCTCATGACAACCTTTGTATGACATAGATTCTACGGAATATTCTTTTCCAATAATGTATTCTTCTGCCATAAATACAGTTTCCTGCAAATCATCCGGTATAAATAAATTTGTTACAGTATTATCTACAAAATTTACACCTTTTTTTGCAGCCCCTTTTACCGGTTTCAACACATAAGGCCTGGGAAATGAAGAAAACAATTCATTAAACTTTCCCACTTTATAGTTTACTTTTGATAAACAAGAAAGCCCATTCGTTACCTTCCTGACAAATTCCTTATTCTGAATTTTTAAAAAAGATTCATAAGGAGTACAATTTTTACCTATCTGTTCTGCTACATAAGAAACCACTAATGCAGTAGTTTCAGAAGCGTTGGAAACCACCCCTTCAATATTGTATTTACAACAATATTTAACAATTTTATCCATTTCGAATATAGAAATTGGAAAGAAATAATCCACATAGTCTTTACAAACAGCCTCATGAGGCCAAGCAAAACAATATGTTTCAAGTCCCATTTCATGAGCTTTCTTACAGAGAGGCAACTGCCCAGTAGAAGCACCTACAATAGCAATACGCTTTTTCATACAACTTTTATTGTTATCCAATCGGTTAAATTCAACATAGCACTAACTAAATTAGATTCTTCATTGAATTTCAGCACCAATGTACCAATCGCATCATTTGCTCCTTCAAATCCTCTAACGTGATCGCCCGGTTTTACCCATAAATCTTCTTCAATGACTTCTGCTTCTACCGCAGAAGCATCAACGATCAATTCTTGGAATGTACCACTTTTATCTGCATGAAGTATTACCTCAGCCCAATGACCATTATAAGGCTTTTGTTCTATATTTCCCACACTGTCGCCCACAGCTGCGCGTACACAGGCTGTAATTAAATCAACACCAGTAGCATAACGCAACATTTCGGCCAAACGGTTACCACCACCACGAGGAGAAACTTCCATTATGTAAGGTTTACCATTAGTACCAATACGAGTCTCTATATTATAGATAGTAGTACGCATGCCTAATAGCGCAAGAAGTCTTTGCAACTCGAAAGTTAATTCTGTTTCTTCTTCATGCGTCATGGTCGATGGCCAACTATAAGCAGAAGGCGTATAAGGATTGACAGCTTCAGTATCAAAGCGCTGGGCAGAAAAAGACACAAATTTCAACTTCCCATCAATAGAAAAGCTATCCGTATCAGAAGAAGCCCCCTGCTTCTCTATAAATTCCTCTACAATGACATGCTTGGACAGAGAGTGTTCAAAAGCGTACTCCAAAGCTGGTTTTAATTCTGCTAAAGAATCGACTTTTGTCACCCCTTTACTACCCGCAGAGTCAGTGGGTTTCACTATTACAGGCCAAGGATACCAATAAGCTTCGGACATAGCATCCTCCACCGTTGAGAAACCTTTGGCTTTAGGCACATTGAAACCATGTTGAGTAAGGAAATTACGGAACTTATCTTTGTTCTGCAAAATACACACAGACTCATAAGGACCAAATGCAGGCAATCCCATCTGTTCCTGAACGTATGCTGCCGTAACAACTCCCGGATCTACAGCAAACGACATGATACCATCAATCTCAAGCTCACGAGCCAACGCCAAAACAGCTTCTTTATCAATAATACTAATATTATGATATTCGTCAGAATATTTATGAGCAATATTGTCAGGAAGATAATCAGCAGTTATAACATAATATCCTTGCTTATGGGCAGATTCAATAACCGGTAAAAGATAGCGCAAGCCACCAAGCAGCAACAGTTTCTTTTGTTTTTGTTCCATTTACTTCACTATCAAATTTATAATACGTTCAACGGCTTCTTCATTTAAATCATGATACATAGGCAAACATATCACGTTGTCTGCTATCTCATGCGCCACTGGCAAATTCTCAGGTCGTGCAGAGTCCAACCCTCTATAAGTGGAAAACTCGCTTATCAGTGGATAGAAATATCTACGCCCCAGCACACCTTGCTCTTTCATCTTGAAATAAAGCTCATCACGGGTCATACCATATTTCTCAGCATCCACAAATATCGGGAAGTAAGAGTAGTTATGACGTACACCCGGTATATCTTCCATGAAACTGATTCCTTCGACATCCTTCAAGACTTCACGATACTTGATAGCCACCTGTCGACGGGCTTCTATTGCAGCATCCACTTGTTTCAAGTTAAGTAAACCGTATGCGGCACGCACTTCATCCATCTTACCATTAATACCCGGTGCCACAATCTCTGTTTCTCCCGCAAAACCGAAGTTTTTCAGATAATCAATGCGCTTCTTAGTCTTTTCATCATGACAAATCAACGCACCACCTTCAATCGTATTATAAACCTTCGTGGCATGGAAACTTAACGTTGACATATCACCGGCACTCAAGATTGATTTTCCATTCACTTCCACGCCAAACGCATGGGCAGCATCGTAAATTATTTTCAAGCCATATTTGTCGGCTATTTCCTGAATACGTTTCGTATCGCAAGGTTTACCATATACGTGTACAGGCATAATTGCCGTAGTCTTAGGAGTAATAGCAGCCTCTATCTTATCAGGATCAAGATTGCATGTATCAGGATCAATATCCACAAATACAGGTTTGATACCATTCCACCACAAGGAATGAGTGGTGGCAACAAAACTGTAAGGAGTGGTGATCACTTCACCTGTAATACGCAATGCCTGCAAAGCGCACATCAGAGGCAACGTACCATTGGTAAAGAGACTAATATAAGGTACTTTCAAATATTCACACAAAGCCTTCTCCAACTCCTGATGGTAATGACCATTATTAGTTAACCACTTACGATTCCAGATATCCTGCAAATAAGGGATAAAATCGTCCAATGAAGGAAGTAATGGGGAAGTTACCGTAATTACTTTATTTTCCATTTTACTACAATAAATATATTTTTGATTTACCACCTGCGCTTAAGTGCAGAAAGTACCAGTTCCTTGACTTCTAAATACTCATCAAGATGCAACTTTTCATATATACACAAAGCCAACAATATTCCGACTAATATCTGAATGGGTAACAGAACATACACAGAAATATCCCAGAAAGAAACACCCCACATGAATGTCGCCACCACCAAAGAAATCAGGAAAGTAGGCAGTATGTCTTTAATCTGTTGGCTTGTAGGATAGTTTATCAAATTGGCCGAATAATAACTGTTTAAGAAATAAGCGATAAAAGAGGTCAAGACACCACCCCACAGCATATATTCAATGCCATAAATAATACCTACAACAATAGGTCCCACAGCTATAATTTTCTTTATAATTTCCAATTTCAGAAACAAGTCCGAACGCCCTTTTACTTGCAGGATATTCAGGTTAATGGCATGAAGCGGATAAAGCATACCACTGAAACAAATGATTTGTAAAAAGTAGACAGCAGGCAACCATTTTTCACCTATCAAAATCAGAATCAATGGTTTTGCAACTGCCGCCAACCCCAGCATACAGGCAAAAGTTATCAACATGGTAATCTTGATCACTTTCCGGTATCCTTCCCGTAATCGTTCCGGTTCTTCTTGTATGGAACT
>OHAJ01003268.1_pt1 | contig 10370 bp, 3 predicted proteins | sample 1577101 | NCBI WGS metagenome assembly OHAJ01 (sample SAMEA3541531, study PRJEB24748) | human gut metagenome | biome: human gut; feature: human-associated habitat; material: faeces | place: China | collected 2012 | reverse complement strand
AAATGCCCCGCCGGGAAGAGGTGGTCCGAATCATTGCTTTGTCTTACGCTGTCAAATTACTTGACGTTGATGATGAGGTTCGCGCTGGCGCTGCGGGTGTTGTAGTTGACCGTCACCTTCTGACCGGCAGGGTCAGCGAAGTCGTTGATGCTCAGATCGCCAAACTTCTCAATGAGGTTCGCAAGAGCCGTGACAGCAGCCTGCGTGGTCGTGGCGGCCTTGAGCTCGTTGAGGTCGTTCTCCGTAAGCGTCACACCCGCGATGGTGATGCTCGCGCCGTCGGGCAGCAGGGTCTGCGCCTTGTTGACGAGCTTTTCGACATACTGCGCAACATAAGTGTCGCCCTTGTTGCCGACGATGTCCATCATGGTCTGGCCCTTGAGCGCGGCAGCAAGCTCGCTTGCCTTCTTGGTCTGGATGCCATTGGCGGCATCGAACTTCATGCTGTTGAGCAGGTCGATCTTCTTCTGAGCCTCCACCTTTTCAGCAGAGCCGTCGTTCAGGATGGAAGACACATTGATCGTGCCAAGCTTGTCGTTCAGCTTTTCGGCAAGCTTTGCCTTGCCCTCGTCCTTGATGGTGGGCTTCAGGTTATCCAGCGCAGAAGCATTGGCGGCCTTCTCAGTATCGAAGGTGAGACCCATCTGCACGAGCGCGCTGTAGATCAGGTAATTCTTGAGACCGGGGTTCTTCGCCAGCAGATCCTTCAGCGTGGCGGAGGAATTCAGCGCAGTGTCAAGCTCCTTGGTCGCAGTGTCAACGATCTCCTGCTTGAGGGCATCGCTGAAGGGCTTACCGCCCTTACCGGAGAGCGTAATCGTGGCGCCAAAGCCTCCCTTGGTAACATGAGCCTTAATCTCGGGTTGAGCAAGCAGGAAGTTGATGTCAGCGACCGACTGGATATCCAGCGTTACGCCGGCAGGCTCGAAGGTGTGCCACATGGGCGGCGGCGTGTCCGTGGGTGCTCACGTCAAGGGCGAGGTGGTGGATACCGGCAATGCTCTGGAGGGCGAGGGTCCCTTCTCCCCGGAGCGGTCCGGGACGCTGCCCAGCGGCGCACTGGTGGATCTGTGCTTCAGCGGCAAGTATACCCAGCAGGAGATTCGCCGCATGATCACCGGCAACGGCGGTCTGCTGGCCTACACCGGCTCCACGGATATGCAGGAGCTGATGCGCCGGGCCGCCACCGACGCCAAGGTGCGGGAGGTTATCGACGCCTTCCACTACCGGGTCGCCAAGGAGATCGGTGCTATGGCCGCCGCCATGAAAGGGCAGGTGGATCAGATCATCCTTACCGGCGGCATTGCCCACGGTCAGGAGACGGTGGACGCCCTGAAGGGCTACGTCAGCTGGATCGCACCGGTGACGGTGTACCCCGGCGAGGGCGAGCTGCTGGCGCTGGCAGAGGGCGCTCTGCGGGTGCTGCGAGGCGAGGAGACCGCCAAAATCTACGAATAAGCCTTCTCATTCCGGACACGGGGTCTGCGGCGCTGCCGCAGACCCCGTGTTTTTATATGCATTCCGATGGTCTGTCCATCGCCCTCTTTATCACAAATCAACCGTTTGTGCCAAAGCCGTTGCGGCGGCGGAGGCATCCCGATAGAATGTAGATGTTGTAATATGCCCTGCCGATACCGGCAGGCAGGCAAATGGAATTGATAAGGAGATGATCGAATGCACTTGCGCAGTAAGACCGTGCAGCAGCTCCTGTCGGTGATCCTGTCGGTAGTCATGGTCCTATCCATGCTGCCGATGGAGGTCCTGGCTCAGGAGACGCCGCCGGTGACCACTCCCATGGACCTGACCGCCATCACGGAGGATACCTCCGGCGACGGCTGGTCGTGGACACAAAGCACCAAGACCCTGACCCTCACGGGCCTGACCCTGACGGTCAGCGACGACAGCACCCATGCGCTGATCCTGCCCGACGGGGCCACCATCGATCTGGCCGACGGTACCGCCAGCACCCTCACCGGCGGCAGCAGATCCACCGTATACAGCAGCGGCGAGGTGAAGCTGCGCGGCAGCGGCAGCCTGACGGTCTATGGCCGGGGCTGGCGCAGCGCCACGCTGGATATGTTCATCCCCGGCACGCTGACGGTGGAGTATGACAACCCCGACGGCGGTGCCGTGCTCAAGACTGACGAGGGTACCGAGGGCGCAGCCATCTGCGCCAACGTCACGCTGGATAACGGCATCCTCCGGGCCACCGGTCCGGACTTTGCCTCCGCCGACGACGGCAGCAGCGTCGGCCTCCGGGGCCGCCTCACCACCCACGGCAGCTCCGTGGAGGCCCAGCTCACCGCCCGCACCGGCTATGCCAGCTATGGTCTGTACTTCGACAAGCAGGGCAGTGGCCGGGGCGACACCTGGACCATGGGACTGGGCAAGGTGACCGCCGCCGCAGGCCACGCCCTGAGTCGATACAGCTACGGCCTGTACGTGGATTACAGCTCCGTCAATGCGCTGGAGCTGGACGGCACTCAGCTGACGGCCATGGGCGGCGAGAGTGACCAGTACGGCAGTCAGGGCGTGTTCGCCGGCGAGGAGATCATCGTCAAGAACGGCGCCACCGTCACCGCCACCGGCGGACAGGTCAACAGCTCCTATGAGAGCGTCGGCTTCAATGCCGTCAGCTGGCTCACCGTGTCCGGAGAGAACTCCAGGGTGCTGGGCTACGGCGGCACCTCCGTCAAGGGCGATTCCAAGGGTGTCCGATGCGACAGCCGCTTCACTCTCACCGACGGCTGCGTCTTCGGTCAGGGCGGCGTGTCCTGCACCAGCTCCAGAAATGTGGGCGTCGAGTTCAAGCGTCTCATTATGGAAAGCGGCAAGCTGGAGGGCATCTCCGGCAGCCCCGACTCGTCGTACCAGACCTGGGGCGGCCAGTTTAACGCCTACGGCCTTTACTGCACCGGCACCGCCAAGATCACCGGCGGTGAGCTGATCGGCACCGCCAACGGCACGGACCGGGAACTGGACTACAGCGCCTACGGCTTCTGCGGAAGCAATGAGCTGACCATGAGCGGCGGCACCCTCCGGGCCACCACCGGCGACACCCCTAACGCCAGTTCCGGGACACTGGCGGCCCTCAGCGTGGTCTCCAACAAGTCCAAGACCCAGCTCAGCGGCGGCACCATCTACGCCAGAGCCGGTGTCTCCAACGATGACCGCAGCTACGGTATGCGGATCCTCGGCACCGGCTCTACCCTCACCATGACCAATACCGAGGACGCCGCCCAGCCCCTGAGTCTCTACGTCACCGGCCGGAACATGGCCCTTTACGCCACCGCTCTGGCAGACGGCGGCCTCCTGCCGGAGATCACCGCCTCCTCCGCCTACGATGCCGAGGCCGACACCCTCACCGATGGCTACACCTTCTCCAACAAGCAATACCGGAAGGACGGCACGGCGGCCCTGTCCCTGTCCGCAGCCGCCTGCCTCCACAGCGCCAGCGATGATACCGGCCTGTGTACCAAGTGCGGCAAGCGGGTATACGAGGCTGTGCTGCTGACGGACGGTGCCGTCACCCAGCGCTATGCCGCCGCCGGCGAAGCCTTCACCGCCGCCCAGACGGAGGAGCATCAGGGCTGCACCCTGCGGCTGCTGACAGATCTCATCGACGACGGCCAGCCTCTGGTCCACGACCCGGTGGTGACCATCACCGGCGGTCGGTTCACGCTGGACCTCCACAACCACACCATAGCGGGCAAGACCTCCGACGATAAGGAGGGCGTCGTCACCGTCACCGGCGGCCAGCTCCGCATCGAAAACGGCACGCTGGAGAACCTCTGCACCGGCAACGGCAGCAAGGCCCAGGCCCTGACCCTTCTGGGCACCGACACCCATGTGACGCTGGCCAATGTCACCGCCATCGGGGCCACGCCCCCCAACGGCGACACCAGCGCCTCCGTCTATGCCCCCGACGGCGCCCGTCTCACCATCGAGAGCGGCGAGTTCACCGGCCGGGTTGCCGGCACCTACGCCTCTGCTCCGACGGAGACGCCCCACGTCTCCATCGCCGGAGGCACCTTCCACAACGGCCTGTCCTACTCCATCCACGAGACGGAGGCCAACGCCGCCACCCTTCTGGCCATTCTGAAGGAGGGCTATGCGCTGGCCCACGCCGACGGCACGCCGGTGGATCTGGGTACCGAGCCCTCCTTCAGCCGCTCCTCCGGCACCTATACGCTCAGCGGCGAGGTGCAGGTGGTGGCCCACACCCACAACGTCCGCAGCGGACGGCCGGGCTGCTGTGGCTGTGGCTATGCCTGCCCCCACGACGGCCAGATGCCGGACAGCTACTTTACGCTGCCGGTTTGCTCCCTGTGCGGCGTCTCCTACGGCACTCCCCTCAAGGACCTGCGCACGCCCACCGGCAAGATCATCATCGATGAAAACAACTGGTGGCAGGACTTCCTGAACACCGTCACCTTCGGCCTGTTCTTCCCCACCGGCGCCCGGTTCACCATCGAGGCTGCCGATGACAGCGTTGACCACGCCGGCTATGACCCCGAGCTCTACCCCGTGACGGTGGAGTATCTGGTGACGGATCAGCGCTATACCTCCGACAAGATAGGCGATCTTGCCCATCAGTTCCGGCCCTATCCCGGCAAGGCCGTGGCCCTGCCGGACGATCAGACCAGCATCGTCTATGCCAAGATCACCGACTGGGCGGGCAATGTCACCTATCTCAGCACCGATGACCTGACGGTGGACGCCACCGCCCCGGAGATCTCCTCCGATGTGGCCGAGAACCAAATTTACTGCCAGGACGGTCTCCGCATCGCCTTCCGGGATGACCATCTCAAGAGCGTCACCCTCAACGGCACGGAGATGACCTACGCCGCCGAGGACGGCTGGTATGTCCTCCGCCTCAGCGCCGTCTCCGGCGCTCAGGAGGGACAGCAGACCCTGACCGTCACCGACGAGGCCGGCAACGGCACCACCGTTCACTTCCAGTGGTACGCCGGTCACGGCTTTGACGATACCGGCCTGTGCAGTCACTGCGGCCTTCAGGCAGAGGCCCGGTGGAACGACGCCTTCTTCCCGCATCTGGAGGATGCGCTGACCTCCGCCGATGCCGACGAGAACGGCGCCCGTTTCACGTCGGTGGTCATGCTGACCAATGTCTCTCTGCCTGCCGATGCCTTCTCTCTGGACGGCATAAGAGCCGTGCTGGCGCTGGAGGGCCACACCCTGACCCTGTCGGCTCCCATGACGCTGGAGCAGAGCTCCGGCGACCTCACCATCCGTGACAGCACCAGCTCCGGCAAGATCACCGGTCAGGCACTGACGGTAAAGGGCGGCCGCCTGACGGTGGAGGCCGGCTGCTTTGAAAACACGCTGAACCTTCCGGCCTACAACGTGACCCTCTTCGGCGGCACCTTCGCCCGCATTACGTCGGAGGATGCCGCATATCCCCGTGCGGCTCTGCCCTTCCGCACTGCCTATCAGCAGGCGGACGGCCAGCTGATCCGCCGCAGTGACATCACGCCCACGCTGGAAAATGTCGCCGTGGTCTCCTGCCCCCACGATGAGATCGACGGCATCACCTGCCGCATCTGCGGCACCAAGATGGTGGCCAAGGTGGCTAAGGATGATACCCTCCGCTACTTCGCCGTCTTTGAGGACGCTGCCCAGTATGCCGCAGCGCTGGAGGGCTCCGCCATCACCCTGCTGAGGGATGCCCTCTGGGGCAGCATGGGCCTCCCCACCGGCACCTATACGCTGGATCTCAACGGCAAGACCCTCTCCGGCTCCAACGACCTGATGATCGACGCCAGTCTCACCATCTGCGACAGTCAGGGTGGCGGTAAGCTGTGGCGGGACGGCACCATTTTGGTGCTGGGCGGCCATGTCGCCATCACCGGTGGCCAGTTCAACCGGGTGTATCTGGCCTCCGACAGCGCTGATCTGTCCGTCACCGGCGGCACCTTCGCCCGCATCGCTTACAGCGGCGAGGATACCTCCCGCACGCCTCTGTTCTTCCCGGCGGAGGGCTATACCTTCCAAAAGGCCGACGGCAGCTACGCCAATACCGGTGACGTGGTCATGGAGGAAAATCTCCGCTATCTGGAGGACGTCACCGTCACCACACCTCCCTTCATCATCACCCGTTACCCTGTGGACACGGACCTCTATCCCACCACCCCCGTCGGCTATCGGCCGGACTTCGTCACGGAGGTCACCTTCCACATCCCCGAGAGCAGCCCCACCATCGAGTTCCAGTGGTATCAGGTGGGCGATCCCGACCGGATCAAGAGCTACGGCAGTGCAGTGGCCTGGCAGAACCCCTTCACCATCTATACCTTCATCGACGGACCGGCCCAGTACTACGGCATCTTCTCCTACAAGGGCTATTCCGTCCGCACCGACGTTCTGACAGTACGGGAGCTGACCTGTGACCACCCCGGCGTGGATGCCGACAATCGGTGCAGCCAGTGCCGTGCGGAGGTAGCCGCCTCCGTGGAGCTGAACGGCTCCACCGGCTACTACCTGTCCCTGTCGGAGGCTCTGGCGTTGGCCCGGACCGATGCCTACCGTGGCTGCACCCTCACGGTTCTCCGCAGCAGCACCGATCCCATCTCCGTCAATAGCGGCTCCTTCACGCTGACGGCGGCGCAGGGCGTGATGCTGGGCGGCAAGGTGACGCTGGCCAAGGATGCCACCGTCACCCTCTCCGGCGGCAGCTACACCAACTCCGCCAGCATCTTCGGGTCCAACCGCATCGAAGGCGGCACCTTCTACGGTGCCGTGGCCCTGCAGGACGGCTCCTCCGTCTCCGGCGGCAGCTTCCTCGGCGCCGTCACCATCTCCGACACCGTCACCGTCACCGGCGGTACCTTCACCGGTGATGTCACCATCAACCATGGCGGCAAGCTGGTCGCCAGCGCCGGCACCTTCGGCAGCGTCAACGTCCAGTCCGGCGGAGGCGGCGCTCTCACCGGCGGCCACTTCGGCGAGATCACGCAGATCGATGGCAGCCCCTGCGCCGCCCTTCTGGCGGAGGGCTGCGCCTATTCCGACGGCGGCATCATCAACGGCTATGTCCCCATCGTCGGTGGCGTGGACGTGGTCCCCCATGCCCAGCACCAGTACGTCTGGCTGAACCAGAAGCTGCTGTGCGGCTGCGGCCATGTGGCAGATGAGGACACCGACGCCCCGGTCATCACCGGCATCACCGACGGTGAGACCTATTACGACGACGTGACCTTCACCGTCACCGACGCCCATGACTTCACCGTCACGGTGGACGGCCAGCCCGCCACCGCCGAGGGCAGCCTGTACACCCTCCCCGCCGACAACGTCTCCCACGAGATCGTGGCCGTAGACGTGGCCGGCAACCGCACCGCTGTCACGGTGTCGGTGTATCGGATCTATACCGTGACACCGCCCACCGGCACAGGCTTCACCTTCACCGGCGAGACCACCGTCCGCCACGGGCAGGATTACCGGTTCCGGGTGGATATCGCCCCCGGCTACTCCAAGCTGCCGGATTACTCCCTGCTGGTCAACGGCCAGACCCCCGGCGGCATGGGCGATGTGGACTTCGACGAGTGCCTGATCCCCAGCGTGGAGGGCGACCTGACCATCACCGTCACCGGCGTGGCGGATATCACCCCGCCGGAGGCGGAGCTGACCATCGCCGGGAATCCCTTCCGCCAGTTCCTGAACACCGTCACCTTCGGCCTGTTCTTCAAGAGCACCCAGACCGTGACGGTAACGGTCTCCGACCTGGGCAGCGGCGTGGACACGGCGGCATGGATGCTGTCTGACACCGTCTTTGCCAGTCAGGACGCCATCACCGGCAGCTGGACGGACCTGTCCCTCACCGACGGCAGCGGCAGCTTCTCCATCCAGCCCGGCCAGAAGGGCTATGCGTACCTGCGGGTCACGGACCGGGCCGGGAACATCACCGTTCTGAACTCCGACGGCGTGGTGGTCTACACCGACGCTCAGGCGGATACCCGGCAGATCACCTATGTCAAGCGCAGCGGACAGGATGTCTCCTTCCACGTCGCCCTCAACGGCAACACCGTCACCGGCGTGCAGCTGGCGGACGGCACGCCTCTGGCGGGCTTCACCGCCGCCGAGGACGGCACCGTGACCCTGCCTGCCGCCACGCTGCAGGCGCTGGCCGCCGGGGACTACACCCTGTACGTCACCTACGCCCCCTTGGGCGTGGCCTACAACGCCCGCTACGAGGCCAGCGAGGCACCGGCCATGACCTCCGTGGCCCTGTCCGTCCAGAAGGCCGAAGGCAGCGTTGCCATTCTGGATGACGTGAGCCGTGACTACAACGGCCAGCCGGTGGAAACTCCCGCCATCACCTCTCTCGGAACCGGCGCTCTCACGGTGGAATACCGGGCGCAGGGCGGCGAGTTCACCACGCAGGCCCCCAAGGCTGTGGGCAGCTACACCGTCCGGGTCACGGCGGCGGCCGACGATGATTACGCCTCCGCCAGCGCCCAGCGGAACTTCCGCATCACCGCCAAGAGTGTCACCATCGACGGCGTCACCGTGGAGCCCTCCAAGACCTATGACGGCACCACCGACGCCACCATCGTGACGGGCGGCACCCTCAGCGCCAACTTCGACGGCAATGACCTCCGCATCGTCACCGGCTCTGCCGCCTACGACGGCAAGAACGTCGGCACCGGCAAGACCGTCTTCTTCTCCGGCTTCTCGCTGGAAGGCGACGCCGCCGAAAACTACACCCTGGCTTCCCAGCCTGTCGGCACCACGGCGGACATCACCGTCCGGCCGGTAACGGTGGAGGACCTGCACATTCAGGATAAGCTCTACGACGGCACGGATCGGGCGGAGTACGACGGTGAGCCCACTCTGGGCAATGCCGTGTCCGGCGACCATGTGGCGCTGGTGAAGGGGACTCCCTCCTTCACCTCCATCCGGACGGCAGAGGACATCGCCATTCGTTTCACCGAGTTCTCCCTCACCGGCGCTGACGCCGGGAACTACGCCCTGACCCAGCCCACCGGCATTACTGCCTCCATCCTCCCCTACGCCCTCACCGGCGGCGAGTATGCCGTCAACTCCAACGACTGGATCAACCACGACTTCGTGGTGACGGCGGCGGAGGGCTATCTCCTGTCCCTGACGGACACCGCCGACGGCGTGTGGCAGCAGACCCTGCGGGCCACCGACGAGACGGCGGAGGGCCGGCTGACCTTCTATGTGAAGGATCTGGCCACCGGCGCCATCTCCCTTCAGGTAACGGAGCAGTACCGCATCGACCGCACCCAGCCCACCGGCGAGATCCGGGTGGACGAGCGGACGGCCTGGCAGTCCTTCCTGTCCAGGATCACCTTCGGCCTCTTCTATCGGGAGGAGCAGACTGTGGTCATCACCTCTGCCGACGAGACCAGCGGCGTGGCGGCCACGGAGTATCTGCTGAGCGCCGAGGATCTGGACATCCCGGCGCTGGAGCAGGAGACCTTCCTGCCCTATGAAAAGGCGCTGGCGCTGGCTCCGGACGGCGAGTATGTGGTCTATGCCCGCATCACCGACCAGGCGGGCAACGTCACCTGCCTCCGCTCCGACGGCATGGTGCTGGACGCCACAGCCCCCGCCATCACCGGGGCTGAAAACGGCGGCGTGTACTGCGCCGCAGTGACCCTGACCATCACCGACGCATACCCCGTCACCGTCACCGTAAACGGCACTCCCGTGGAGCTGACAGAGGGCCGGCTGGTGCTCCGGCCCGCCGAGGGGACGCAGCTGGTGACGGCCACCGATCCCGCCGGCAACGAGTCCCGGCTGGAGATCACCGTCAACGACGGCCATACCTGGGGCGACTGGAGCTCCAACGGCGACGACACCCACACCCGCACCTGCACCATCTCCGGCTGCGGCGCTCTGGAGACCGAGAGCTGCACCGGCGGCGAGGCCACCTGCGTGGATCGGGCCGTGTGTGAGGTCTGCGGCGGGGCCTACGGCGACGTAGACGCCCATCGTCACGCCGATCTGCGCCATATGGAGGCCAAGGCCGCCACCACGGAGGCCCCCGGCAACATCGAGTACTGGTACTGCGCCGCCTGCGGCAAGTACTTTGCCGATGCACAGGCCTGCCGTGAACTCCGGCAGACGGACACCGTCACCGAGAAGCTGCCCGCCGCCCCCACCGGGGACGAAGCACCCCTGACGCTGTGGGTGATCGTGCTGGCAGCCTGCGCCGGTCTGGCGCTCCTGCTGCTGGTGCTCCGGCGGAGAAACAGCCACCGCACCGCATAATGGCGGCAGCCTCCTCGCTGCCATCTATCTGCGGATCAAAAAACAGGGAGGCGGCCCATCCGGGTGTATGTAAGACAGTATTGCGCTAAGATTGACGAAGCGGCACGAAACCGCAT
>OHAJ01003266.1_pt1 | contig 10376 bp, 2 predicted proteins | sample 1577101 | NCBI WGS metagenome assembly OHAJ01 (sample SAMEA3541531, study PRJEB24748) | human gut metagenome | biome: human gut; feature: human-associated habitat; material: faeces | place: China | collected 2012 | reverse complement strand
TCCGTAACCGATCTTCTCTTTCAGTGTAATCATGGCAGTCATTCTATTCTTGGTTTTCTTATTTCATCAATCTCAGATTTCGTTCAATCAGGTTTTTCAGTATCTCTACCGAAGCTGAGGAAGAAAAGCCGTCCTGAGGAGTGTGCAGGCAGTAATCCACCAACCGTTCGATAGTTGAGGTAGCTACATGCATACGGGTGTCCGACGAAGCATAGTAGATAAATACTTTTCCGTCATCGTCGGCTATCCAACCATTCGAAAAAAGCACATTCGACACAAACTCAGCGGATTACTCAGCAAATCGCCAGAGCAACAAAATCCCAAAGCGTTGGTGTTTCTTTGAGCTTGGATCAAAGCTCTGTCAACAAGATTAAGACTGAGCTTAATAATTTGAAGGTCAGCCCCGACATCTCTCGTGCCATGACTGATCAACTGGATCAAATGGGTATCCAGATTGACCGAATCACTGGCCGCTGGGAAGCGGTGAACGGCGAAGAGGAACGTATGCTGAATCTGACCATTCAGGGTACGGATCAGATGCAGAGAACCGTCACGTATCTGCAAACCTATAATGCGGAGACGGGCGAAATCAATACCCATTTGACCAATGTGACTGCAAATCTGGAGCGTCAGCGCAGAGAGCAGGAGCAGGTAGCGGCTCAGGCCAAGAAGGACAATGAATCAAGGGTTTCATACTTGAATCGCCAAAAGGCTCTTTTGGCTGATATTCAAGCCGCTTATGTCGGTCAAACTTCTGTAAAGCCGATTACGGATAGCGCTCATTTGACAGCGCTGAATGATACTTACGCCGCAGTCAATGCCCGGATTGAGACTATGATTGCCGCCGAAGGGCGGCTGGATAATGTTCAACGCTCTAATCTGGAAGCTCAGATTTCCGGCTTGCAGCGTTTGGTCAAAGAGTACCAGAACGCCGAGTATGTAGCAACCAAGCTGAGAACAAAGGACATCGGTTCTATCAAGGCCGATCAGCTTTCCGGGCTGGAAGCCTTGGAGAAACGACTGGAATCTGCCGGAACACTGACCGACACGTTCAAGAGTAAGATCGACGGATTGAAGAAAACTTTGCAAGGCGTCGGCACCAAAGATCAGTTGGTAGCTTTCCTCAACAGTTTTGACCAGCTGAACAATGATGTGGCTGTCTTCCAGGAGCGGCTGCGTGGTGCGAACAAGATCTATACTCAGTTGATCTCTCTGGACAAGCAGATTACCTCTGTTCAGTCTTCTATGGCAAAGCTGAATACCAGCGACGACAAAAACAAGTTGCTGGCTTTGCAAGGTCAACTGTCTGTGCTAAATAATCAGCGGGCGGCTCTGGAGGCACAGCTGGTTCCCTATGCTGATATTATTCAATATGCGAAGCAGGCGACGGCTCTTGAACAGAGCCGTCTTTTGAATGGTACCCAACTGGTTTATACCCAGATGGAGCTGGCTGACAAAGCGCGAGATTACGATGTCGCAATGCAGAGTATCCCGTCTACCATTGCTGATTTGCAAACGAAGTTTAGCCAGGTGGTGGCCCCCACAGAAAATCTCGTGCAGAATATGAGACTGCTCCGGGAGACAGCGGCACAGTATGGCGCTGATATGGGGGATAGGGAGAAGGTTACGACATATGAGCGGCTGCAATCTCTGATTGGCGCTTGCAGTAAGGAAATGTCTGAACTTCTCCGCGTCCAGCGTGGTGATGTCAATGACTTCAAGTTTACCCAAAACTTGGAGAAAGCAAAGGCGGATTTGGAAACAGTTGGAAGAACGTGGAGTGCATTGAAGCAAGATCCCGGTCTTAATGCGCAATTCCAACAGCTGAGTGAAAACCTCAAGCGCGTTGACAATCAGATGGATTTGAGAAAATGGACGGCGCAATTTAGCACGTTCAAATCTGAGGTCAAAGCTGCTGGAAAGAATATGCAGTCTTTAGGCGACATTTTGAAGAACAACGTAGGTAAGGTACTCCAGTGGGTATCTGCTACTACGCTTCTCTTCCGTGCGTTCCGGCTGCTGAGATCTGCACTTACTACGATCGTTGATCTGGATACGGCCATGATTGACCTGCAAAAAGTCACGACCGCGACCAGAGAGGAGTATGACCGTTTCTATCATAGTGCCAATGGCACAGCCAAAGCGCTGGGTGTAACCACTGAGGAAGTTATTTCTCAGACGGCGGAATGGGCACGACTGGGTTATGCTATGCAAGATGCCGCAAAGCTGGCAGAAAACTCTGCTATCTTTGAAGCTATTTCTCCCGACATGGATATTACCCAGGCGACAGACGGCTTGGTAAGTATCATCAAGGCTTACGACCTCGATGTTGAAGACTCTTTGGATGGTATTATCTCCAAGGTCAACGAAGTGGGTAATAAGTTCGCCGTGTCCAACGGTGATATTGTGGAGGCTATGACCCGTAGCTCTGCTGCTATGGCTGCTGCAAACAATACATTTGAGGAAACGGTAGCTCTGGCGACCGCCGCTATCGAAATCACAAGAGACGCGGCGACGGTTGGTAACGGTCTGAAAACCTTGTCAATGCGTATCCGTGGCTATGATGAGGAGACGGAGGAATACTCCGCAGACGTGTCCGAATTGACCGGTACGATTGCCGATCTCACTAAGGTCGCAAGCAATAATAACCGGGGTATCAGTTTGTTTGAGGCGGACGATCCCGAGACTTATCGTTCTACCTATGACATTCTGTCCGATATTGCGGATATCTGGGATGAGCTGACCGATAAGAATAGAGCTAACCTTTTGGAGGCTCTGTTTGGTAAACGGCAGGCTCAGATTGGTGCCGCGATTTTGTCCAACTTTGATCAGGCGCGTAGTGCCATCGTAAAGATGGAAGAGAGCGCCGGCAGCGCAGGACGCGAGATGGACAAGATTACGCAATCGTTGGATTATAAGCTGAATACACTGAAAGAAACATGGGTTGGTGTGGCTCAGAACCTGTTCCAGACCGACGATATGAAGCTCGTTGTTGATGCTTTGAACCTTGTTTCCAACGGGATTGACCAGCTGACGGAGAAGCTGGGATTGTTTGGTACAATCGGTCTTGTTGGTGCGATTGCGTTGATTTATAAATTCCGTGCCGAAATGAATATGCTCCAGAGCACTGTCCTTCCGGTGACAGAGGCTATCAGAGCGTCTGGCGTGGTTATGGACGGTAGCGCCACAAGTGTACAGTATTATGCTACTAAGCTGATGGGACTTGATAAGTCTCAGCGTGCGGCAGCAATGAGCGCACTTGGACTGACTGCGGAGCAGAAGAAGCAGGTCATGACAATGACCAGTCTGATTGCTTCTGCACAGAGATATACGATCCAAGAGTTGGCGGAAAAGGCTGCTACGGATAAAACGACTGCTGCTGCGCTTGCCAAGAATATGGCGAAAGCTACCGAGAAGCGGACGACCGAGCAGATTACCGCCGCAATGATGACCGAGATCCTAAACTCCAAGAAACTGACGGCTGCTCAGAAGGAAGCAATCGTTGCTGCTCTGCAACAGACCGCAGCGAATGAGAAGCAGGCATTTTCTTGGAAGGTTGTTGGTGCCAACGCCAAGGCCGCATTTGCGGCGATGGCGACTAACCCCATGACATGGATTACCCTGGCAGTTACTGCTGTCATGGCTTTGGCTCAGGTATGGCAAAGCGTAAAGCAACGGGCAGAAGAAGCTCGTCAGTCTATGACTGAGGCTGCGGAGGTCGCTAACGATCAGCGTAATTCGCTTGCCGATCTGATTGCAGAGTATAAAGAGCTGGCAACTGCCGGCGACTTCGACTCTTCTGCCAGAGAGACGGCGAAGCGTATCCAGAAAGATATTACGGATCTGGTTGGGGCGCAGGCTGATAATCTTGATCTGGTTAATGGCAAGCTGGATGACGAGATCAAGAAGCTCGACAACATTAAACTGCAAGCAGCGTATGACGCCAGAGATACTTTGGATACCAAGTACCGTGACGCAATGTCACGATATAACCAAGGTATCAACGCTGAAGGTTCTGGAACGAATTTCCTTGGCGTTGTTACTGACGCAGGTGGCATTGACCAGATTTTGCGAAAGATCGGTTATGTTAATGATGCGTGGGAAAATGTCAACGGGCAAATCAGTATTAGCTATGCACTGGCAGGAAAGAACGCAGAAGAAGTCCTGGCAATGTACAAAGAACTCCAGCACGTACTTTTGAGTGACGATAGCTGGCAAAGCATGGCTGATAGCTGGCTTGGGGACTCATCCCAAGATGTCCTCAACAACGTTCAGCAGCAGATTGAGTTTTATCAGGGACTCGTAGACGATTATAACTCCGCTCAAGAGAACTTCCTCAAAAATGAGGCGGTCATTGACCTTGGAGAGACGCTGAAAACTACTGATATCAATACTCAGGATGCTTTCGACGGATATATCCAGGGGATCAAGGATAGCACGGAGTATTCTGAGGCATATAAGAAGATCCTTTTGGAGCTTGCCAACGATACCTTCCAGGAGTTCAGCGGAGCAATGCAACAGGCCACAAACAACGGTGGCACTTCTGTATATATCGCACAGCTGGAAAAACTGACCGACGTTATTTCGGGGTTGCAGTCTTCGTATGATGCTTTGGCGTCTGCCGAAAGTGATATGGCCGGTGGCGGCGGATTGTCTGCTGAAACTGTTGAGTCTCTTGCCGGTGCTGAGGAAAAATATCTGGACTACCTCTACGAGGAGAACGGCGTCGTAAAGCTCAACACAGCGGCATGGAAAGAAAACGCTAATGCTAAAATGCAGGGCGAGATGGACGAGATCCAAAAGGAGATCGACTCGCTTCAAGAGCGTAACGCCACCCTGCAAGAGAGCATTAAGTATTACGAGGAGCAGCGTAACCTTGGCAATGATGGTGGTCTGTGGTCGGGCATGATCGGCAACGCTACAGAGGAAATCAAGAAAAACAACGAGGCGATTGCTGAAAACCAGGGCAAGTTGGCGATCTACAGCAGTTTGTACGGTTCAATCACCGGTGATCTGGACGCATATACTTCTGCCTTGCAAAACTTCTCGAATGTTGCAACTACCATTGATACTATCTCTGATTCTTTCCAGACGCTTGCAGATTTGCAGGCTGAGGTAGCCAACGGGTTTACCATGTCATTGGATAGGGCTTTGGAGTTCGCCAAGGTCTATCCTGAGATCATGAACAATGCCCAAGTAGCGGCTGATGGTCAGATTATCCTTAACGAGGGCGTAGTAAACTCTTTTATTCAAGGCAAAAAGGCTGAATTGGATGCTCAGATTGATGGGCAAATTGCCCAGCTGGAAGCTGAAAAGGCAGTCTTGCAGGCCAAGATGGAAGCAGCTCAGACGCAGCTTGACCTTGCCAAAGCGGTTGCTGAGGGTGAGGGAGATATCTCAAAAGAGCTGGCGGAGTATCGGATCAATGCCGGTAATGCTGTTGCTCAGGCTCTGATTGATGCTGGCGTTGATGAGGCGACTGCGTTTAAGCTGGCGGCGGCTGCTATGGCTCAAAATGCGGAAGAGTTCAACCGGGTAGCGGCTGAGGTCTGCACGGATGTAAATGGCAACTTTAATCAAGCTGCCTATGATCTGGCGCAGACGATGTACAACAACCTGACCAGCGTAAAGACGGATCTTGCTTCTGTCGCAAAGCAGGCACACCAGACAGCTAAGGCTATTGCTGGTGTTGCAAGCGGTACAGTAGTTGGATCGGCTGACGTACAAGGTGGGTCTGGTGGTGGTACTGGCGGTAGTGGCATTAAGCTCAACCTGACAAGCGGTAGCTTTAAGGGGACAGAATATTCCTACACCGCTAAGGAAAGCAATCTGGAGGACTTTATTTCCCAGATTGAACTGGATGTTTCCAAGTACCAAGACGCGATCAGCCAGATTGATGGACAAATCGCGGCTTTGCAGGCGTTGAAAAATGCGCCTTTGAAGAGTTTCAAGAGCGATACGAAGTCGGGTAGCAGCTCTAAGAAAGATGTCGAAGAGTATGTCGCTACCATTGACGACTATCGAGAGGCGGTTGAACGGCTGCGCAAGACACAAGAGGCCAGAGCGGAGCTTGAAACCAAAATTGATAACTCTGACGATTTGAGAGAGAAAATCCTTTTGGAGCGTCAGCTGATCGGTGCCTATCAGCGTGAGCAAGAGGCGCTGCAAAATCTGAATGACCAAAGGGAAAGCACGATCTCTTCCGGCGTTAAGGCGCTGCGAGATCTGGGGTTCGAGGTACAGTATAACGCCGATACCAATGAACTCTGGATCGCAAACATGGAGCACCTGAATGAACTGGTGGCCGATAGTAAGGGTGGGTACGACACTCTGCAGGAAGCCACAAATGGTTTGAGGAAGGAAACTGAGGATCTTATCAATTCTCTGACGGACTTGAACGAGGAAAATCGTGACGGTTCGGAAAGTTGGAAAGAACTTGGACAGGATATCAAGGGAACCCGCAAGCAGATTACGGAGCTTCTGGATGGTATCGTTGAAGAGGCTTCCGACGCGGTTGATACTATCCAAAATGTTTATGACACACTCCATGACGCGGCGGACGAGTATGCCCAGAGCGGGTTCATTACCGTAGATACTTTGCAGAGTATTATCGGGCTTGGGCAGAAGTACGTAGCGTACCTGATTGATGAGAATGGGCAGCTTGTCATCAACGAAGAGCGCATCCAAGCGGTTATTGCCGCACGGACGCAGCAGATGGCGATTGAGAGTTCTTTGGCCTATGTAGAAGCACTTCGTATGGCAAAGTCTGAGGGCGATATCGCAACTCTGAATAATTTGCTGTATGCAACCGAACAGGCTACTAACGCAACTTGGGGATTGGTCTATGCAAATCTGGCTTTGGCCGGACTGGACGAAGATCAGTACCAGGCGGCGTTGCGGAATATCAATGCAATTCGGGCTATGGCGGACAGCGCCGTGCAGAGCATTGGTAAAACTGTGGGTAGCGTGACGGACGAGTTGGAGGAGATGCAGAACGGATTGAACGACATCCTCGATTATGTAATGGATATGCTGAAACAGCGTATCCAGGATCAGATCGACGGATTGGAGGACATGAAGGATGCGTACTCTGAAATTATCGACCTGAAGAAGCAGTCATTGGAGGCCAGCAAAGACGAGGCAGATCACCAGAAGACCATGGCATCTAAAATGCGTGAGATTGCGAAGCTGCAAGCTCGTATTGATATGCTTTCTCTGGATGACAGCCGCGAAGCTCAGGCTGAAAAAGCTGCGTTGCTCGAAGAGCTGAGTAAGCTTCAGTCTGATTTGGCCGACGAACAGGCGGACAGAACACTGGAGGCTCAGGAGGATGCTCTGGATAAGATGGAAGAGTCTTATCATGATGAGAAGGATAAGGAAATTAAGATTCTGGAAGACAGTATCTCTTCTCATCAGAAGCTCTATGATATGGCAATCTCTTATATCGAGTCTCACTGGGATACGCTGTATAGCGAGCTGATCAGTTGGAACACGCAGTATGGCGATGTGCTGAACAGTGATATTGCGAATGCTTGGGATAACTGCTTGGCTGCTGCACAACGGTATGGAAGTTATGTGTCTGCTCTGGGAAGTATCGGAGGAGATATCAAGGCCGCGCAGTCCAGCGGAACAAATTTCCAAGTTGGGAATGCTACCTACGACAATAGTTCCAGCGACGAAGACATGATCCACGCGATCATCAAAGAGATGTATGCAAACAGCAAACAGCACGCTTATGAAGATGCTGCCGGCAAGCTCTATCTGAACCGGCGCAATCTTGAGCTTGGCTCACAGCTGGCACAGTATGGCATTACTGCGGTGCGCGGCAGCGACGGTGTTTGGTACGTAGATCGCGTGGGTGGGCAACTGCTGTACGATAAGTACAGAAAGTACACCTATCATAAGGGTGGCATCGTCGGCGGAGGAGATATCAAGTCCAACGAACAACTCTCTCTGCTGAAAACCAAGGAGTGGGTATTGAGCGAACAGATGGTGGACAATCTGACCACGCAGATGGATCGTATCAATATGCTCTCTGACGCAATGAGTGATCTGCCGGATTATGCTGGCAAGTCTACTTTGTCTGATGTGATGAAGCAGGTAGGCGGCAGTAAGACGGTAAATAATATCACCAATAACAGCAGACCCATTGAGGTGCAGATTGGTGATACGATCATTCATGGTGCCGACCAGTCTACGGTTGAGAAGCATATCAAGGTTACACGCGATATGGTCAATCAGATTGGACGGCTCATTGGAATCGGGAGATAAGATTGGGACGCCCGAAATTGGGCGTCCCTTTCATATAGCAAGGAAGGGAAGACAATGTTCAAAAGCTATGAATTTACCTATGCTGGTATGCCCGCTTCCATGTTCGGTATGTACATTGCGGATATGTCCAGCAATAAACATAGTGCCAATAGTTTTGGCAATAAAGCAAATCTGGTGGAGACGCGGCTGGCGAATCGTGTTGCCCCGATCCACTATGGTGTGCGATATAACGATACCCCGTTGAGCTTCACGTTGATTTTCGGAGCAGATCATAAGTTGGATCGCTATGAAATGCAGGCGGTTTCAAAATGGCTGACAGGGTATCAGGAGTACCAATGGCTCAGTATTGATCAGCCGGATATGGAGCATATTCAATTCCGGTGTCTCGTTCAGGAACTGACGCCTATTCATCTCAGCTGGGTGCCTATGGCGTTTGAAGCTAAAATCATCTGCGACTGCCCATATGGATATAGTTATCAAATCAGCGGGGAAACAGCGGTGCGGTTTTACAACGACAGTACCTGCATGGAAAAGTTGCGCCCGGAAATGTTGGTCACTCTTGCTGCCGGCTGTACCAGTTTTGCAGTAAAGAACAAGACGACCGGAGCAGAAATGCGGTTTGATAATTTGCCGGGAGGCAGTTTGTCTATCCGTGTTGACAATGAGAACCAGGTAGTTACAGAGGATGTGTCTGGCTACGATCTTTATGAACACTTCAATTTTGTGTTTTTGGAGTTGGAACCCGGAGACAATGAATTGGTATTCACTGGAACTGGGAGTGTAACGATCAGCGGTCGATACTTTTATAACGTCGGAGCATAAGAAAGGAGGCCAGAGGTGTATCTGGATTATTCTAAATTGGAAGCCAGCCAGATTAAGCAGCCCGCTTTGCGGTTGCAGACTCTGGCTGGTAAAGAGCTTGGGGTTATCCCTTGGGTCAGCAACCTTAATTTTGAATTGAACTATGCGGATGTAAGCCGCGTTGAGTTCGATGTTCCTCGGCATTCCGATGGGAAAATCAATCCGGTTTATCGTTTGCTGACCAGCTACAAAATGCTGTTTACCGAACAGCTTGGTATCTACATTCTTCAGAGGCCGGCTACATCAGGTGACGGTGTATCTGAGGTAAAGCATATTACCGGATACTCTATTGAGCAGCTTTTTGAGAAAAAGAAACTCTATTTGGAAGAAGGAACGTATAACTTCTGGAATCCTGTTCAGCCGAAGGATACTATTCTGGGCCGTATTCTGGAATTGGATACGACATGGAGTATTGGGTATGTTGACCCCAAGCTGATTGGATGTTATCGCACCTTTGACGAGTACGATAGCGATGCCTTGAGTTTTTGCTATGGCAGCGCTATGGAGAAGTATAACTGCACGATTGTGTTTGACGTGTACGCCAGGACAATTAGTGCTTACGACGCAGGCAAAAGCCGTGGAACCGTACCTATCTATCTGAGTTATCAGAATTTGGTGGACGCGGTTGATCTGGAAGAGCTTACCGATGATATGGTGACAAAGCTCCATCTGTACGGATCGGACGACCTGAGTATTCGGGATGTAAACCCGATCGGCACAGACTACATGGTAAACCTGTCATACTTCATTTCCAACGGCGATTTTGATGTGATCGCCGAGGACAGCACAGTTACTTTGGCCGAGCGTGTCAAGAGCTGGAATGCTGCAATTAAAAGCAGCCAAACTCACTACACCAATCTGGTAGCAGCACGGGCATCCAGAACCGCCCAAAGGCTGGCGGAGGAAGTGACACTCGCTTCGCTGAAAGGCGATTTGGAAGTCCTGACTACGCAACAAAGCGTAATTATCCAGACAATGGCTCTGGAATCCACTGCCGCTGGAAAGACAAGTCAACAGCAACGGCTGACAGAGATCAATGAGAAAATCTCTGCAAAGAACTCTGAGATTGAGGCGCAAGAAACAGTGATTGCAAATTTGCAGGCAGAGATTGATCGGTATACCACTGATATTCAGGGTGTTGTAGAGCAACTGTCTATTTCCAAGTATTTCACAAAAGCCGAACAAAAAATCCTCAACCACTATTTGATTGAGGGCGAAGCGGCAGAAGAAACTTTCGTTGCGAC
>OHAJ01003261.1_pt1 | contig 10388 bp, 9 predicted proteins | sample 1577101 | NCBI WGS metagenome assembly OHAJ01 (sample SAMEA3541531, study PRJEB24748) | human gut metagenome | biome: human gut; feature: human-associated habitat; material: faeces | place: China | collected 2012 | reverse complement strand
ACACGGGTGATTGTCGAGCTTCAAACCCATACCCCGCTGACCCAGTAGGCCAGCTGCACCTGGCACTTCCGGGCCAGTCCTGCCGCCACGATGTTCTTGGCCACCCAGCGGGCGATACGGTTGCCTTCGTATTTCTCTCCGCTGAAATAGTCTATCCAAGTGCCTTCGGGCAGATAAATTCCATTGCGGATATCATTGCCTTCTTTATCAGCTTTCGTATTCTGATAGACAGGGGCTACGAGAAAGTCAGTACCATACATATATTGGTAGCGGGTAGCCGTTCCGTATGTATATTCATTCGGATAGTCGAGGAACATGGCACGGATGAGAGGCATACCATCGACCGCTTCACGGGCAAAGCTATACGTGTAAGGCATCAGTTCCGATTTCAGTTTGAGATACATACGGTTAATGGATGTAGCTGGTTCGCCTAAAGCATGGGGGTACTTTTCGTTGGCGCCCCAGCCATCCATATTCAACTGCATGGGAGTAAATGTTTTCCATTGGAAATCACGTATATTGATTGCCGCATTCTTTCCACCAAAGATTCCGTCCATATCCGAGCAGATATTCGGCTGGCCGGACAGACCGGAACCTATATAAGTAGGGATATGAAAACGGATATATTCCCATTCGCCTCCGGTCTGGTCGCCCGACCAGATGCCGGCATAGCGCTGTGTGCCTGCCCAGCCGTCCAGTGAAATGATAAAAGGACGGGCATCATTGCCATAATAAGGCATAATATGTCCTACGTCCGCCACTCCGTTCAATCCGAAGGAATAGCCGGCTCCTACCCATGCCACATCGGTTTTGAGTACACGCACACCAGCATCACGGACTTCTTTCACGATATCACGCTGCAACAAGGCACTTACACCCTCCTTCGGGTGCAGGTCCGACTGTGTCCAGAGGCCTATTTCCACACCGTTCTTACGGGCGTAGTCTCCCAGGCTTTTCAGATTGGCGATGTTGCCGTCCAACGTTTCCGTCTGTCCGTATCCGGCTCCGTAACCGTCGTTCGGCAGTAACCATCCGAGAGGCATATCATGATTCTTGTAACGGTCGATAACGGCACGTGCCGAGAACTGATAATTGTTCTTTTCACCATTCAGAGACTCCTTGATGCCGCCATTGTCTTTCTGGCTTTCTTTATATCGCTTTCCGTCTTCAAAGAGGATTCCTTTCTCATCTTCTTTCCAGTAGTCACGGTTGTAGGCATTGAGATGTCCTTCGTAAAAACCGAATTTAGGCAACAAAACGGGGTTTCCCGTCAACTGATAGAAATCATTCAACAGGGAAACGGCTCCGTCGTTGACCATATAGAAAATATCAAGGTAAGAAGAATTATGGGATAGTTTCACTACGTTTTTTTCTGTTGCACCAAAGTCATATTGCCCTTTCTTAAAGGTGTACCACATCATTCCATAGCCTTTTGTTGACCAGTAGAAAGGGGTGGGGGAGGCTACTCCACCGTCGGTCCAGCTATTCTGATTCTCAATGGCAATCACTTTGCCTTTATGAGAGAAACGTCCGTTCTGCACACCGCCACCATAGAAATATTCTCCGGGGTTTTCTTTCAGGGTGACGGTCACTTCTTTTGGGCTGAATATTACGGGAGCAGCCTGTTCAATCACACACACATTTGTTTCAAGGTTAAAGACTTTCATCAGAGAAGTCTGTTTTTCGAGTTCAATCCGTACTTTCCCGGTAGTCAGAATGACACGGTCGTTTTTATCGTCCAATACAAGAACGGATACCTTGCGCCGGGGCTGGTCAACGAGTATCCGTGCTTCAGGTTTCGCTTCGGGATCACGGATAATACCGCCAGAGTTATCCTGAAAAATACGGAAGATATTATCTCCGTAAAAGTCGATTGACATTCGCTGGTTGTTTGTAAACAGCACATCGACTGTGGTCGGATTTACTTTTTCCGCCCGAAGGATTCCTGAAGTCTCGGATGCTTGTATGAAAAAATAAAAAAGAGGATGCAATAACAATAATAGCAATGCGATAAGTCTGAAATATCGCGAAAAAAGAAAATAATTATTTTTCATGCTTTATCTATTTAGAATTATCCATAAAACTGTGTTACATAATTATAAATTATATAACAAGAGGCAGTTCAGTCGGCAATTACCGAGAACTCGGCACCACCTGCAAAATCGGCCCCGTTTTGTGAACTCAATCCGGTGAAACGGATATAACGGGCTTTAACCGGATTGTTCAGCATCACTCTCTGAGGTTTCTTGCTCTTTTCAAAACTTCCCGTAACTACAGCATCCGCCCAATTTTTCCCGTCCCTGCTCACTTGTAAAGAGTAGTCCTTAATATTGCCACCAATTCCTCCACTCTGACAGGGCAGATAAATGAAGCCCTTAATATTTTTGACTTCACCGGCATCAAAATCAACCCAATGAGGATATTGGGCAACCGTTACAGAACGCATCGTATGCCAGATCGTATTAGGATCCCCATCGACTAAATGGGCCGCATCTCCATTACCTGTTTCCTCACTGGATACATATATGACTTCCAACGGAATATTTTCAATCTTGTTATAAGCCATACTAGTAGAAATCATACTGTTTTCTTTGTAATATGCAGTAATCTTGCCACCCTGATGCAAATTAAACGGTTCCACATAAATCTGTTCTTTCTTGTTGTCATTCAGAACATATACAATCGGAGCACCTGTTTTTCGACTACTGATAGTAACCGTGCCATTCCCGCTACGTGAAATTGATATAGGAAATTCACCGGAAGTAGTAATATGGGACGTCTCAATATATGAGTGCTGTTCTACCGGACGGATAATAAAGCCCATAGAATGATTGCCCGCTTTTATACGGTCAGCCTCCAGGGGCCCTCCTTGTCCACAGCTATTACCACCCAAGCCGGTCACAGCCAGATCCAGATGTAAATGTGTAGATGTAGATTCCGGCAACTGGTAAGGATGAGGAGCCAAAGTTAATTCCATGGCCGACCAGGGAAGTGCGGAAGCTGACATATAGACTTCTGAAATAAATTCCACACCATCACCTTTCTCATCGGTCAATGCACACCAACGTACTTCTTCCCGGTTTCCCATACTCTGGGGTTTCGGGAAATTTACAAACTGCTCTTTGACCGCACTCTGGTATATTTCGATAAATGAACCTGTACGACGGTCGTTATAATTATTCCAAGGGCCACGTCCATAATAAGTATACCGGGATAATCCGGATGGAATTTGCATGGCGTACCCCAAACGGGCTACAACGAGGGAAGCATCGTTCGAAGTTATATTGGATTGTAATTCTATTGATCCGTCAGGATATATGGTCCAAATCTGATTGGTGATAAATTTGAAATCATCTGTCCCAAAAGACCGTTCTATCAATTCCTTGACACTGTTTTTTCCGGATTTTCCCCCTTCCAGTACGGCTGGATTCGGGGCCTGTGATTCCACCGTATACATCAATTGTATGGTGTTATCATCTTTTTTTCCAGCATTCACCCAAGCGTAGTTAGTTACCCGGTGTTTCAGATTATGGAGGCCTTTCTCAAACCACTGACGATATGCCCAGTTATCATTATCAACAGGAGCACGGAAAGCGTCTAGTTTCGGACCGCCACCATCACAGACTACTTTTCTGCCTTTATACTCCAGACTATAAATAGTACCCTGTTTATTGTCAAACTTTACCATAAAATTATTTCCCTTTATTACGGTATAGTCCTCTTTTTCTCTTATCATCGGCTTAACAAGTGAGGAAGTCAACGTGGCAATGGAAGGGTGTTCTCCGGCATCCTTTATTTTCAGTTGCTCCTCCATCTGGACAAATCCTGCTTTGGCCCAAGGCATATCTTGTGCCAATACGAATTGTATTTTTACAAAATATTCGCTTCCGGCTTCCAGTTTATCATAATCATACGGAATAGTACATGAAGCTTTCTCACGAGGTGAAAAAATCAAATGCGAAGCTCCTTTCCACGCTATTACCCGTGGCGGACACATCACATATGTGGAACTGGACGGAGAAGCACAGAAAAATGTACGTGCCATTGCCAAAATAGTAAAGGTGATGCACGACGAGGGTATCGGTTACGGCTCTATCAATCATCCGGTAGACACCTGCCATAACTGCGGCTACAAAGGGGTGATTTTCGACAAATGCCCCGTATGCCAGAGTGAAAGTATTCTCCGGATGCGCCGCATCACCGGCTACCTGACAGGTGACTTAAGTTCGTGGAACTCCGCTAAACGGGCGGAAGAAAAAGACCGCGTAAAACACTTGTAAAAATTGAGAGTTGAGAACTTTACTTATATTTTCATATCCTAATTTACAATGACAACTCTTGACTCTCAACTTTCAACTCTCCGCTTGTTAGGAACTTATCCGGAAACAATCGTTGACGGTGAAGGGATACGGTATTCCATTTATCTTGCCGGATGTTCCCATCACTGTCCCGGTTGTCATAACCCGGAAAGTTGGAATCCGAACGCAGGTGAAGAACTTACGGAAGAAAAGATACAATCGATTATCCGGGAAATCAAAGCGAATCCTTTACTGGATGGAGTCACTTTCTCCGGGGGGGATCCCTTGTTCTACCCGGAAGAATTTCTGGCGCTTGTCAAAAGAGTGAAAGAGGAAACAGGAATGAATATATGGTGTTACACAGGATATACGTATGAAGAAATCCGGGAACAACCCCGACTGAATGCGGTTCTTCCTTATATAAACGTATTGGTAGACGGACGTTTCGAACAGGATCTTTTCTCTCCTTATCTGGAATTTCGTGGAAGTAGTAATCAACGAATCCTAAAATTATCAGACCGTTTTCAACCATAAAAACAGACGGTTGCCGGCACTAAAGACAAAGTCTCCCCGGCATCCCGGACAGCACCACCGGCTGCACTAAAAAAACTTATTTTTTTAAGAAAACGAAAACACGTAAAGCGCTGTTTTGTTTACTTTTACAGAAAAAAGAAAATTCTACAAGAATAAGTTTTTATGATACAATCAGTAAAGCCTGCTCCAACGGACGAAACCGACGGACTACCAATGCCCAGACGTATCTGGGCGGTAATATCCGTCGGATTCGCTCTTTGTATGTCAGTATTGGACGTTAACATTATTAACATCGTACTCCCCACCCTTTCGCACGATTTCGGGACTTCACCCGCCGTGACTACCTGGATTATCAACGGTTACCAGTTGGCAATCGTTGTTTCTCTGTTGTCTTTTTCCGCTTTGGGGGAGATTATCGGTTATCGAAAAGTATATCTTTCGGGGATTGGGTTATTCTGTATCACTTCACTGATTTGCGCCCTGTCCGATTCATTCTGGACATTGACGATCGCCCGCATTTTTCAAGGATTCAGCGCTTCGGCTATTACAAGTGTGAACACGGCGCAGTTACGATATATTTATCCGAAAAGCCAGCTCGGACGCGGAATGGGAATTAATGCCATGGTAGTAGCGATCTCTGCCGCCGCAGGACCTTCCGTAGCCAGCGGGATTCTTTCCATTGCCAGTTGGCACTGGCTGTTCGCGATCAACGTACCCTTGGGAATTACGGCATTAGTGCTGGGTATGAAGCATTTACCGAGACAAGAAGAACGCACGAAACGAAAGTTCGATACGATCAGTGCCATAGCCAATGCTATTACTTTCGGATTACTGATTTACACGCTGGACGGATTCGCACATCACGAAAAAATGGATTTTCTTTTCATCCAATTAATTGTTCTCGTGGTGGTGGGTACTTATTACGTGCGCCGTCAACTCAGCCAAACCACTCCGTTACTACCCTTGGACCTATTACGTATCCCTATTTTCCGACTGTCTATCCTGACCTCCATTTGTTCGTTTATCGCGCAAATGTCGGCAATGGTTTCTTTACCCTTTTTCCTGCAAAACACCTTGGGACACAGTGAAGTTATGACAGGACTCCTGCTAACCCCGTGGCCGTTGGCGACCCTCGTCACTGCTCCTTTGGCGGGATACCTGGTGGAACGGATTCATCCGGGAATATTAGGAAGCGTCGGTATGGTGCTGTTTGCCGTGGGGCTTTTCTCCCTGTCCGGCCTGACTGCCGAGTCCTCCGATATCAGCTTAATCCTACGGCTGATGCTATGTGGTGCAGGTTTCGGGCTTTTTCAGACACCGAACAACAGTACAATTATTTCTTCTGCTCCGACGAAACGTTCGGGAGGAGCAAGCGGAATGCTGGGTATGGCACGCCTGTTGGGACAGACATCGGGAACTACGCTCGTCGCATTACTTTTCAGTTTCGTTATTCCAGGTAAAAGCACGGCGGTCTGCCTGATAGTAGGAAGCATATTTGCAGTGGTAGCGGCAATCGTTAGTAGTTTGAGACTTTCGCAACCTTCTACATTAAAAAACAATTCATAAATTGAGGCCGGCACGATAGGTGGGCTACTACTGACCTTCTACCGGCCTCGCAGCAAAAAAATCAATATTCCGTTTCACGAATCACCTCTACCAGCCGGCGGAAATCCTCCGGATATACGTCACCGATGTTTCCGATACGGAAAGTGTCGGCTTTTGAGATTTTGCCCGGATAGATGACGAACCCTTTGCTTTTCAGTGCCAGATAGAAAGCCTTAAAGTCAAAATCCTTATGCGGGTAAAGGAAAGAAGTGATAATCGGTGACTGAATAGCGTCGTCGAGCAAAGTTTGAAAACCGAGTCCGGTGCACCGTCAGCGCCATGAACGTGCTCATGAGCTACCCGTGGCCCGGCAACATCCGCGAACTCCGCAACGTGATCATCCGGGCCCTGAGCCTGTGCCAGAACAACCAGATCACGCTGGCGGACCTCCCGCAGGAGCTGCGCCATCAGGCCATCGCCGCCGAACACGCCGAAACCGGCGGCAAGCTCCAGTCCGTGGTCAAGAGCAGCGAGGCGCAGACCATCCTGATCGCGCTCAACGAACAGAACTGGAACGTGGCCCGGACCGCTCGCGTCCTCGGCATCTCCCGAGCCAGCATCTACGAAAAAATGCATAAATTCGGCATCCGAAGGAACTCGGGAACGGTTTGACCATCCATTTGTGAATAATATATCCATTACTCTATAAATGTCCTGTTTTTCTGACATGTTATATTTACATGTCAGAAGATCAGGACATTTTTTGTACGCTTACAGCACACGTTCCATCGTTTACAGACGCTCCAACGCCTTCAAAGACAATGGTAAATAACGGATACGCATCTCCTCGTCGCGTATGGCATGCATATTGATATAAAAAGAACAATCTTTCCGTGCTCGCCGGAGCGGCGGGCGCTTATCGGGCAGCCGTCTTTCTCCCGAAAACCGTTTCAGCCCGCGTAAGGAGAACCTATGCACGCGTCGAACCTGCAACTGGAAGCGAATCTGATCTCCCGCATGGAGCGGATGCCACTCAACCGGGCCGTTCTCACCCTCGTGGGGCTGCTCTCATGGTGTTGGGTCCTCGAAGCCTTCGATCTCGGCATGATCGGACAGGTTGTGGCCGTCCTGAAAAAGATATGGGACCTCGACCCGAGTACGCTCGGCGTTCTCGGGTCCTGTTCCACCGCCGGGGTGGTCATCGGCACAGCGTCGGCCGGATTCCTGACCGACCGTTTCGGGCGGAAGCGTATCCTCCTCTGGGGCGTCTTCATCTTTACATTCTTCACCCTGATCGGCAGTCTGTACGAAAACCTCACCTGGATCGTCACCATGCGCTTCATCAGCGGACTCGGCGCGGGTGCGGTCTTTCCTTTGCCCTATCTCATGCTGTCCGAAATCGCCCCGGCGAAGCACCGCGGCATTCTGGTGTGTATCTGCAACGCCATCCTGACGGCTTCCTACCTGCTCCCGACGCTTTGGGGGTCATGGGCCATCAACACGTTTTCGCTCGACGTCGCCTGGCGCGTCCCGTTCATCGTGGGCGGCATCCCCATCTTGACGATCTATTTCCTCTATCGCTGCCTGCCCGAATCCCCGCGCTGGCTCATGAAGCACGGACGCCATGACGAAGTGCGACGGCTCGTCGAACGCTTCGAAAAGAGCGCGGGCATCGAACACGACGACGCCTACATCAATCCCGACGTGCTCCGCAGTCTCGAACAGGCCGCCGAAACCGAACGCAGCCGCGGCCGCGCCTCGTGGAAGATGCTGTTCCGTCCTCCCTACCCTGCCGGTGCGTTCACGAAGTGCGCCCAGCACAAGGCCGCAGCCAAGCGCCCACGCCATGCCCGCCGGGGTGCCGTGCTGCACCGCAAACAGTACCGCCTGCAGCGCCGCGGCCTGCCATCTGCCCAAGGGCTGCGCCAGCTGCTGGATGGCCCCGCGGAACACCAGTTCCTCCACGACAGGTGCAGCGATGCAGTGGTGCACAAAACTCAGCGCCCGCACATCCCACGCCGGGGCAGGCAGAAATGCCAGCACTTTGCCTGCCAGCAGGTAGGCCAGTGCGCAGCCGAACGCAGCCAGCAGCGCCCTTGTTTTTGCCTTTTGCTCCATGGCCTGCCCTCCCTGCCGTGCAGTTCTCAGCGTCCATCTTATCATAAGCAGCGGCTTTTACGCAAGTATTTTGCGCTGGGACGAAGCAATTTTCGCTCAGGTAATTGACTTTTCCCTGTGGATTCTGGTATAATGTTTCCCGACGTTTTATTGCAAAGCGTCGGGAAACATGACTTGAATTTGTTTTTACCGGAAATCCGGAGGTATTTTATGATCCGTATTCTCACCGATTCTGCGTCCGACATCCTGCCCGCCGAAGCCGAGCAGCTGGGCGTGACCGTGATCCCTCTGAACGTGACGCTGGAGGATGGCAGCATCCTGCGGGATGGCATCGACATGACCCCCACCGAGTACTATGCCCATCTGGCCAGCTGCCGCAAGCTGCCCACCACCAGCCAGCCCAGCCCGGAGCTGTTCGAGAAGTTCTATCTGGAAGCCGCTGCCGCCGGGGACGAAGTGCTGGGCATCTTCCTGTCCCACGAGCTGTCCGGCACATGGCAGTGCGCAAAGCTGGCCGCAGACCTCGCCAATGTAGACAACGTGCTGTTTGTGGACAGTGCCACCGTGTGTCTGGGTGAATCGCTGCTGGTGCGTCTGGCCGTGCAGCTGCGTGACGCAGGCAAAACGCTGGTGCAGATTGCCACCGATCTGGAGCACGCCAAGGAGCACCTGCATCTGGTTGCCGCAATCGACGATCTGAAGTATCTGCGCAAGGGCGGCCGTCTGCCTGCCGCTGTGGCCGTCGCGGGCGGGATGCTGGGCATCAAGCCCCTCATCACCATCAAGGACGGTAAGGTAGCCATGGCCGGTAAGGCCCGCGGCCTGCCCGGTGCCTATGTGGCCCTGTTCAAGAAGATCGAAGAGCTGGGCGGCATCAGCCCGGACTTTGCCGCTGTTGCCGGTTATTCTTCCAGCCTGCGGGAAGTGCAGCCCATCGAGAACTACTTCCGTGAAAATCTGCACATGGGCGAACCGCTGGTGCGCCAGATCGGCTGCGTTATCGGCACCCATGCAGGCCCCGGTGCATTTGGTCTGGCATTCTTTGACAAAGGGCTGGTGCTGGAATAAGCGACCACCGAAAAAAGATCATCCGAGCAAAGTCGGGCAGCCTGCGGGCTGCCCGGCTTGTTTTTTGCAGCGGGAAACGGGCGCAAGCTCCCCCAGTCAAAACCTGACGGTTTTGCCAGCTTCCTCGGAGAGGGAGCCTCTGGCGCGCCCGGCGCTCACAGCACTGCGTCCGAGATGAGCTTGCCCAGCAGCAGCACCAGCACCACCAGCATCATGGGACGGATGAAGCGCGCACCCTTTTTCAGGGCGAAATGGGACCCCAGCAGGTTGCCCAGAATGTTGCTGACGGCGCAGGGGATGCCGATGTGGAACACCACCAGACCGTTCATCAGATAGGTGAACAGGCTGGCGTAGTTGCTGGCAAGATTCAGCACCTTGCCGTTGCCGTTGGCGGTGCGCAGGTCAAAGCCCATCAGGGTGGTAAAGGCAATGATGGCAAAGGTGCCGGTGCCCGGGCCCATAATGCCATCGTACAGGCCGATGCCCAAACCGATGGCCAGCGCCAGTAAAATCTTTTTCAGGTCCAGCGTGCCGTCGTCCCGGTTCTCGTCCGGCAGGTTGCGCTGCCACAGAATGATGACCGCTGCCACCGGCAGGATGATGAACATCATGGTGCGCAGCATCTCATCGCTGAGCAGCAGCACGATGTGCGCGCCCAGCGCACTGCCCGCAAAGCTGCCGATGGCTGCAAGAACGCCTACCTTCACGTTTATGGCGCCGCTTTTGAAAAAGTTTGCCGTGGCAAAGGTAGTGCCGCAGGCAGCGCTGAACTTGTTGGTGGCACTCCCGCAGGGGGCGTTCCCCCTCGGAGAGTCCTCGAAGAGC
>OHAJ01003258.1_pt1 | contig 10393 bp, 9 predicted proteins | sample 1577101 | NCBI WGS metagenome assembly OHAJ01 (sample SAMEA3541531, study PRJEB24748) | human gut metagenome | biome: human gut; feature: human-associated habitat; material: faeces | place: China | collected 2012 | reverse complement strand
GCAGGGCAAGAAGATGGGCAAAACGGCGGGCAACGCCGTCTGGCTCGACGCGAACAAGACCTCTCCGTTCGATTTCTACCAGTACTGGCGCAACGTGGACGACGCGGACGTTATGAAGTGCATCCGTATGCTCACGTTCCTCCCGCTCGAGCAGATCGACGAAATGGCGACGTGGAAGGACGCGCAGCTCAACACCGCCAAGGAAACTCTGGCCTACGAGCTCACCAAAATGGTTCACGGTGAGGACGAGGCCGGCGCCGCGCAGGAAAAAGCGCGCGCCATTTTCGGCGGCGGCAGCACCGAGCATGTGCCGGAAGCCGTCATTTCCGAGAGTGACCTCGCAGACGGCAAGGCCGACATCATGAGCCTCCTCGTGCTGAGCGGTCTCTGCGCTTCCCGCAGCGACGCGCGGCGCAACATCCAGCAGGGCGGCGTCCTGTGCAGAGAGGAAAAGGTCACCGACATCGCCAAAGCGTTTGACGGTGAGGAACTGCGCAAGGGCGTTGTCCTGCGCCGCGGCAAGAAGAACTTCAAGCGAGTGATTTTGAAATAATGACAGAAAAACGCTTTACCGCGGGCATCGGTGCGGCCAATATGGACCTGCACGGCCGCAGCCGTGCTGCGCTGATCCTGCATGATTCCAACCCCGGCTTTCTCCACACGTCACCCGGCGGCGTCACGCGGAACATTCTCGAAAATCTCTCCCGCATGGGCGAGAGGACGGCTCTGTTCTCCGCCATCGGCAACGATTTATACGGCCGCGAGATCCTCGCCTCCGGCGAGGCGGTCGGCATGGATATGTCGAACATGCTGCGCTGCCCGGACTGCGGCAGCTCCAGCTATATGGCGCTCATCGACCCCGAGGGCGACATGTTCATCGGCATGTCCGATATGCGCATTCTGGAGCACATCACCCCCGACTGGCTGGAAGGGCAAAAGAATGCGCTGCGGAAAGCGGACGCGATCGTCTGCGACCCCTGCCTGACGCCGGAAGCCTTGGAATGGATCACCTCCGACGCTCTCGCGGGCGTGCCGATCTTTTCCGACCCGGTTTCCACAACGTACGCCCGTCGTCTTGCTCCGTTTGCCGGAAAGCTCCACTGCCTGAAGCCCAATGTGCTGGAGCTCGCGGCTATGACCGGCTGCGAGATCACCGGCGACGGCGATATGGAGCGCGCTGCGGATGTGCTTCTCGAGCGCGGTACGCACTGCATCGTTGTCAGCATGGGACAGCGCGGCTGCTACTGGGCCGACCGCAGCGGCGCAAAATTCTATGCCGCGCTCCGTCCCGTGAGCCAGATGGTGGATGCCACCGGCGCGGGAGATGCCTTTATGGCCGGACTTTTATATGCTTACCTGCACCGCTTTCCCCCCGAACGGGCGGCTCGCTGGGCTCTCGCGGCGGGCATCATCGCCGTCACCAGCGCCGGTACCGTCAGTCCGGGGATGAGCGCGGAGCTCGTCAATAAAATTCTGGAGGAAAATGAACTATGAACAGCTTTGAAAAGTATCTGGACGTTCTTCCCGAGATCCAGCAGGCGCTGGATGAGAATAAGCCCGTCGTCGCGCTCGAGAGCACGATCCTCAGCCACGGCATGCCGTATCCGGAAAATCTGGATTTTGCGCACCGCGTGGAAGAGGTCATCCGCTCGCTCGGCGGTATTCCGGCGACCTGCGCGATCGTCAAGGGCCGCCTCAAGGTCGGTCTCACGGCGGAGGAGCTGGAGATCATGTGCCGCGCCGAGAACATCGGCAAAGTCAGCCGCCGTGACGTGGCGGTGTATGTTGCTCTCGGCCGCACCGGCGCGACGACCGTCGCTTCTACGATGATCATCGCGGCCATGGCGGGCATCCCCGTGTTTGCTACCGGCGGCATCGGCGGTGTGCACCGCGGCGCGCAGGAGACGTTCGACATCTCCGCTGACCTCGAAGAGCTGGCCAACACCTCCGTCATGGTCGTGTGCGCGGGCGCGAAGTCCATCCTCGACCTCGGTCTGACGCTCGAATATCTCGAGACCCACGGCGTGACCGTCATCGGCTACGGCACGAGCGAGCTGCCTGCGTTCTACACGCGCAAGTCCGGCTTTGGCGTCGACTACGAGCTCGACACGCCGGAGCAGCTGGCCAAGGCGTTCCACGTCAAGCGCGAGCTGGGTCTGCGCGGCGGCTTACTCGTCACGAACCCGATTCCCGAAGAGTACTCCATGGACAAGGAAGTCATCGACAAGGCCATTGCCGAGGCCGTCGAGGACGCGAAGAAGGACGGCATCCACGGCAAGGCCACGACGCCGTATCTGCTCGCCAAGATCAAGGACCTGACCGGCGGCGACAGCCTGGATTCCAACATCCAGCTCGTGTTCAACAACGCGCGCCTCGGCGCGGCGGCGGCTGTGGAGCTCAGCAAGCTCGAAAAGTGAGATATTTTGTCATCTATCTCGCCGCGATCAATATTCTGACGTTCTGCGTCTACGGCGCAGACAAGCGCCGCGCCAAAATTCAGGGCGCGCGGCGCGTGCCCGAAAAGACTCTATTTGCACTCGCGCTGCTGCTCGGCAGCGCGGGTGCTCTTTTCGCAATGAGGGTCTTTCACCACAAAACGCGGCACTGGTACTTCAAGTTCGGCATTCCGGCAATCTTACTTGCGCAGATCGCTCTGGGGGTGTTCGTGTATGTGCGGTTTTTCGCGGCGTAAAAAATTTTTGGGAAATTTTCGGGTTTTGTGAAACAAAACAGACGTTTCTTGCGTCTAATCAATGAAGCAAAGGGAAACTGGGCGAAGAGGGAAGATAAAGAATTTATGAATTTTCCATTTTCCTGTTCCCTTATTTCCCGCGGCATGGTAAAATGTATGTGTATGAGAAAGGCTCTGTGCGCGCGGAGCCGACAACAACAAACACGAAAGGATGAAGATCACATGAAAAAATTTCTCTCCTTGCTATTGGCTCTGACATTGGTCCTGAGCCTCGTCGTCGTGCCTGCAAGGGCGGCGGACGGTGAGGAAAGCAGCGAGCCTGCCGTCACTGTCACCGGTCTGAGCATTGCTGCTGGCAATGTTGATCGAGGCGTTCAGAAAACGTTCTCGCTCGCAGGAACGCCGACTGTCACCGACAATAAGGTTCCCGCAAAAAGCGCACGAATCACTTCCTGCGCTTGGACTGTTCCGAACTTTACCGGTAATCCCGGTACATCCCCTCAGACAGCTACCTTGACCGCGTTTACGCCTACCACCGGCAGTAATACCGTCAAGGTTTCCTGCGTTGTTACGGTTGAGTATGTTATGGCTGCTGCCGAGGGTGGCGGCGAAGATACGATCAAGACCGTGTCCAAAGTCGTTAACAGTGATCCTTTCACCATCGCTGACAAGCTTCTCCCGGGCGACATCACCACCGTCACCTTCAACGACAGAACCTATTCTGTGACGGACGGCACGGTCAACATCTCCCTTCTTGATAAAGAAACCATCGCCTCCGCCGACAACAAGTGGTCTGCCGCCGCAACCGGCTATGTGATCGATAATACGACGAACAAGCCCACCTATTCCGATTCCACGCATAAACTGACGGTGAAGACGACGGCAACGACTCCGCTTTCAACCGAAATCACAGTTACGACTACGGCAGCCACCGTGACCGCAAAGGCAAGCCTTACCGAGGTCATCTCCGGCGGCAAGACCACGCTCACCGCCACCTCCACCGGTCTCAGCAACGCCGCCACCTATGCGTGGTTCTACAAGATCGGCGACAAAGCCGAGACTCCGATCGGCACGGGTAAGTCCCTCGTCTGGACGGTCCCCGCAAACGTTGCGACCGCGACCGACTACTCTGTTTACTGCAAGGCAAGCGAGGGCGATAAGCTCGCTAAGACGAGTGACCCCATCACGGTCAAGAGCCTTCCCGACACCTATACCTTTACTGTCGTCCCCGCAAGCGTTACGCTGACGCAGATCGGTCAGACCGCGACTTTGGCGGCGAACTTTGTGAATACCTCACCTTCCGCCAGCATGGTCGTCCCGACCTACTCCTTTGTTTCCGCCAACCTCAACATCGCAACTGTGGCGAACCAGACGACCGCCGCGCCGACGGTAACGCTCAGAGCAAGCGGCTCTACCACTGTCACCGCAAAGGCGACCTATAAGGGCAAGGACTATGTGCAGAACATCCCCGTTACCGGCGCCCTGATCGAGGCGACCCTCAGTGCTGTTCAGAACGGCACTTCTGTGAACTACAGCTACAGTGATCTTGTTAACGCCGCGCAGGCCGCCATCAACAAGACCTACAGCACCGCCTACACCTACGAGACCGTCTATTCCCTCAGCGGCGTCACTCAGGTCGCCTCTACCGCTGCCTACGGCGTCGGCACGAGCAATGCTTCGTACAACTATCCCGCCGGCGGCTCCGGCTATCTTTACTTCAAGGCAAACCTCTCCGGCATCGGCACTGCAAAGTTCACCGCCACCGTGACCACCCGCGTTGCCAATTCTAACGTTCCCAAGACCTACAGCGTTACGTTTAACGTTCCCGTAACGCCCAGCTCGACCACCTATGCCGACCAGTATCCCGAGCCGGTCGCGGCTTACGGCAACACCTATCGCTATTACGTTCAGGTTCCCTCCGGCGCAAGGTATTACTATGTTGCCGGTGTGAACACCGAGCCTGTCGACTGGAACAACGGCAGCACCCAGAAATACTATCCCACCACTGCCGCCGCCAATCTCTATTCCCTGACCGACACCAACTTCATCAATGGCAAGTGCACGCTGTATGTCGTGACGCAGGGCACCGACAATAAGCTCTACTGCGGCACCATCAGCGTCTACCAGAAGAACTACAACATCAACTACAACGGCGTGGCCGGTGAGACCGTCCAGTTCGCGCAGAGCGACTTCAACGACTTCATGAACAAGGTCGCTGAGGCCCGCGGCGACGCCAGCAAGAGCAAGTCCTATCCCTATGTCACCTTCGATTACGTGACCTTCTCCCTGCCCACCACCGCGCAGGGCACGCTGTACTATGGCGGCACCGCCATGTCCACCAGCAATTCCTCCGGCGCGTTCAACACCCGCACCAAGGTCACCAACCTCGATAGCGTGACGTTCGTCCCCAACGACAAGACCACCGCGAAGACCATCACGCTGAACTTCACCCTGTACGCGACCCGCTATTCCAGCTCCTCCACGAGCCGCGGCACGACCGTGAGCTACTCCGGCAGCGTCGTCGTCAACCTCGTGCGCGAGGACATCAAGTACACCGTCTCTCAGGGCGACAGCGTCCGCTTCGACGAGAGCGACTTCCTCAGCTACCTGCACTCCACCAAGGGCTACAGCAGCAACTACACCATCGACTACGTGACCTTTGACCAGAGCGCCGTCTCCGCCGTCAACGAGGGCTCGCTCTACACCTACTACAGCGGCTACAACTACGGCGGCTCCGTCAAGACGACTGACAAGTTCTACTACAGCGCCACCGCCAGCCAGAATGCGCTCAGCGACGTCGCGTTCCTCGCCAGCCGCTACGCCAAGACCGGCGAGACCGTCTACATCCCGTTCACCATCTACGCCCGCTACGGCACGACCGGCACCGGCACCCGCCAGCTCACCGGCACCGTGGCCATCAAGATCGGCCAGACGATGAACTTCATCGACGTCAAGACCACCGACTACTTCTACAACTCCGTCAAGTGGGCCGTCGGCAAGAACATCACCAACGGCACGTCCAGCACCACCTTCTCCCCGTACAAGTCCTGCACCCGCGCCGAGATCGTGACGTTCCTGTGGCGCGCCGCCGGCAGCCCGGAGCCGACCACCACCCGCAACCCGTTCCGTGATGTCAACGCCGTCACGCACTCGAGCTACTACAAGGCCATCCTGTGGGCCAGCCAGAAGGGCATCACCTCCGGCACCAGCACCACGGCGTTCTCCCCCGATCAGGTCTGCACCCGTGCCCAGATCGTGACCTTCCTGTACCGCTACGCGGGTCAGCCCAGCGGCTACTACTCCAACCCGTTCAAGGATGTGGGCGCCACGAGCGAGGCGAGCTACTACAAGGCCATCCTCTGGGCCGTCGGTAAGGGTATCACCACCGGCACCAGCGCCACGACGTTCTCCCCGTATGCTTCCTGCAACCGCGCCGAGGCCGTGACGTTCCTGTATCGTTACACCAACGGACTTTAATGCTTAAAACGAAAGCCCCGCTCAGCGGGGCTTTCGTTTTAGCTTTTTGCGCTCCGCGGCAGCGCACGCGCCGTAGGCGCGCACGTTTGCGGAGCGAGAAGTGTAAATCCTGACGCACATGTCGTCAGGATTTACGATTTCATTTTATTTCGCCGCGGAGCGGCGAAACTCTGCGAGGCTTTTTGGGGGGGCGTGGCCCCCCTTGCCCCCCCTGTAAGGCGACTGACGGGGGCGAGCGGTTTGCGTTTACTCTTTTCCATTCTGTAAACTTTTGTTCAAACGCCTTTACGGGGGTCGAAAAAGCGTGTAGAATGGCAGCATCAAGATTTTAGGAGTGTTTTTTGTGAACAAATTCCGCGATGCCCTTTACCGCTTTATGTATGGCCGCAACGGCGTAGATGCGCTGAACTGGGCGCTCGTGATCCTTGAGCTGGGCGTGAGCATTCTGAGCTCGATCATCCGCGTGCAGGGCGTTTCCCAAGCGCTGTACTTTGTGTCGATGGTGCTGATGTTCATCGTGCTCATCCGCATTTTTTCGCGCAATCTCGCGCGCCGTCAGGCCGAGAACGCGAAGTTTCTGACCTGGTGGACGCCGAAGGCGAACGCCATCCGCGGCGCGAAGGCACGCCGCGCCGACAAGGCGCACAAATACGTCCGCTGCTCCTGCGGCGCGTACTGCCGCGTGCCGAAAAACATCGGCAAGGTCGAGCTCACGTGCCCGAAGTGCGGCAAGAAAAGAGTCGTGAAAACGTGAAAGAAAAAATCCGTCCCGCGGGACGGATTTTTTTGTAAGAAAACCGGTTTTCCGCCGTCCTATAGACAGAAAGGGGGGTGAGGGCGCTGACGAATTTTGAAGAGGTGTACGCCGTGTACTTTGACGATGTGTACCGGTATCTGCTTTCGCTGTCCGGGAGCGAGAGTACCGCCGAGGAGCTGACGAGTGAGACGTTTTTCCGCGCGATGGACGCCCTCGACCGCTTTCGGGGCGAGTGCAGCGTGCGCGTGTGGCTCTGCCAGATCGCGAAGAATCTCTATTATTCGCAGCTGCGGCGCGAGAAGCGGCTTGCCCCGCTCGAAGACTGCCGGATCGCCGAGGAGAGCCACGAGGAGGAGTTAGAAGATCACAGCGAGGCCGCACGCATCCAGGAATTGCTGCACGCGCTCAGAGAGCCGTACAAGGAGGTCTTCATGTGGCGCGTGTACGGTGAGAAGAGCTTCCGCGACATCGGCGCGCTCTTCGGCAAGACGGAAAACTGGGCATGCGTGACGTATCACCGCGCCAAGCGCATGATCCGCGAAGGATTGGAGGACGACTGAAATGGACAAAACTTGCAGCATCGTGCAGGATCTTCTGCCGCTCTATGAGGAAGACATGCTGCGCGAGGAGACGAAGAAATTTGTGGACGGGCATTTAGCGCAGTGCGCGGCCTGCCGCGCCGAGCTCGACGCGCTGAAGGCGGACGTGAAGCCCGCGCCCGTCAGCGCGCAGCCGCTGCGCGACTTGAAGCGGCAGCTTCGACGCAAGAAGCTGGCCGCCGTGCTGCTGGCCGTCACGCTCGCGCTGACGCTGGCGACGGCGGGATTCGCGTACCTCACCGCGCCGCAGTATTTGCCGTACAGCGAGACAGAGTGGGCGATCTCACGCTCGCCCAGCGCGCTCGCGGACGACGGCTCGGCAGCGGATGGGCTTTCTGATCTCAGCGGCGCGGAGAGCATCTCCGTCAGCCTGCTCGTGCCGGTCTCCGGCGCAGAGGTCACGAACACGCAGGACCCCAACAGCGGCAAAACCATCTACTTCATCACCGCATGGCGCACGCCGCTCGACACATGGCGCGGCGCATTCGACAAAACCGGGGGCGCCCCGAACACACACAGCGCAAATGATCGCACACAGCGCGAGGCGGACGCACTGCAAGGCGTGCTCGCCAAGGCGGAGTCCGCGCGCACGCTCTTCACGCTCGACGCCGCAAATTGCACGGCAGTCTGCTATTCTCAGAACAACGGGCAGGACGATGTGCTGCTCTGCGGCAGCATGAACGGCGGCATCATTTCTCTGCCGAGGCTGGCGTTGGGCTATTACGTTTTGCTATCGTTAGCACTCCTTATTACGCTGGGTATTGCATTTTTCGTCTGCCGCAGGAAGAAAACGGGCAAAGCGCTCGGCTATCTCGCGCTGGTTCCCGCGAGCTATCTTGCCGGTCATCTACTCGTCAAGGGTTTCACGACGACGAGCTACCAGATGCAGCGCGACTTCTCGCTCATTATCCTCGCCGCCGCGCTGATCTACGCCGCGGTCATGCTGGCGATCAACCTCTGGCGGCAGAAGCGGGAGAAGGTGTAAAAGAGGAAGAGACGCATTCGCGTCTCTTCCTCTTTTACAATCAAATTCGAATGCTCAAGGCCCTTTGAGCAAAGCCGTGATAGTCCGCAAATGCGCTTTGCAGGCCGTCGATTCCCTGCGTTTCCCATCAGTCTGCCAGATACAGCATACCGCACATACAGGCAAACTTTTCATAGTACGATCCGCAGACCGCCTCTTCAAGAAACTGCTTTTGCCTGTCTGGGTCCGTCTCCGTAAGCGCGAGGCGCAGTTTGGCACGGCTTGCTGCCGCGACCTCGGTAAGCTGCGGTGTATGCCAGTTCACACAGTCGATTTCTGTCGCCTGATAGGAGAGAAGATGGGCGAATCCCTCATGAAATGTGTAAGCATCCAATCTTGTCAAATAGTCTGTACTTTCCAATGCGGCATCTGCCGCCGGATAGCGGTGTCCAATCAAGAGATGCGTAATCTCATGCGTCAGCAGATTCCGAATGATGCTGTCGAGCTGGTCGAGCTCCGCATAATTGCACCAACGGATGAGGTCAAAGATGAGATGTGCCTGCCCGTCGGGCGAGTGTGCCGCAACGGCGTCGTAAGGCTCGGGATAACCGACGATCAAATCAAGTGTCGGCTGTACCGCCTCCCAATCGGGGAAAAGCGCGTCCCAAATCGGGCGGTTGACGGGGACAAAGTGCGCAGCCGCTTCACAGATACGGCGTTCGAGCTTGCGCACAGTCTCTCGGAGAGCAAGATCCTCAGGCGGCGGAGTAAATGCATTCCTGCCAAGATCTGACGAAACCGAGGTGTGTTCAAAGAGCCATGAAGCACGAAAAGCGTCGACGCAGCTGCTCTCGATATATGCCTGTGCGATCGAACTGTCAATCAGCATTTTCAGTCCCTCTCTTTACGAAAAACCTCTTTTGCCGTAACAGACAAAAGAGGTTTTTCCTTGGCGCAGCGGGAGGGATTCGAACCCTCGTGAGGTTTCCCTCAAACTGATTTCGAGTCAGCCCCGTTATGACCACTTCGATACCGCTGCATATTCAGTTCGCTGTTATCAGCCAAACTATTATGCCATAACTTTTTGCGTCTTGCAAGGTCTTTTTTCGCATTCGGGGCATATTCTGTGCGTATGAAGACTGTCTATTTATCGGTACGCCTGAAAAATTACGAAAATGCGCTCGCGCTGGTCGGTGCGCCGCTCGCCGAAACGCCGGAGAACGCGGACGTTTTGCTGCTGCCCGGCGGGGGCGACATGCACCCGCGCTTTTACGGTCAAGCGCTGAACGGCTCGGAAGATCTCGACGAAGCACGCGACGCGCGTGAGCTCACGCTGATTGACAACTTCCTGTGCGCGGGAAAGCCTGTCATCGGCATCTGCCGCGGGCTGCAAGTCCTCAACGTCTATTTTGGCGGCACGCTGCGTCAGCACATCAAGGGCCACAGTCAAATTGACGGCGTTGACCGGCTGCATGCCATCAACACCGCGCCGGGCCTTCTGCGCGAGCTGTACGGCACGCGCTGCACGGTCAACAGTGCACACCATCAGGCCATCTGGCGGCTGGGGACGGGGCTTCAGGTCTTCGCCTGCGCGGAGGACGGCACGGTCGAGGCCGTCGGCCACAGGACGCTCCCCGTCTTTGCCGTGCAGTGGCATCCTGAGCGGCTGTGCGGCGCGTTCGCGCGGCCGGAAAGTGCTGACGGTGCAAGGCTTTTGCGCGCTCTACTCAGATAACATAAAAAAGCGCAGAAAAATTCTGAAAAAACGTTGACAAAACGGGACACTGATGCTATTATAACAGAGCTGACGATTTTTGCGGAGGGCGCATGCAGGTGTAGCACAATGGCTAGGGCACCAGCCTTCCAAGCTGGGGATGCGGGTTCGATTCCCGTCACCTGCTCCA
>OHAJ01003257.1_pt1 | contig 10394 bp, 9 predicted proteins | sample 1577101 | NCBI WGS metagenome assembly OHAJ01 (sample SAMEA3541531, study PRJEB24748) | human gut metagenome | biome: human gut; feature: human-associated habitat; material: faeces | place: China | collected 2012 | reverse complement strand
TGCACTCGTTGCAGGAAGCGCAGGATATTGCGCGTAGCATTCTGGAACGTGACGTGCGCATCAACAGCAACGAAGAGCTGGCGCTGCCGAAAGAGAAGTTGCAGGAACTGCACATCTAGTCAGTGAAACAGAAGAGGCCGGGCTGATGAAATCACCTCCCGGCCTTTTTTACCTATCAGTCACCCGATATTCCACGCTATGTGCTTCATCAGGTTGAGGAACTTCCAGCCTTGAGGCCATCCGCATCACGACCGCTTCAGGAACTGCATACTCGCGTCTGGCATTTTGCTGCTTCCATTGCGCCCATGGCACTTCCAGATAAAAGATTTTTACTCGTGCGCCGTAAGCCGTAAACAGACTGATGAGCTGGCTACGCAGCTGGCGGGTAATGTTCGTTGCATTCCAGATGAACGGCTTTTTCTGGCGTAAAAAAACGCGCGCCTCTTCTTTTGCCTGTTGCACAATACGCCCGGTGGCGGTTTTGTCGTCCGGGCTTGCATGGATTCGCCGCCGCATATCATCAAGGCTGATAACGTCAATTCCCTGGCACTGTTCACTGATATAGCGATCTTTGCCCATACCCGGTAAGCCACACAGCAAAATAACCTCAAAAGGTTCAGCCTCCCAGGGAACAAAATCAGGAGAACTTTGCTCATGGGTCAGGTAATGCCAGCGTGCGGAATCAGACACGAACGAGCGCACTTTTCCCCAACACTGTTGCTCCTGGCAAAACAGCTCGAACAGATCGATGCGTTCCAGCATTGATTGCCGATCCGGGCTTTGGCGACCAAGCAGGTCGGCACGAGCAAGCAAAGCGAGCAGACGCGTGTCGATGCGCATTGCAGCCGTGAGCAGCAAACGCTCCGGTTCCGGACGTTCCAGTAACCATAGCGGTAACCCATGCAGACACACCAGCGCAACGATTTGCTCGCGCAGCACGAACGGCGTTGGGATATCGCGCCACAAAATCAGCCGGGCCGTCAGTTCGCCCCGACGAGCATGGCCCGGCGACTGAATACGTCCGTTTTCCTGCACGGTAGTGCTGCGCTTTTCAACATCATGCAATAACGCCGCCGCCCATAAAATTTCCTGCTGTTGAGCGGGGAGTTGCTGGAATTCCGGCAGAGTAACGAGGGCGTTCAGCACCATTTCGGTATGCACGCCGACGTCGCCTTCACCATGATGCTCAGGGTCTTGTGGCGTGTGATGCATCTCCTCAACCCAGCTAAAACGCTGACGTAGCGCCGACCAGCGTTTATCGTCGGTAAGCTGCCAAATCATGACTGTTCTCCATAAGCGAACTCATGGGCCATCCGCGCCCGTTGCCAGTGTCGTTTCCAGTGCACGGTGGTTTTGACATGATTTTTGCGCACATACTTGAAGACGTTATGCGAAAAGTCAGCGACGGAAAACGCATCACGATTCCGGCTGACAATGCCTTCCAGCGTACAGGGTTGCCCGGTTTGTGTATCCCAGGGATCGAACGCGCCGCGCGCATTGGTCAGCGCGAGAAAATCACGTTGCCAGCTTTTTTCATCATTTCCCGGCTGCGGACCGGAGATTTCGGGAACGCAGGGGAAATCAAACAGGGCGGCGTAAAACTGCACCTCTTCCCAGCTTAACCACATATCCTGGCAGCGAACGGCAAACAGATAAAAATCCTGCTCCAGGGCGCGGTATTCAATCGAATGGACGGCATAAAGATTTTCACCAAACAACTCCAGGTCGCCGAGATCGTTTTTCAGCAGCTGCCAGCGTTGGCGAATTTTATAGCTCCATGCCGATTGCGTAGGCGCGGCATGGGAACGGGCAAACACGCCGTAGCGGTTAAGGCAGTTATTTTCGCCGTCGAGTTTTTCTGTGTGCACCAGTTGCGCGATGGCTTGTAAATCCTGCCAGTAATCGGCGTTAATGCGGTCATCACTGGTGGTGCCAGGGGAGAAAGGATAATGCCAGGTTCTCCCATATTTACGTTGGGTATTCATAATAATCCTTTATTTTTTGTGTAATAAACGTACGCCCGCGAGGATGCGAGTTATGGGGTTAAAAGAAAAATGTGAGTATCACCCGCGAAAGCGAGGGCGAAGAAAAAGAGAATTAACAACCTGAGCGAATGCTCAGAACCGGTTAATGGTGAATGGAAGAGTTTGGGGCGGCGAAAAGATACATCTTTTGAGAGAATAAAACAACCGTTTGCACAATGAGCGAATTAAAAGGGAAGTCGCAGTCTTCTTCATGTTACTGACGAATCCGGGTTTTTGCTATTTATAGAGACCTGGGTGGCTGCTCTTCCTATACGTTGATGACTTGCAGCATGTCTGAATTTATAGTGAATCTGATTGACGGCTGATCTACACAAGCAGAATATTAGCCTGATAATGACATTATGATGCGTAATATATTCACTAAGACTATATGTTTATTAAACAGTACTTATCATATTCGTACCATACAATCCGTCCAGAATGAATGATATTCTGAACATTGACTGGTGCTGGATAGAAACATGACAAACCCCTCAGGTTGAGAAGGCTTAATAACCGTGAATCTATACTCGTCATACTTTAAGTTGCATGTGCTGCGTCTGCGTTCACTCACCCAGTCACTTACTTATGTAAGCTCCTGGGGATTCACTCGCTTGTCGCTTTCCTACAACTCGAATTATTTATTGTTGTAAAATATATATCGAATGGCTGAGTAATATTCCTCTTATGTAGAAATTGGTAGCCTGGTTTGTCGAAATAAATAGGATCCGATTATGGAATTGTTGAAAAAAAATCAATGGACAATGAAGAAGTTTTTCAAGGGTTCGCTACTTATAAGCAGTATGCTACTTACAAGTTCCTGTACAATAAACCAGTGCACGCTGGAGTTGCATGATGGTGATAAGGTTGAGCAAAAAAGTTGTAGAACTAAAGGAAAGCAGCTAGGTAAGAATTATGCAATTTATAATAATAAAATCTGGTTTGTTACGGCGAACTATGATTTTTATCATGGAGATGAAATAGGTGGGGGTGGTGGAGGTTGTCCTAATCCGTCATGTTTTAATCTATCTTTACCAAGTATTACTGTTAGCCCTAATGTTACGAGTGAAAAATACATTTACACATTACTCCCTCTGGATGTGAATAAAGCTCGTGTCTTAATGAGTAATTATATTACTGATGGGGAAAAAGTTTTTTATTCTGGGAAGGAAATAAGTAACATTAATGCAAAATTTTTCAATGCGATGATATGGTACCCAGTTAACGCTCGCCTGGAGTTAGCATGGGATAACCATTGGCTATATATCGAAAGCAAAAAAACGAATGTTCCTGTAAATGGTGAAGTTAAAATTATTAATGATTCAGTCATTAGTTCTGGCAACGAATCTTATCTTTATGAAAATGAAGAGAAAATATTTAAGAAAATAGACCATGCGATGATGCCTCTATACGCGTTACCCGGACCAGGGCTAACCACTGATGGTAAAAATTTATTTTACCGTGATAGTTTATTGGAATCACAGAATGAAGGCGTGATAGCGCCTGTAAGTACAGTTTGTCCAGTTCCTGGTTATCCATTCATTAAATGTCAAATAGATTATGATAGAGATGAGCAAGATGTTCGAGAGGGATATCAATCGGATACTCATGTATGGTTTAGTGTCATTCGTACTAATAGCCATTTATGGGTTCAATATGATGACAAAAGATTACCTCCAGTCGCTTATGAGATAAAGCCTTTAGATAATATTATAATGTTTAAATTCAATCATCGTTATTATATTATCATCAACGATCGCAATCTCTATTCAGTTAATCACATGGTAGGACAGTTGCGTGATGGAAAAAATTATCAGCCATCTACATTTAGTGGTTTCTTAGCAACAATATGGCACTTTGAAAAGCCTGTTTTTATTGATGAGCATGGGGCTTTTGATTTTAACTATGGGCCTATGAGATTAGATTATGACAATAAACTCCATTATTCGTTGAATGATAAGGATAAATTACCTAATGGAGTTTATAAGATAGACCGGTTAGCAGGGGGAGCAGAAAATAAAATGCAGCGTGATGAATCATATAAAATAGATAATTATGTTACTGCCCCCTTTATACTTCGTGATAATACAAACCAATATAAGTTCATTGACGGAAAATTAGCAACGCAGGAATAGTCAGCAGATTTTAAGCAAAGTGCCATCGAATATTGATGGCACTTATTGTTTTATTAATGCGCACCGCCCGCGCCGCCGCCTGCGCCAAAGGGCGGTTTAGCGAACCACACCAGCCCCAGCAGGACGAGGAATATCCCGGCTGACATCCAGAAGATCTCATTGGCGGAAATAATCAGCCCCTGATTGGTGATCTGCTGGGCAATCCAGCCTGATGCCTGCTGTTGCGTCATCCCAAGCCCTTCCAGTTGACTGTACATCGCCTGGGCATTCGGGTTGAACGGGTTTACCGACTCAGTCAACTGCGCATGGTGCATCGACTCGCGGTTGGTCCACATGGTCGTGGTTATCGACGTGCCGATAGACCCCGCCAGCGTTCGCGTAAAGTTAGAGAGGCTCGATGCCGCCGCCAGTCGTTCCGGTGGCAAACCAGACAGCGTAATGGTGGTCAGCGGCATAAAGAAGCAGGCCACCGCAAACCCCTGGATAAACTGCGGCCAGGCCGACGCGCCAAAATCCATACCTGGTTCAAAGGTATAGGCACGCCAGTAGAAGCAGACGGCATACATAATAAAGCTGAAGGTTACCAGCCGCCGCATATCCAGTTTATGCGCGAAGCGGCCGATAATCGGCGACAGGATCACCGGAATAATCCCTACCGGCGCAGAGGCCAAACCTGCCCAGGTCGCCGTGTAACCGTAGACCTCCTGCAACAACTGCGGCAGCAGAACAATAGCGCCGAAGTAGAGCATATACGCGAGGCTGATACACAAGCAGCCGATGGTGAAGTTGCGCGACTTAAACAACGACAGATCGACTATCGGGTTATCGTCGGTCAGCTCCCAGACAATCAGGAAGCAGATAGCCACCACCGCCACCACGGTAAGGATGATAATTTCCTGTGATGAAAACCAGTCCAGCTCTTTACCGCGGTCGAGCATAATCTGCAGGCTGCCGATACCAATAACCAGCAGTGCCAGCCCCACGGCATCAATCCGCCGCCGTTCGGTGCGGGTTTCACGTCCGCGCAGAGTTTGCAGTGTCATCAACACCACCGCCACGCCAATCGGCACGTTGATGAAGAATATCCAGTCCCAGTGGTAATTATCGCTGATATAACCGCCGAGGATCGGGCCGCAAATTGGCGCGACAATCACCGTCATCGACCACAACGCCAGCGCGATCGAGCGTTTGGCTGGCGGGTAGTTATTCAGCAATAGACTTTGCGAAAGCGGGATCAACGGCCCGGCGACAATCCCCTGAATCACGCGGAAGAAGATCAGCATATTCAGGCTGCTGGAGACACCACACGCCCACGACGCAATAGCAAAGGCGATGGTGGACCAAAGGAACAGTTTCACTTCCCCGACGCGCTTTGCCAGCCAGCCGGTAAGCGGGATCGAGATGGCATTCGCCACCCCGAAAGAAGTGATTACCCACGTTCCCTGGCTGAGCGATGAGCCCAGATTCCCGGCGATAGTGGGGATCGCCACGTTAGCAATGGTGGAGTCCAGCACCTGCATGAATGTCGCCAGTGACAGCGCAATCGTCATAATGACCAGTTGCGCGCCTTCCAGCGGTTTTTGCTGTTGCATCACACGCACCTCTGGATTAGCCAGCGTTAGCTTTTACGATATCGTCGATCAGTTTATTGACAGGTGCCAGGCTGATTTCACGCGCGGTACTTACCGCGACCGGTGTTGAACGTACTTTATTTGCCAGTACCTGACCGTCACGGTTAGTGGTATTGACGCTCACCAGCGTGGACAAACCAATGCGCAGCGGGTATTGCTCCAGCTGTTTCTGGTCCAGTTCGATACGCACAGGTAGACGCTGAACGACTTTGATCCAGTTACCGGTCGCATTTTGCGCCGGAAGCAGTGAGAACGCGCTACCTGTGCCCATATCCAGACCAACCACTTTACCGGTGTATTTCACATCATCGCCGTAAATATCGGTGGTGATGGTGACCGGCTGACCGATACGCATATTGGCAATCTGCGTCTCTTTAAAGTTGGCATCCACCCACATATTGGTGGCTGGAACGACCGCCATCAGCGGCGTCGTTGGGCTAATTTGCGCCCCAGGCTGTACCGCGCGGCGGGAGACATAACCGGTCATCGGACTGACAATACGGGTACGCTCCAGCGCCAGCCAGGCGTTACGTACTTCGGTGGCAGCCTGTTGCACGGCAGGCTGATCTTCCAGTTTAGTCCCCAGAATCATCGCCTGATTGGCATTGTATTGTTGAATAGCGACGTCCAGTTGCGCCTGGGCACTGGTGACAGCGTCGCGGGCGTGTTGCAGCTCTTCGCGACCAATCAGGTTGGCATTGCCCAGCGGCACACGGCGGTTGTAGTCGCTTTGTGCTTTCGCGAGGGCGATTTTTTGCACCTCAATATTCGCCTGCAACTGTTTGCTGTTAATCATCAGCTGGTGGGTTTGGCGAACGCTGGAAGCCAGTGCAGTTTTGGCTTTTTCAAACGCCTGGCGAGCATCTGTCGGGTCGAGAGTGACCAGAACATCGCCTTCTTTTACAAAATCGGTGTTATCGGCCCAGACTTTCGTCACGCTGCCAGACACCTGAGACATAATTTGAATCTGATTCCCTGCCACGTATGCGTCATCGGTTTCTTCGAAATGACGCAGTACCAAAAACCAATAAATCCCTATCGCTACGGCAATAATTATAAAGAGCAAGGTGAGAAGGAGGAGCAGACGCTTACGTTTGCCGCTCTTCTTTACCGGTTGCTGCGGGGTTTGAGTCTCCGCATTTGCGCTCATATTGTTCTCCACGATCTTCTTAACTCATCGGCTGAGCCGACCTGCTTGCCAAAAAGGCCAGCATGTTGCGATGCTGGCCGGTCATTTTTTCTTTTATAAATCTGGATTTTTGAGCGAGATGACGCGTTAGCTCATCGCTTCGAGAACCACACCGTCTTGTTCCATCTGGTCGAGACGGGAGAGCAATTTGCGGGTGATTTGCTCGAGCTGATCTTTTTCTGTTGTGCTGAGCGCGGACCAGAGTTGATGCAGGCAGTTATGCTGCGGTGGTAAAACCTCGCGCAAAAACTCGTGACCTTTTTCCGTTAATTGCAGATGCAGGCAGCGGCGATCGTTATCGCTTTCACGACGTTCGATCCAACCGCGTTTTTCCAGTTCATCGGCAATACGCGTCGCGTTGGTACGGGATGATCCAAGAGCACAACTTAATTCAGAAGGCTGAATACTGTGGTTTTCCTGAGACTCCAGCGTAATCAACGCCATAAACAACGTCTCGTTAATCCCCTGAGCCTTCAGCATTTTATTGCGGTTCTCCAGCAGCTTGCTTTGCATGTGCATGCAAAGACGAGTCAGAAGGATCTCCTGATAAGGAAAATCTTCGTGGCGGCTGGCGCGAAATTTTAGCATTTGTTCAATGGGCGTAAACGAACTATCCATTTGGGTATGACCTCATTAATTTCAGCCGATATAGTAACGACAGTGACAAATAAAGTAAATGTATTGTTTTAGAAAAATGATTCTTGTGGGTTATATAATCGCCATCACTTTCCAGGCGAGCCCATAGGCCAGCGCACTAAGCAGTGTTGGGATGATAATGCTGCGTGTTTTATAGAAACTGGCACCCAGTACCGCGAAGCCGACCAGCGTGGGCACGAAACGGCGTGTATCGTGCATCACTTCTGGTGCGGTAGAGACAACCAGCAGAGCGCATATCGAGGCGATGCCAATGGTGTCGAGCAAAATACCTACCGCGCCACGTTTGGTTGGGCGGGCATTACCCACACGCAGGCGCAGCGGCAAATAGCGGAAGCAATAATTCGCCACGCCAACCAGTAACCCAAGCAGCAGAACCTCATAGCTCATCGGGCGCTCCTTGCCAGAATGCCTGGATTAACGCAGTGAGGCAGCCACAGACAATGCCTGCCAGAATGGCGACGGGAATAGAAAATAGCGTTACGCCTGCAAGGGCACCAACTAACGCTGCGGTAACGCAAAGAGATTGTTTGCGCTGGAAAGAGGCGAGCAGGAAACTCATAAAGAGTGCCGGAAGCATAAAACCTAATGCAGCTTCAACGGCGGGATAACCTTGCAGCAAGCCGCTGCCGGAGAATGCCCCTATTACCGTACCAAATACCCACGATGACCATGAACTGAAGGCAATGCCGATCATCCAGTTCTCGCTCCAGCGGCGATTATTGCGTACCAGTTTTGCGGTTGCGGCGGCAAAAACCTCATCCGTCAGGCCAAATGCCCACAGGGCGGTTTTCGATTTTTGCAGACGCTGAATAATACGGCTACGCAGTGACGGGCCATACAACACATGGCGAACATCCATTGCCATGACGGTCAGTGCAGCAACCCACAAACTACTCCCGGCTGCCAGCATCGCGGTAATGACGAACTGGCTCGCGCCTGCATAAATGATGCAGGAGAAAAAAACGCTTTCGAGAGGAGAGAATCCCAGACGGGTCGCATTCAGACCGAACGCAAAGGCCACCGGAATATAACTAATAACAATCGGTAAACTGTCTTTGCATCCTTCCATGAAGGTCGCCGAACCAGGAGCAGGCTGTGGAGTAGGGCTTTCCATAGAGTGTACGCTTAACGATTGTTAATATTATAAATAGACTGAATGAATATCTTAACCTTATCAGACTGATGGGCTTCTTAACACCCTTATAAGTGTAAAGCCACGAAAACGGTTGCTGATTGCTTAATTTGCGGCTTCCTGACGATGAAAACCTCGCCACCAGACCAGTAAGTTAACCAGGGCAATTGTCGCGCCAGCCAGACAAACGCCAGCCCAACCGCCATGTTGCCAGGCTGAGGCTGAAATTAGCGAACCGGCGGCACCGCCAATAAAGTAGCTAGTCATGTAACCTGCGGTCAGGCGATTGCGCGCATCAGGATGTATCCGATAAATTACCGTCTGGTTAGTGATATGCACGCCCTGCACGGTGAGATCCAGCACCAGGATTCCGATAATCAACGCCAGTACGGAAGTGTGACCAAACCAGATCGCCAGCCATGAAAGTAATAGCAGCAGCAGACCGAAAGTTGTGGTGTGGTGCGATTTGCCCTTATCGGCAAAACCGCCCGCCGGACGAGCGCCCAACGCTCCGGCAGCTCCCGCAAGTCCAAACAGACCAATGACACCATCGCTGTAGTTAAAAGGTGGAGCGGCAAGCAAAAAGGCCATTGAGGTCCAGAGAATGCTGAAATTGGCAAAGGTCAGGCAGCCCAGCAACGCGCGGGTACGCAGAATTTTATCGCTGATAAACATACTGAAAACGGAACCCAACAACTGTGGGTAGTTGAGGTGGGTTTCTGATTTCATTTGTGGCAGACCACGCCATAATGCCAGCGCCATCAGTGCCATTAACACCGAAGCAACCCAAAAGACGGTGCGCCAGCCGCCGAGATTCGCCAGCAATCCGGCAACTGTCCGTGCCAGCAAGATCCCCAACAGCAGACCGCTCATAATAGTGCCAACCACTTTGCCGCGTTTGTCCGGTGAAGCCAGCGTCGCTGCCAGCGGAACCAGAATTTGTGCCACGACAGAGAATAAACCGGTTAATGCCGTACCGAGGATCATCATCGCCAGCGACTGACTGCTGGCAGTGATTAACATGCCGCCTGCCGCCAGTAAGGTCATCGAGACAATCAGGCGGCGGCGTTCAAACATATCACCGAGGGGAACAAGAAACAGCAGACCTGCTGCATAGCCCAATTGCGCGGCGGTAACAATAAAGCCTGCCGAACTGGCGGAAAGGGAAAAGTTACGCGCGATGGTGTCGAGCAATGGCTGAGCGTAATAGTTACTGGCGACCGCCAGACCGGTGGCGATAGACATCAGCACGATCAGCGCCGGGCTAAGCTCATGATTAGGTTTAGTCATTATTTTTGTTCATCAGGTGATGATTAAGCTGGAAATCAATAATAGCGGATGTTGATGAATATGGGATGAAAGATAGCTTGTTGAAATGTGCGATGTGGTTTGTAGGCATGATAGGACGCGTCAGCGTCGCATCAGGCATTGTGTACAGAGCGGCGGATGAGGTAAAAACGCCTTATCCGCCCGAATAAAAATTACTTCTGCGCTGCCAGCGCCTCATTCACCCAGCCATCGAACTGCTGCTGGTGGGCTTTGATCCAGCCATCAACATGGCCCTGAATATCGCCTTCTGAGGCTTTGCCGTCATGCATAATGGCGTTCTGGGCGTTAATATCTGCC
>OHAJ01003255.1_pt1 | contig 10398 bp, 7 predicted proteins | sample 1577101 | NCBI WGS metagenome assembly OHAJ01 (sample SAMEA3541531, study PRJEB24748) | human gut metagenome | biome: human gut; feature: human-associated habitat; material: faeces | place: China | collected 2012 | reverse complement strand
CTTCGCCCAAATATCATTGCGTGGCGTATTTTGCTGTAATTCCTTGAGGACAACATGCCAGCATTTCCAGCGTGAGCACGGTATAATTGCGGCTGCCCGCTGCGGCCTGCGCCACCTCCCAGCCGCTTAGGCGCGTTTTTGATGGTGTTATAATCTGCCATAGCGCCAGTGCCGGAAATGGTAAGTAGGCCGTCTTTTGAAAGCGTCCATGTGAGATTCTCTCCGCAGGTACCGGAAGCTATAATCGACGGGTCTCCTGTCGGCGTTGGCGTCGGTGTCGGCGTCGGCGTATTCGCTTCCCAGACCGCATAAAGTGTTACCTCAGCATTTGCCGTGTAGCTTCCGCCCGGCTGATACTGTGCACTCGTCGCCGTCTTGCTGCTCGCCCAACCGAGGAACGTATAACCCGTCCGCATCGGCTTCGTACTGCTCAGAGTCAAAGTCGTGCCGTGCGTTTTGGTCTGTGCCGCCGGTGCGCCTGTACCTCCATTCGCATCATAGCTTACAGTATACATCTTTGGGAGGGTTGGAATCTCTTCTGTAACCGTCTGGCTTACAGCCCAGTTTTCCTTAAACTGCGCCACATAGGTTCTCACACCGGCCGCGTCTACCGTAGGTTGAGTAGTAACGCTGCTGCTAACCGTCCCGTTGGCAGTTTCACTATGCGCAGCGTTTCTATTGCATATACGAGTTGCTGTGCAAGCGCTGTAATCTGCGCTCCATGCGTAGGTGGGAGAGCAATAATCATGACCGAGCGCCGGTGTCGCACGACCGACCTCAACAGTTTCACCGCAGATTTTACAAACGGCGTCTCCGCTGTATCCTGCTGCTGTACATGTTGCATCAACAGCATTTTTCAATTCGGTTTCGTGACTGCATTTCTTCTCAAGCTTAACAGCACCATTTACTGCTGTGAACGGAACATTACTCTCTGTTACATCAGCAACATCATAATCGTTAATACTTAGCGTCAAAGGAATTTCGCTTGCCGTACACTCCTGCGCCACCGTGAAATGAAGGACCGCTACAACACCGTTGTAAGTAGAGTTGGCTGTTCCATTGTACCAAGTGAGTTTCACTGGGCTCGTAAGCTTTGCAGACGGCTGGCTGGTCAGGTGAGTTACCCCGTCCGCCGTATAATCGACTCCCGTAAGTGTCAACTCATCGCCAAACACCACTTTAATCTGCAGCCCAGCAACGCCCGAGTTGTCAATCAGCTCTACCGGAACATCTACTGTTTCTCCCGCTTTCGCGGTCACTGTACCCAGTTTGATTTGCATTATTCCGGATGCCGCAGCCGCAGGGCAACAGCTGTACAGCAGAAGAAGGCAGAGGATAAGTGCTAAAACTCTTCTTTTCATTTCTATTTCTCCACTTTTTACTCGAGAACAATTATTCTACCCATAATAAATTCAGCTTTTAGTTCATCATCTTGTTTGTTTACTATATCTCCCTCTGCGGCGCTCATCTGCAACCAATACACCCCCGCCGGAGTTCCTGCAGGGACATCAAAGGACAGGCTAAGCAACATCGCCTCTCCGCTGAGTTCTTTATCAATATTGAACCAATTGAATTTGATCTCTCCACTTTTAGGAAGTTTTTCCGGTCCAGTCCCCATCCCCCCGGGAGCTTCATAAAAAAAGAAGCTCTCCAGTGCTATGCTATCGGGGATTGCCAAATTGACACTGAGTCCCGATATGCCGGGGCTTCTTCGTACGGACAACGTCAATTCAGCAGTTTCTCCTCCTTTGACAGTTGCAGATGACAGGGTAAGCGCAAAGGATTCTTCCGGAACATACTGTGCGCAAAGTGTCACATCTTCGCCAAAGGAAAAAATTCCTCCGTCCCAACCTGCAAAAATCATTCCCTCCTCTGACGCGGGCTCATAGCCTTTCGGCGCATTCCCTGTCTTGACTATTTCTGTATGAAGCAGATTGCCGTTTTTGTCACAATAGCGCACAGTATAATAAATTCCGCGCGGCGTATAAGACGCTGTAATCACGGTATCGCCCTGAATATTTTCCCAGCTTCCCTCCCAAGCTAAAAAATTAAGCTCCGTATGCTTAGGCGGAACCGGTGGGGTAGCGCTTCCGTTCTTTTCAACGATCTCCACTTTTACAGGTGTACCATCATAATCCAGAAAGCTGACAACATATCCCCGGACATTTTCATCTCCGCCAACATAGCCTTTATCATGTTGTTTTTGATTCTTATCGGTCACAATCAAATGGCGGTTATTATCGATTGCCGCACTCTCAATTTCTGCGTGAATGACATCATTTTCATTTACGGTGCTGTAGTCCTCTGTTGCCTCCTTTGTTTCTGTTGTCGGCGGCTCTGTGGGGACGATCGCATCTTCCATCTTTTCCGTCGGCTGTGGAGGCGTCGGTATTGGCTCTGCCACCTTCTCCTGTCCGCAAGCGGACAGGAGAAGCGTGAGAGCGAGAAGCAAAAATACGACTTTTTTCCTGCTGTTCTTCATAGTTACTACTCCTCTCAACTGACGTTTTATTTTTCTCGATACAGGACCCATTCCTGTACATTGCTGATCGTGTCAGATGCCGAGACAGGGGAAGTGGATTCAATTCCGTCCTCAATCTTTATATACTGATACATTCGCACATAGTCCGCATAGCTACATACATAGTAATCGAACCGGAACCAGCGTGTCGCGCCATGGCAATCGGAATACGCTGTTCTTTCCGGAATAACGTAATTGCGAATTCCCTTGCTATTGCAATAGCCGGTACTACTTTCATAGTTTCCATCAGAAGAGGTAAATGCATCGAAGAAGCTATAATAGTAGCCGTTATCGTTTCCGTACTCCTTTTTATCGTTTATAGCACGATTGCTGGTACCGTTGGAGCCGCCGCAGTCATACATCCAGTGCCAGTAAACATAACCGGCCCATGATGTCGATGCCTCACGCTTTTCCTGTTCATTTTCGTAAGCCGAATATGCTGACTTTGCAAAAGAGGTATAAATACTGTGACCGGTGTCAAACCCGGAGGGAAATGCCGTGGAATAATTGAAGGAACCCTCCGCCGTTTTTGACCAATAATTCCCAGTCTGTTCAAATCCTTCCATGGAACTATTTGTAGATTCTGCATAGGTCGTGAGAGAATAGCTCCATTTTCTATCAAGAATTTGCGCTCCTTCGGGAACTGCGGACGCCAGAGTCCATCCCTTCTGAGGCTTTTGTTCCCAATGGGCATAGAGCATCAGCGGCACCGTGTCGGCAATTAGTTTCGCTTCGTCTATTTGTTCGCCGTTCACAGGGTCTGTATACCATCCAAGGAATGTATAGTAGTCTCGCTGAGCGACAGGAAGGGTTCCCAAGGCGTCTCCGCAATTGACCGTACGGCTGCTCTCGCTGCATTGGCCTTCATTCGCATTGAACGCAACGGTAGCCGTCTGGCGTGTCCAATGCGCGTATAGGGTAATGTTGTCATTGCCAGGCAGCGCAGAATCCTCCGTGAGCAGCTCCCCACCTTCCACTTCTGTGTACCAGCCGACAAAATCATAATACCTGCGGGTTGGAACAGGAAGTTCGCCTATTTTTTCGCCAAAATAACAATCTTTGCGTTCCTCGCTTACTGTGCCTCCGTTGGGATCAAACGCTACTGTAAACATACCTCTTGCATACTGTGTAAACTGCTCGTCGTTAATGAATACTATTTCGCCTCTATCCACGAAACTAATCCGCCCGGCTTCATCATTGACTGTTCCGTTTATCAAAAGATTGCCGGTAAGTTTCAGTCTGCCACTGTTCGTGTAGGTCACGACAACAGATTTGGCAAGCAGAGCGTTGTCTCTAACGCTGCTCATAACGTTTGTTCCGGACAGGGTCAGATTTGTCGTTGGCGCATTTAGGATCATGCAGAGGTCGGCACTGTCTCTGATTTCCGTACGATAAAGATTCACTGTCTGTGAACTGATTTTCAGCGGAGATTGATTGCCAGTGAAATAAATGTTATTCAGGCTGGTAACGTTTGCTGAAGACTCTATCGTCAAATCAGCAAAGTTCTTTTCTCCGCCCTCCAGAGTGAAGCTCTCGCCGTCGTTAACTACCAAATGCAGTTTCTCTGCCGGATCCACAGCAGAAACATCTACTTTAATATTCTTGGCCCCGCAGGCTGCCGCAGCCATAGCCATTGCAGCATTTCCTACTGTGAATTCCACAGAGGGGCAGCTGCCAAAGGCGCTATTTCCCATTTCTGTGATTCCCGCGGGAACGCGCATCGTTTTCAAATTCGTGCATCCAGTAAAGGCGTTCTCTCCAATGGAGGTAATATTTCTCCCAAGAAAAATATCCGTGATCTTCTGCCCCTGCTCTGTGGCAAAAGCATTATCTCCAACAGCGACTACTTTGTAAGCACTTCCATTTTCGTCCACCGTATAAGCGGGTACGGACACCTGTGTGGATTCTCCCTCATAGCTGAACACCACCGCGGTATGATTCGTGTTATCGTAATCATATTCCAAACCGACAGTGTCCGCCGTCAGATAATTGACGTACTGGTAGATGTCCGTGGGAATAGTAAAGGGCAGTACGGTGACCTGTTCATCATTGAAAGAGCCATCGGGAGAATAATCCAGAAAATCATACGTTCTCCCGTCCGCAACACTATAGGTGTAGGTGAAAAAAGCTTTATGGCCAATATCATAGCCAACAACGCCAAACACATGGAGGTCCGTAGCCGTCACACATCGATAAAAGCCTTCGCTCTTCCCATCAGTAGAATACTCCGTCGTAACCGTCTTCGCCTCAACGGTAGAGTAATTCACCGTATTGGCAGTCCCAACTGTATCACTATCCGTTGTGACTGTTCCGCAGGTATTATCCACAGCCCCTTCCGTACTGCGTGCCGTAGAGTAGCCATATTTGTTCTCCAGCGCATATTTCAGCGCCGAGCTTACCGATGCCGATGTGCTGTCTGTTTTGGTCTGACTCGCTGTTTGAGAGTGGTTCCAACTACTGGAGTTTGATTTTGTTTCAGTATCGATGCGGGTAGTATCCGTTCCCGTGTGATCCTTAGTTGTATCTTCTCTTTCTTTGGTTTGGCCGGCCTCCAATCCCATATCTACCTTTACATACGGTGCAGACAGTTCGACATCCACATTTGTTTTTATATCGTAAGCTGTTGCGTCTTTTGCGCCTGTCTCTTTTGAATCATATGTTAGTGTTGTCGTACCATCATTGCTTGTAGTTGTTTCTGCTCCGCCGTTGGAATCTGTAATGCTAATAGTTCCAGATTCCGTGGTCGCTCGCTGTAAAGCTTCTTCTTGTGTAACTTCATGCGAATCCGCCCACTCTTTATTAACAGTTACCAAATCATTCCATCCGCTCGACAGCGCCCAGGTGTTTGAATTCTGCGCTGCGGATGCAACCGTTCTGGACATTGTCTGGGCTACCGAAGTGCTGATTGTCGTATTCACGGTCACAGATTTTTTCTGTGCCAGACCGCTGACTGCCTGTACACTCCATATGGGGTCAGAAACCGGTACATTATAAATCGTGCCGATCTCGTAAGCGAAATAGATAACACCGTTATCCTTATCCTCAACTAAAACAGGCGCGCCAATCGGTGTAGACTTAGCCAGATTCCGTTTTGAGGCAAAATAGGCATTCAATACACGATCTCCCGTGCTGCCCGCAGGAATGGAAGTCACTTCGTTCCCGCTGTTATCGTACCACCCTAAAAAGAGATAGTTATATACATCCGGGTTAGGGAGCGCATACAGGCCCTTGCTGACCGTATATATCAGCTTTGCCGAATCTGTTATCTCCGCCACGGGAGTTTTGAATACATTGTACTGGATAGAGTACTCCTCTTCTTTCCAGTGTGCATAGAGGATGTAGTTTTTCGTATCATCAGCGGAAATGTGATCCACCCGTGTACCCGTGGCAGTATACCAGCCTTCAAAAATGAATCCTAAATCCGCAGCATCAAGATCACAGATAAGGAGTTCATCGCCCTCATTGTAGGCCGTAGGGTTCCCCGCCTGTCGATTCCGTTCCTCTAAAATATCCAATTTTTGAGACAAATAGGGCTGTCCAAATGCAAGGTTATATGTAATGGTATGGCTTTTAACAGGAATCGCAATAATCTCCTGCGCAACAATCACCGTACCGCAGCCTTTACCGCCGTCGGCAGAGCAGTGGCTGCCTTCGGTAAGCCCCGTAGAGGTGGAAGTTGCAGGAACTGCAGGATCGATCACAACGTTGGCATGGTTATTGGGATTCTTGGCAATCTTAACTGTGTTAAGGTCTGTCTTCACCCTGCCTTCAGCATCCGCAAAAAGCTTTCCGCATTTGCTGCAAATCCAGTAAGCAGTGTTGCCCTCGTCAACGCAGGTGGCCGCTTTAGCTTCTACTGCGGAAAGCACATGCTCACAGGTTGACGTCGCCGCTTTTGGGAATAACTCGACTTCCCAGTCTGCCAAGTATTGCGCGAGTCGAATCAGATCCTTAATGTTTATGCTTCCATCGCCATTTGTATCCAAGCAGGCATCAACAACTTCAACTTCCCAGTCTGCCAAGTACTGAGCAAGCCGGATCAAATCCTTAACATTAACTCTCTGGTCGTTGTTGATGTCGCCAGGCGTATAGTTGATTATGAGAATCTCTCCATCAACAGCAAGAAACGGGATGTTTTCTTCTTTCAGATTGCTGACATTATCCCCATCTATCACCAAATGCAGTGTGGACCCACTGCCTTCTGCTGCATTCTCGCTAACAGAAAAACGCAGTGTTGCTAACGCCCCATTGTATTTTGAGTCAGCCGTCCCATTGTACCAAGTCAGTTTAACAGGACTCTCCAGTTTCTGTGATGGTTGCGCTATCAAGCCGGTAGTTGCGGCATCCGCATAGTTCACTTCTTCAAGAGTAAGTACACTGCTGTCGTACTCCAGTTGAAGCTGGAGCCCAGAAATACCGGGGTTATTCTCGGCAGATATTTCAACCTCTATCTCAGAAGCGACAAGTGCCGTAACTGAACTCGCGCGAATTGTCAGCTGTTCTCCATCCGCCAGCGCGGACACCGGCAGAAGCGTGAATACCATCAGCACCGCGAGAAGCAAGGACAGTACTTTTTTCATGGCATAACTTCCCTTCGTATTTTATTTCTGCTTTTACTTTAGTTCCACATTGAAACCGGCAAGGTATTTCTTCAACCGAACACAGTCGAAAATATCAATCTCCCCATCGCCGTTTACGTCGGCGTTGGCCTCGCTGATCGTCACATCAAATCCTGCAATGTACTTTTTCAGGCGGACACAGTCGAAAATATCCACTTCGCCGTCGTCATTCACATCGCCCGGAATCTGGCTCGTGACTGTTACGCCGCCCGCAACGATATTGGCATTCACCGCGCTCTCATCCAGAGCCGCTGCCTTGAAGCCCGTGACCGTCACCTCTGCCAGCCCGTCCGGAGCATTATCCAGTACCTGGAATTTCAGCGTCAGGATGTTCCCGTTAATTACATCCGCCGCTTCGTCGATCCAGATCGCCTTTTCGCTTTCGGCATCCGCCGTATTCTTTCCTGGTACAAGGTCATTAAACCACAACGATCTTTGATTGTCAATTTTAATTAATCAAAATGATAATGCAATATCATTTTGGTTATCTTACCATACATCATATTACTCCACGACAGGAGCCGGGAGGTACAGTCATGATTTACGAAAGAATAAAAAAGCTCCGCGAGAAGCAGGGCTATACACAGACGGAGCTTGCCAAAATGCTTGGGGTGACGCGCTCGTGTGTGAACGCCTGGGAGATGGGCATTTCCGTTCCCTCCACACAGTCGCTGGTGCAGCTGGCGCAGATCTTTGATATATCCACCGATTATCTGCTCGGTCTGGACGTGGCTTTCGCCATCCGCACCGACGGGCTTTCCGACAACGACATACAGCTCGTACATTCGATCGTTCAGCGGCTGAAAAACGGCGACGTGCAGGCCGGCTGACAGCTGGCAGTGAATAAAGCATCCTCCGGCTTCTCTCTGGGTTGAAGCCGGAGGATGCTGTTTTATGGACGCTCCTTCTACATTATTATATTTAACATTGCCCTCTGCATCGGCCAGCGGCGCGTTCAGCGTTGAGTTTCCCGCGAAAATATGCTACAATGCTTCTGTTCCCCGCGGGAAACAGAAGCATTCTTTATCGGAAAGGATGAGTGCCTATGCCGACACAGGTGACCAACTACCAATGCCCGTCCTGCACCGGGCCGCTGCACTATTCCGGCGCGTCCGGGAAACTGGAATGCGATTACTGCGGCAGCTCGTACACCGTTGCAGAGATCGAGGCGCTGTATAAGGAAAAGGAAGAAAAGGCCGCCGAGGCGTTTGAAACGGCGGATACTACCGCGCAGAGCGGCGACGACAGCAGCGCGTGGGACACCGCCTCCATGAGCTCCGACTGGGGCGCGGACGCCGCCGGGATGAAGACCTATTCCTGTCCTTCCTGCGGTGCGGAGCTCATCTGCGATGCGAACACCGCCGCGACCGCCTGCCCGTACTGCGGCAACCCGACCGTCGTGCCGGGGCAGTTTGCCGGGGCGCTGAGGCCGGACTATGTTCTGCCCTTCAAGCTCAGCCGCGAGGACGCGATCAATGCGCTCCGGCGGCACTATAAAAACAAGCCCTTCCTGCCGAGAGCGTTTTCCGCCCAGAACCAGATCGAGAAGATCCAGGGCGTTTATGTCCCCTTCTGGATGTTCGACGGTGAGGCGGAGGGCCATGCGCGCTACGACGCGACGCGCTCGCGCGTTTTCCGCACCGGCGATTGGGAGGTCACGAAGACCGACCATTTTGAGATCTGCCGCGACGGTTCGATGCCCTTTGAAAAGGTGCCGGTGGACGCTTCGAGCCGGATGCCGGACGCGCATATGGACTCCATTGAGCCCTACGACTATGCCGAACTCAAGCCGTTTTCCTCGGCGTATCTCCCCGGCTTTCTCGCGGATAAGTACGATGTTCCGGTCGCCGACTGCGAAAGCCGCGCCGACGAGCGCTGCCAGAAAACGGTGCTGGACGCGCTCGGGCGCACCGTAAGCGGGTATGACATGTGTATTCCCCGCGCGCAGGACGTCCGGCTGCACCGCGGCAAGGTGCATTATGCGCTGCTGCCGGTGTGGATGCTCTCGACGCGCTGGAACGGTAAGAGCTTCCTCTTTGCCATGAACGGGCAGACCGGCAAAATGGTCGGCGATCTGCCGACGGACGCCGGAAAATACTGGCGGACATTCGCCGCTATTGCCGCGCCGGTCGCGCTTCTCGGAACGGCGCTCAGCTTTCTGCTGCGATAAGGAGGGGAAAATATGAAACGGAAAATTTGCTCTTTCCTTCTCGCCTTCCTTCTCCTGCTTACTCTCACCCCCGCCGCGCTCGCGGACGGCGCGCAGCCCTCTTACATAACGGACGACGCCGGTATCCTCACCGCGAGCGAGACCGCCTCGCTCGAAAAGGCCGCGCAGCACATCGCGCAGCGCTACGGCGTCGGCATTTATCTTGTCACCGTGAACGACGCCTGCCGCATCGACAGCCGCGGCACATATGAAGCGGCGTATACCTACTATCACCGCAACTCGCTCGGCGCCGGCGCGGAGCGGAACGGCGCGATCCTCCTTTTAAGTATGAACGACCGCGCCTTCGCCCACTTCTATTACGGCGAAAAGAGCGAATACGCCTTCAACCGCTACGCCCAGGAGCAGATCGAGGATACGTTCCTCGACAACTTCCGCGAAAACGACTGGTACGGCGGCTTTTCGGACTATCTTTCCGCGTGCGGGGAGTACCTTGCGCTCGCGGCGGAGGGACCTCCCTAACCAGCGGTTCAGCCAGTTCAGCGAGATTGCTTGCATTGCTTTTGTCAATAACGAAGCTATCAGTACAAAAATCAACGGCACGGCAATCCAAATCATGATAAAAGCCAACACCTGCGCAACTGTCATCGAATCCGTCACTGTCGGGCAAAGTTTCTCCGCCAAAGAGGCATACAAAGCTTTCGCCGCCAACAGCCCGACTATTAACCCCAAAATAGAAGCCAACTGGCGGATAAAGCCTTTTACAAAGCCTACCACCGCTCCGGCGCCTATTACAATAAGGATAATGATATCAATCGTTGCCACGTTGTGATTTATGATTTGTGATTTATGATTTATGTTCCTGTGATTTATGATCGATGATTTATATTTCTGTCAGGTGATAAAACAATAAAGTGGTAAGGTGGTGTCCCATATAAAATAGTACCACATTACCACCCATCTATTGTTGCAACCATTACTTCGCGAATGGCCTTATACCCTTATAATTCATAAATCATAACTCATAAATCATAAAGTCTGTTTCACTTCTATTTCTTCGAATGTCTCGATCATATCGCCTACCTTCATGT
>OHAJ01003251.1_pt1 | contig 10415 bp, 8 predicted proteins | sample 1577101 | NCBI WGS metagenome assembly OHAJ01 (sample SAMEA3541531, study PRJEB24748) | human gut metagenome | biome: human gut; feature: human-associated habitat; material: faeces | place: China | collected 2012 | reverse complement strand
ATGATGACAGCAATGCTCGGAATGCAGGTGTCAGCGGCAGAAAGTTCAGATAGCGAAACTGCAGTTAAGAAAACTCCGATGATCACAAAACAGATTACGAAGGAAAGTAATATATATGCACCGAAGACTACATTTAAATTTACCGTTGCTCCAGGAACGGCAGTGCCGGCAAGTGAGAATCAGAAGGCAATATATGCAGGACCGGCAAAAGGGGTAACTTTGGATAATGATGTCATTGCATCGGTACCGGCGGACAGCGATATTGGAAATGAGAAAATTACAGTAGGAACGACAAAGCTTAATGTTAATGAATCTGTATTCACAAAAGGAGAGGATGCAAAACCCGGAATCTTCCGCTATGTAGTAAGTGAGGCTGCAGCGGACAAGGACGGAAATGCGTATGAAGGTGTTGCTTATACCACAGAACAGAAGTATTTTGATGTGTATGTAACATCCGATGATGACGGAAATCTGGAAGTCAGCTCTTATCTGTTTGCAGATAAAAATAATCCGGAGTCAAAGGGTGAGGGAGTTTTCACGAATAATTACAGCAGTCAGCACAATACTTTGAAAGATCTGACCGTAAAGAAAGAGGTTACCGGTAATCAGGGAAATCGTAATAAAAAATTCGAATTTACATTGAACGTAGCCGGAGCAGCCGGTGAAAAATATTATGTGACATTCTCAGATTCAAGAACTCCGATCACATTGGTATCCGGGCAACCTCAGACAATCACATTAAAAGATGACCAGACAGCAAAAATCTGGGGATTGTCAAAGACAGATAAATATACGGTAACAGAGTCTAGTTATGCAGATGATGGCTATACAACAACCATTGATAATGTAAAGACATCGACGTTCCAAAGTAGTTATATTCTGATTATGGCGGTCTATAAAAATAGCTTTGTTGAACACTACGCTGTCGGGAATCAGTTTTATATATTTTGTCGGAGCATACCATTCGCCACCTATAAAGACAGGTTCTACTTTGGTGAACTTTCCTTCCTCACCTAGGTGACGGGTAAGAAGTCCATCCAGTCCGTAGCGTTCGGCAGTAAGGGTGTCATCTGTTAGGAAAAGAGGAATTCCCTGATAGCGTTCCACTCCCAATGTGTCGGCTATCCGTTTGTATGCATCCCTTTTAAAACTTTTCACTAAAGGCGCTTCTCCGTTCCGGTTTTTATAATTCTGTAAGATGCACCATTGTGCTGGCTTTTTTCGAATATTCTCCAACAATGCTAGCCGCTCCTTTATTTTCTCCCATTGGAAATGGCGGGTGGTGTCTTTATAAGGATAGGTATCCTTCAAAGTATGTTTATCATACAGCAGTTCCTTGTCAAGCCTGATGTCTTCGGGTTTGATATCTTTTTCTACAATCTCGGTGATGGCTTCTGTCACAGTATTGTGTACCTCTGTTATCACTTCCTTAATTTCGCTATTTGCTTTCGAGGTACACGAGCAGATTGTACAGAAACCGGTCAATAAATATATGAATTCTATTCTTTTCATCATAGACACAGGTTTGTGGCTTTCTTCTACAAATATAATTCTTTAAAAGGAATAAACATGCGTTTTTGTTTTTAAATGCAGTGAAAAATTCCTGTTTCTTTGAACAATCTCCCCTATTGCATACCTTATAAAGGACCGCTGGGAATAATCGTTTATCTTGGCTTGAGGTTTTTACAGAAAAAAAGAATCAACTTAAAAACAAGTATTATGGTGGAATCAACTAGAGTAAGAAGTAAAAGATTATCCTTTTCAGGTAAGAAGACACTGTCTTCCTTTATGCAAGTGAATATTGCCAGTCTGAGACAATCGGGAAAATTGCGTACCAGTGAGACGTATAGAGCTACACTGAACAGTTTTATGAAATTTATGGATGGCAAGGATGTTCTGTTGAGCAATATGGATGCCGAGTTGATGATGGGGTATGAAACTTATTTAAAGGCGCAGGGAGCAAGTATGAACACCGTTTCTTTTTATATGCGTATTTTGCGTGCAACGTATAATCGTGCAGTAGATAAAGGGGTGATCAGACAGCGTTTTCCTTTTAAGCACGTCTATACGGGAGTGGAAAAAACGGTGAAGCGGGCCATTTCTTTTAAAGTAATCAGACAACTGAAGGAGATGGATTTAAGTCACTCTCAGTCAATGGAGTTTGCGCGTGATATGTTTATGTTCAGCTTTTATACCCGGGGAATGTCATTTGTGGACATGGCTTTTCTTAAAAAAACAGATTTAAATAATGGTATGCTGACTTATAGAAGAAAGAAAACCGGTCAGTTGCTTTCCATCAGATGGGAGAAATGCATGCAGGATATAGTGGATAAATATCCCGGAAACTATTCGACTTATCTTCTTCCTATTATAATTCATATCAGGAAAGATGAAAGATTGCAATATAAAAATTCAATTTGCTTGGTGAACAGAAGGCTAAAAGAAATAGGGAAAAAGTTGGGGCTTGTTCATCCTTTGACTATGTATGTGGCGCGCCATTCATGGGCCAGTGTTGCCAGAGGCAAACATATTCCTCTTTCTGTGATAAGTGAAGGGATGGGACATGATTCGGAAAAAACGACTTTGATTTATCTGGCAGCATTGGATACCACCGTGATAGACAAAGCGAATATGGTGGTGCTGAGGGAATTCTTGTGATAATAGGGTAAAGATATTGTTTCTTGTCAAAAAGAGGATATCATATCACAAGGTATCCTCCATTTGATGGGATCAGTGTGTCTAGTATTTTTTTATAAATGTGTGTTTGTTCTCTCTAAAGATGATAGCACTTTCTGATGTGGCTGAGTTGAATATGTTTGTTGCAAGGTCGGCACAGCCTATGATCTCTTTATTGTTATCTTTTGTCAGAAGATACCTTATAGTGAAGGAGAATCGGATTACAGATAGATTCTGAAACAATTGCCATAAACCATTATGCTGTTTTTGTCCACCTATTTGTTATGAAAAAATATCAGCTTCCAAATATTCAATATTTTTCCGTAATATGACAATTGTCATAGGTTTGTTTTTTATGTGAATTATAGCTGATACAACTATTTTTTAGTAGACAAACTTGAATAAAAGAAAAGGCAAAGTTTACTTGGATTTTATTCTTTGATTTTGGAGATAATCCTCTTATTACAAGAACTTTATAGAAAAAATGCTAAGTTGGAATATTATATATCTCTTATTAAGAGATATATATTTTGTCGCAAATTTAAGCAAAGTTTTGAGAATTAGAACAATTTAGCAAGGAAATTTAATAATTGATTCAAAAAAAACGTTTTCTGAATACATGATTTAGTCTTTCAAAGTATTCTTGTATGAATGTATTTTGTTGATTTATAATGTGTTATAGGTCTATTGTATATCTCTTAATAAGAGATCTATCGTATAACTGATGACACGCCATATAATAATGTATGGTTGTGAAGATGTTAAAGCGAAGATTAAAAGTAAATAAAAATATGGACTATCTATTCTTGAGACGACACAGACGGACTGCTACTTCGAATAGGCAGAAAAGCCTGCTTCTTAAGGCTGCTGAACGCCAGTGGGAACTACAGTTCGCCAATAAGGGAACTGAAGGGAGAAAGGTGGATTGTGCCCTATATAAATGTATATTGTATAACCTTGAAATAAAGCAAGTTTTTTTGGATTCGGAGCTTTCTTTGAAAAAGTTTAGCGTTATGATAGACACCAACCAAACTTACCTGTCGAATGTGGTAAACAAGTATTTCAACTGCAATTTGAAGGAGTTGCTGAATACTTACCGTGTGGAATATGCCAAAGAGTTACTCCATGCTGGGAAATGTTCATTAGAAGAACTCCCACAGCGATGTGGCTTTGCCTCTAGAAGTGCTTTTTATGCCTCTTTTAGTAAAATAGTCGGAATGTCTCCTTTGCGCTTTCTAGCTCGAGAACAGAATAATTCGCTCTTAGAATCAATGATTTATGTATAATCAATTTTAGTTTTTTAAATTTATAAATTTAAAGTTTTTCTATTATGAACAAAAAGTTTTTAAGTGCAATCCTGTTTGGTGCCTTGATGGTTACCTCGACAGGAACATTTGTATCTTGTAAGGACTATGATGATGACATCGACAGCTTGAACGAGAAAGTGGACAAGCTGACTAAAGATTTGTCTGAATTACAGGCCGCAGCTGGAAAATATGTCACAGCTGTCAAGTATGATGCGGCAACAGGTAAGTTGACTGTTACCGGCGGTAACGGTGAAACTTTCCAACTTCCGATGCCTGCTGAACTTCCCACTTACTCTTTGAAAGTTGTAGATGGTAAGATACAGTTGTTAGATGGTGACAAGGTCGTTTCTGAAGCACCCCTGCCTACAACTGATGCTCCTGCGGCATTTGATCCTACTTTGTTGAAGTGGAACAATGGCTATCTGTATTATGGAGATGTAAAAATCTCAGGTGTAGAGAAACCTCAAAGCGTTGGTTCTATTACAGAAGTGAAAGATGAAGAAACTGGTGAGGTGATTGGCTATGTCATTGAACTAGATGGAAAATCTGCTACATTCTCTGTCGTAACTGATTTGAAAGCTTTGGTATTTGAACCGGAACTGTACTATCAAGGTATTGAAGCAATTGCTGTAAAATCATTTGTTTACAAGGCTTTGACAGCTAAAGATGTAAATGCAGATGCTGATAATAAGGATGATGCTCCTGTACAAGAAACTGCAACAACTGAGGTCACTCCTGAATTATCTGCTACATATCACATGAACCCATCTACAGCTGATGTTCGTAATTTGGTTAAAGAAGATTTGAAATTCTTGGCTTACGATAAAGAATATGCTCGTGCAGCCGATGGAGTGGTAGTTCCTGAGATTTCTAAGGTTGAACCTAAAAATGGCGAGTTGACCGTTTGGGCTAAGTTGACTGAAGGAACTATTAAAGATATTGAAAATGACGACAAAGTAACTGTTTTGGCTTTACAGGCCAATTATTTGAATGGTGATAACAAACGCTCGGTTATTACTTCTGATTACGCTGCAGTTAAGGCTGTTAAGATTACAGATTTAGTTTTGAATAATGCAAAAGTTGCCGGTGAAAGTCATTTAGCAGTTAAAGCTGCCGATGCTATCCAAAATGCTCCTGAAGTAAAAGTCGCTTGGAATGAAACAGTTGATTTGGCAGAATATGTTCAGACTCATTATGGTGCAGGTGATGCTCATACTAAATGGGATGAAAATGCAGCATCTGGTACAGTAGAAAAAGCCGGATTCAGCTATTCTTATGAATTGGTAGGTTATATTGATGGTAGTAACAAAACTTCTCAAAGTGCACATGCCGCATTGAAAGGCTCTGTTTTGAGACCTCAATTACCGAAAGATGGTAAAGCTGCTGAATGGGGAGCTACAGAACAAAATCAAGCTACTGTAGGGCGTATGCCGTTGGTTCGTGTATTCTTGAATGATAATAATTCTAAGAAGAAAGTAGCTGTAGGTTACTTGAAGGTAGAAATTACAGGTGCTCCTGCTGAAGACCGTATTACTGCGACAACAGAATATACATTCAATGAAGGATTTACATTGAGCTGTAGAACAGAGGATTGGGTTCAGGAGGTAACTTGGTTCCAGATTGAAGAACAAATTTTGGCTCAGTTGAATATCTCTAAGGAAGATTTCGAAAGAAGTTATATCTATGACGGACCGATGATTCAATATAGTGAAGCAACTTTGGATGCTATGCCTTTGACTAAACTGTCTACTAAGGTTGAACAAACTAAAGTTGATGTTGAAGGTACAATGACTGAAGTTTTGCAATGGACTATTCCTGCAAACTATGCTTATGAATATTTCAGCGCAAATGCTTCCATGAAGGCTGTCGTTCGTTACACTAAACAAAATAAGGATATTCAAGGTGTTGTCATTTCTAATGATTATGTATATGTAACATTGACTTGGGCCCCTAATCCTCGTAATGTAAACCCGACTGGTACACTTGCCGATGCTGATAAGACTAAGCAATACTGGTTTGCTGGTAACTCTAACGAAGGAGGTTCTGGATATAATGAAATCCATGTAAATACTGAGGTTCCTGCTGCAACAGGTCATAATATCATGAACTTTAACAAATTTATCCTGGAAACCTTCAATGGTCACGATGTTACAATTTCTGAAATTCCGGCTGTATATACAGACTTTGCAGATACTAAACTGACTAAGACTTTCAGGTTTGTTGATCCGAAGGGAGCAAAACTGACCGGTGTATCCAAAACTGTTTATACAATGAGTGTAAATGCAGATCGTACCCAACTGCTGGCTAGTAGTGAGGCTGTCGCAAATACAGTAGTTGCTACTATTAAAGATGCAGCAAATAATGATGGAGAAGATCTAATCCAATTGGAAGATAATTCTGTCGCTAAAGATTTGCTGAATGTAGCAGGTCGTGATGATTTAGCTAATAACTTGACTGCTAGACTGTCTGTAGAAACATTGAATGGATGTGGTAAGTCATTGAATGAAGTGACAAACAATGAATTCGATGTGAAGTTCTTGCGTCCTATCACTGTAAAAGCCGATAAGATGGATAACTTTAAGGATGGTGTAGATGTTGGTGCTGAAGGCTCTGTTATTGATGTTAAATTAGCATTCACTGATTGGAGAAACTATGCATTTGTTACTACTCCTATCAACTACTATACATATTATGGTGTGAAGTCAATCACCATTGACACAGATAAAGCTCAGACAACTGTTAATGGTAAATACGAGCCTATACCAGCAGGTATGAAAGTTGAATATAGCGGTGTTGAAGATATCTCAGCAGGTAAATTCGGTAAGCTGACTTACATCAATAACAAGGCAGAAGTCGGTGAATTTGACATTAAACTTCCTGTAGCAGTAAAATACGCATGGGGTACAGTAGAATTTGACATTGTATGCCACGTAGCAAAGACCGTAAAATAAACTGAGTGAGTAACTCTATTTATAATAAACTTGAAGAAAAAGAGTGCTTTCGGGCACTCTTTTTTCTATTTATAATATTGAGAACGTATGAGAAAAATTAATTTGTTGATAGTAGGTCTAATTGCAGCATTCATTGTTTCGTGCAATCAATCTGGTAAAAAAACAGAAACGGATTCCCGGGCAACCGTAAAACATCTTATGGTTTTGAGTCAGAAAGATACGATACAGGTGTTAGATCTCACTAACTAGTTTATGACTGCCGTAAAGGAGCAACGATATGCTGATGCAGCCATGATGTTACACGAAATGAAAGCGGATGATCCTTTTGCTCAGCCGGAGTTGTTGGATAACGAACAATTAAAAAGTGTATTACAAAGGCTGAAAGCCTTTCCGATATATGATTATACTATAAGCGATTGTATCTTTAAGGAGGCGTTTGATAATGAAGTGCGTTGTAAGGTTGTCTTATTCCCTAAAACAGATAAAGAGGATATGCGGCCCAATGCTACAACTTGGTATTTTAAACCTGTTCGCTATTTGGGAGAATGGAAACTTTGTTTCCGGAGTAGTGCACAGGGGGACCGTACATTTCACTCTTCTGCACAATAATATTGAAGAGTTTCCAGCTGAAACGGCCTATACATATCATTGATGGCAGAATAGCTCGTCACCTTTGTCGCTAAAGGAATTCTTACAGTTACTTAATTCTTTTATTACTACGTTCTGCTGTAGCGGAACGTAGTAGCAGAACGCAAGAAAAATCTTACTCTGCTGTTTTGTAAGCCTTGTCCATACTTTGTATCCGTCGTCTTGCACCGAATATCTTGTAACAGGAATGAAACTCCTTTGTCACGAAACCTTTAATAGAGTGTAACTCTCAAGAAACCTGACCCATCTACTTTTGCGGCAGATTTATAACGCATAAAAAAGTATATGAAAAAGGTTGTTAGAGCTGTGTCTCTTATGCTGCTGATGGCAGGTGTTTGTGGAAATGCATTTGCCGAGGAAAATGAAAACATTGTCCGGCAAGGCGCTATCCGCGGACGTGTGATAGACAATGGAAAACAAATTCTGCCGGGTGCTTCCATCTTTGTTGAAAATCTGAAAACCGGAGTAATCAGTGATGTGAACGGTTTTTATACGCTACCCAATCTGAAACCCGGAACTTACACAGTTAAAGTAACCTACGTAGGTTATAGCCCCATTGAAATGAAAGTTACCGTCCCCGAAGGCAAGACTTTAGAAAAAGATATAGTGATGAATGAAGGGGTGGAACTGCAGGAAGTGCAGGTAAAGGGAGCTTTTCAAGGACAGAAGAAAGCAATCAATACACAAAAGAATAATCTGGGTATCACTAATGTTGTATCTGCCGACCAGGTAGGGAAATTTCCCGACTCAAACATAGGTGATGCATTGAAACGTATCAGTGGCATCAATGTGCAATACGATCAAGGCGAGGCCCGTTTCGGACAGGTCCGCGGCACTAGTGCCGATTTAAGCTCCGTCACCATTAACGGCAACCGTGTCCCGTCTGCTGAAGGGGATACCCGTAACGTGCAGTTGGACTTGATTCCTGCCGATATGATTCAGACCATCGAAGTAAGCAAAGTCGTTACACCCGATATGGACGGCGATGCTATCGGTGGTTCCATCAATCTGGTAACCAAAAATTCTCCTTATAAACGCACTATCAATGCTACAGCGGGAAGTGGTTACAACTGGATTAGCGAGAAAGCCCAGTTGAACTTAGGTTTCACTTACGGCGATCGTTTCTTCAATGACAGACTGGGCATGCTGCTCTCCGCTTCTTATCAGAATGCTCCTTCCGGTTCTTATGATACTGAATTCATGTGGGAACAAAATGAAGATGGCAAAGTATATGTCAGCGATTATCAGATGCGCCAGTACTTTGTCACCCGTGAACGTCAAAGTTATTCGGCGGCTTTTGATTTTGATATCAATGAAAACCATAAATTGACTTTCAAAGGGATCTTCAACAACCGTAACGATTGGGAAAACCGTTACCGTACCAATATCAAGGATTTGGATGAGAACGGAAAAGGCACAGTCCGCATCCAGACCAATAAAGTTTGTAAAACGGTCAAAACAACTCAAAATCCGGTGCGGCACTGTTTTGTGCCGGTACCGGATCGTTTCTCGATTCCTTTGCATCCGAAAGAAGCTGCCACTCGCAGGATCTGCAGATGCGGGTAGTTTGGCTGAATATGATTTTCATAAGAAATCTTTTAACTTTTCCATGTTGTATTCTTCAAATTTTCGCAGCTTATCCATCAGATCCCGGATTTTGGGATCCGCGTCCTCATACTGGCGGTACTTCTGGATTGCCTCGACGATGCCCATGCTGCTTCCGGTAATCAGCATGCTGGCAATGTGTGAGACGGACGGATCCGTCATAGTCTGCAGGTTTATCATAAAATACGTGCGTGCTTTTTCCATTATGCCAAGGCCTTTTTCATCGTAGCCGTGTTCATTCAGCAGCTCCTTTGCCGCCTGATGAAATTCCTCATAGCCCTGAAACTGGGTTTTCAGATGTTCTTTTAAGTCTTTGTCCTCAACGACTCCAATGAGCTGCCGGATCGTGTCGACACCCATCTGGGAGTTCTGGTAAATAAAGTTTAAAAGCTCTGCATCTCCACTCATCGTGCATCTTCCTTTCTTACTTTCTTTGGTGGTTTCATGAAAAAGTATTGCCGGAAATCGGGGCAAATATACCTGATTTTAATTGTAATTTTACCTGAAATCCATATTTCGGCAGCGACAGGAAAGGAGGCTGGCATTTGCTGACCACAAAAGATATGGTGCATTACGGGCCGGAGTCGGCGATTGGGATTCTGGGAGAAACGGGATCTGTCATCTGGGCGGAGGGTCTCTTTTGAGAGAGTTATTCATTTGGGAACTTTTGCTTGCAGTTTTGCCGGAGTGTGGTAAAGTAGTAGAGGAGTTATATGAATTTCAGCGGGAGACAGAAAATCGGATCTGTCGTTCCGCGTTCAGAAAGAGGATAGAACATTATGCTGAAAAAAATTGGAAGAAATGATCCCTGCTGGTGCGGCAGCGGGAAGAAGTACAAAGACTGCCATCTGGCGCTGGATGAGAAAATCAATTCTTATAAATTAAAGGGATGGAAAATTCCGCCGAAGAAAATTATCAAAAGACCGGATCAGATCGATGGAATTCGTGAAAGCGGTCTTGTCAATATTGCAGTTCTGGATTATGTGGCCGAAAACATTCATGCAGGCATGAGTACGGAAGACATCGACCGTCTAGTTGCGGAAAAAACAAAAGAACTCGGCGGAATTGCAGCACCGCTGAACTATGAGGGATTTCCGAAGAGCGTGTGCACCTCCATCAACGATGCGGTATGCCATGGAATTCCGAACGAAGAGGAAATTCTGCAGGACGGAGTAAGGGGTGAGTTGTTCTTAAGGAAAGCATAAAAAAAACATGCATACAACAATCA
>OHAJ01003250.1_pt1 | contig 10415 bp, 8 predicted proteins | sample 1577101 | NCBI WGS metagenome assembly OHAJ01 (sample SAMEA3541531, study PRJEB24748) | human gut metagenome | biome: human gut; feature: human-associated habitat; material: faeces | place: China | collected 2012 | reverse complement strand
GAATACAGCCCGGATGTGGTGACGGGCCTCATCACGCGCATCACCACGCCGGATGGCAGGGCATCGGCGTTTTACTATAACCACCACAGCCAGTTAACGTCAGCCACCGGGCCTGACGGGCTGGAAATACGCCGGGAATACGATGAATGGGGTAACCAGCTGAATGAAGAGAACCCGCACCAGCTGCAGCAGCTCATCCGCCTGCCGGGGCAGCAGTATGATGAGGAGTCCGGCCTGTATTATAACCGCCACCGCTATTATGACCCGCTGCGGGGGAGGTATATCACTCAGGATCCGATTGGGCTGAAGGGGGGATGGAACCTGTATACATATCCGCTGAGCCCGGTGAATAGCATGGATCCATTAGGATTATATGAATTTAAATCAAAAAATATAGATGATATTGGAATATTTGCATTGGCAATGTGTAATGGAGAATCAATTAACGAGAATAAAGAATATGGTGGACTAATATGTAAGAAGCAAGGTGAATATTTCCCCATGAATCCGATAAGTTCAAATGATAATGATAGTGTAGACTTGCGAAATATAAAATGCCCTGAAGGTTCAGAGAGAGTAGGCGATTATCACACTCACGGTTTTTACTCTGACGATAAAGGAAATAAAGTAACAAAAGAAAATGATGTTTATGATAGTCTAAATTTTTCAAGCAAAGATTTAACGAATTCTTATATGAATGGAATGGAAAAAAAAGAATACAGTAGTTACTTGGGAACACCAAATAACACCTATCTAAAATATAATCCCAAAGCTAAAGGGAATGGAGTTACAATTATCAGGCAAGGGAGTAATTAAAATGAAGGCAATACAATGTTGTTATTTCCTTGCTTTAGTCTCCAGTCATTTAATGGCTGGAGTTATGGGTGATGATAATATATTTTTAAGTAATTCGGATTCAGCTGCTTTATATTGTGTGGCTAAAATATTTCCAGATGGAGAAAATATTTTAATATATAAAGTAAATATAATTAATGCTAGTTCAAAAAAAGATGTTTTTTTTATGAAAGCCCAACATCAACCCACAATGACATAATGGGGGGCGGGGGAATGTCATATGCCTATGAATATGATGTAAAATATAATATATGTCATTTGAGAAAAAAGAGCAGAATGAGGTAAAAATCTTTGGCTGTGTATTCAGTCTGGTAATCATCCAAGGAAAGCTTATCAGAAGGGTGATGACTCCAATTAGTAGAACATATATTTTCGATAAAAGCACCGATGACTTTTTCATGAAGTTCTACAGAACGCGAGAAACAGATGGTTCTGCGGGCCAGACGTTTGATTCGGGTTCTCAGGGTCAGATTGTTACGCTCAATGTGCTGAGTAAAAATCTTACCAGTCAGATGCTTCTCCTTCGGTAACTCTCTAGCGTAACTACCCCATTCGTCAGTGGTCAACATGCCGATGGTAAAAGGGTAAGCAGCGCCCGCAATTCACGACAGGTTTCGTCAGTCCGGGGGCCAAAAGTGTAGGCCAGAACACCACCAGTTTTCGTGTTGTACACGTACCAGAGCCAGTGCTGTCGCGCTTTACTGCCGACAAAGCTCCATTGCTGACTAAGTTTGCAGATGAGTGCCACATCAGCATGAGCGACCGGGGATGACGTTATTCTTCGTGGCGAGAGTTTTTTAAAGTTCGGATGACTGTATTAATGCCGATTTTCAGCGTACGGGCAGTATCGCGAACCCCGGCACCGTTGAAAGTCATTTCAGCGATTTGGTCTTTAACTCCCGGTTTACGGGGCTCGTAACAGTAACTGAGCTGAAATACCCGGTGACAGTCACGGCCGCGGAATCGATCATGTCTTTTTGGGTTCTGCCCGTGACGGTAAACCTGAACGGACTGGCAACGGGGGCAATGAAGGTTAACTGTGACCATGAAACAACCTTAAAAGCGAGTATTATATCCTTAATTCAACTAATTGGAGGCATCACCGTTTACCGGAGCGACAGCTTGCGGAAAGGTCGTGCAACTACAAAGCAACAAACAGACTACGGCGGGAATTATTTTTTTCATCATCCATTACCACGAAAACAGCGGCCACTCTTTGGCGACTGTGGTGAGTTGTGGCGCGTCGAAAACGGCTTGTGGTGAAACTACCGTTTCCTCAAGCGGAATATTTTTGCCGTAGCGTTCTTTGAGCTTAGCCTGGACCAGCGGGTTGCTGAGATCGAACTCTTTCAACTTCTGCTGCTCGCCCACGCGCATTCCCAGCGCGTTCTGGTAAACCTTCCACACCACTTCCGAACAGTACTGGCGATCGTCGCTCCATGAGAAGCTGAAATCATACGGTTTACCGAGATAACGTTTTGCCGTTTGCGCCAGTTTTTGCTGTTGTTCAACACTCAGTCCGCCTTCAACGCGGCGAACAACGTATTTGCCCTTTTCACCATGGGCGATCCACTGCTTGAGCGGGGTGTATTTCACCGGGCCGACCGCTTCAAAAACGTAGGGCTTTTTGTTGCGTATCACCAGCATACCGGTGTGGCTATAATCGGAATGGGTCGCCAGTTGGATCGCTTTACTTTGCGATGAGCGAGAGATCTGAAAGATGATGTCGCCGGTTTGTGGCTGCCAGGCAAAGGCAGGTACAGAAACCAGCAGGCTGAGGATCAGCAGCCTGTTTTTCATAGTTAAACGTCCATGTATAAAAAGCGGTGGGTCGCAGACAACGTGCTCGTTGTTTATGCCGGATGCGGCGTGAACGCCTTATCCGGCCTACAAGTTCGTGCAAATTCAATAAATTGCAATATGACGTAGGCCTGATAAGCGTAGCGCATCAGGCGATTCCACTCCGCGCCGCTCTTTTTTGCTTTAGTATTCCCACGTCTCCGGGTTAATCCCCATCTCACGCATGATCTCTTTTGCCGCTTCCGGGATTTCGTCGCTGCGCTCTTTACGCAGATCGGCATCATCCGGCAAAGGTTGCCCGGTAAAGGCATGCAGAAACGCTTCGCACAGCAGCTCGCTGTTGGTAGCGTGACGCAGGTTGTTCACCTGACGACGCGTGCGTTCATCGGTGAGGATTTTTAACACCTTAAGAGGAATGGAAACCGTAATCTTTTTGACTTGTTCACTCTTCTTGCCGTGCTCAGCGTATGGGCTGATATATTCGCCGCTCCATTCAGCCATGAGATACTTAATCCTCTTCGTCAATAAATTGAGACCAGACCACACAATTTATGTGGGTACTGACCGTAAACCCGCATAGTTTACCGTACAGGCGTTACCGTGACATCGTGTAATGCACCTGTCGGCGTGATAATGCATATAATTTTAACGGCTATTTGGGATTTGCTCAATCTATACGCAAAGAAGTTTAGATGTCCAGATGTATTGACGTCCATTAACACAATGTTTACTCTGGTGCCTGACATTTCACCGACCAAGCCCAGGGAACTTCATCACATGACGCGTAAACAGGCCACCATCGCAGTGCGTAGCGGGTTAAATGACGACGAACAGTATGGTTGCGTTGTCCCTCCCATCCATCTTTCCAGCACCTATAACTTTACCGGATTTAATGAACCGCGCGCGCATGATTACTCGCGTCGCGGCAACCCAACGCGCGATGTGGTTCAGCGTGCGCTGGCAGAACTGGAAGGCGGTGCTGGCGCAGTACTTACTAATACCGGCATGTCCGCGATTCACCTGGTAACGACCGTCTTTTTGAAACCTGGCGATCTGCTGGTTGCGCCGCACGACTGCTACGGCGGTAGCTATCGCCTGTTCGACAGTCTGGCGAAACGCGGTTGCTATCGCGTGTTGTTTGTTGATCAAGGCGATGAACAGGCATTACGGGCAGCGCTGGCAGAAAAACCCAAACTGGTACTGGTAGAAAGCCCAAGTAATCCATTGTTACGCGTCGTGGATATTGCGAAAATCTGCCATCTGGCAAGGGAAGTCGGGGCGGTGAGCGTGGTGGATAACACCTTCTTAAGCCCGGCATTACAAAATCCGCTGGCATTGGGTGCCGATCTGGTGTTGCATTCATGTACGAAATATCTGAACGGTCACTCTGACGTGGTGGCTGGCGTGGTGATTGCTAAAGACCCGGACGTTGTCACTGAACTTGCCTGGTGGGCAAACAATATTGGCGTGACGGGCGGCGCGTTTGACAGCTATCTGCTGCTACGCGGGTTGCGAACGCTGGTGCCGCGCATGGAGTTGGCCCAGCGCAACGCGCAGGCGATTGTGAAATATCTGCAAACCCAGCCGTTGGTGAAAAAACTGTATCACCCGTCGCTGCCGGAAAATCAGGGGCATGAAATTGCCGCGCGCCAGCAAAAAGGCTTTGGCGCAATGTTGAGTTTTGAACTGGATGGCGATGAGCAGACGCTGCGTCGTTTCCTGGGCGGGCTGTCGTTGTTTACGCTGGCGGAATCATTAGGGGGAGTGGAAAGTTTAATCTCTCACGCCGCAACCATGACACATGCAGGCATGGCACCAGAAGCGCGTGCTGCCGCCGGGATCTCCGAGACGCTGCTGCGTATCTCCACCGGTATTGAAGATGGCGAAGATTTAATTGCCGACCTGGAAAATGGCTTCCGGGCTGCAAACAAGGGGTAAAAATGAGTGTGATTGCGCAGGCAGGGGCGAAAGGTCGTCAGCTGCATAAATTTGGTGGCAGTAGTCTGGCTGATGTGAAGTGTTATTTGCGTGTCGCGGGCATTATGGCGGAGTACTCTCAGCCTGACGATATGATGGTGGTTTCCGCTGCCGGTAGCACCACTAACCAGTTGATTAACTGGTTGAAACTAAGCCAGACCGATCGTCTCTCTGCGCATCAGGTTCAACAAACGCTGCGTCGCTATCAGTGTGATCTGATTAGCGGTCTGCTACCCGCTGAAGAAGCCGATAGCCTCATTAGCGCTTTTGTCAGCGACCTTGAGCGCCTGGCGGCGCTGCTCGACAGCGGTATTAACGACGCAGTGTATGCGGAAGTGGTGGGCCACGGGGAAGTATGGTCGGCACGCCTGATGTCTGCGGTACTTAATCAACAAGGGCTGCCAGCGGCCTGGCTTGATGCCCGCGAGTTTTTACGCGCTGAACGCGCCGCACAACCGCAGGTTGATGAAGGGCTTTCTTACCCGTTGCTGCAACAGCTGCTGGTGCAACATCCGGGCAAACGTCTGGTGGTGACCGGATTTATCAGCCGCAACAACGCCGGTGAAACGGTGCTGCTGGGGCGTAACGGTTCCGACTATTCCGCGACACAAATCGGTGCGCTGGCGGGTGTTTCTCGCGTAACCATCTGGAGCGACGTCGCCGGGGTATACAGTGCCGACCCGCGTAAAGTGAAAGATGCCTGCCTGCTGCCGTTGCTGCGTCTGGATGAGGCCAGCGAACTGGCGCGCCTGGCGGCTCCCGTTCTTCACGCCCGTACTTTACAGCCGGTTTCTGGCAGCGAAATCGACCTGCAACTGCGCTGTAGCTACACGCCGGATCAAGGTTCCACGCGCATTGAACGCGTGCTGGCCTCCGGTACTGGTGCGCGTATTGTCACCAGCCACGATGATGTCTGTTTGATTGAGTTTCAGGTGCCCGCCAGTCAGGATTTCAAACTGGCGCATAAAGAGATCGACCAAATCCTGAAACGCGCGCAGGTACGCCCGCTGGCGGTTGGCGTACATAACGATCGCCAGTTGCTGCAATTTTGCTACACCTCAGAAGTGGCCGACAGTGCGCTGAAAATCCTCGACGAAGCGGGATTACCTGGCGAACTGCGCCTGCGTCAGGGGCTGGCGCTGGTGGCGATGGTCGGTGCAGGCGTCACCCGTAACCCACTGCATTGCCACCGCTTCTGGCAGCAACTGAAAGGCCAGCCGGTCGAATTTACCTGGCAGTCCGATGACGGCATCAGCCTGGTGGCAGTACTGCGCACCGGCCCGACCGAAAGCCTGATTCAGGGGCTGCATCAGTCCGTCTTCCGCGCAGAAAAACGCATCGGCCTGGTATTGTTCGGTAAGGGCAATATCGGTTCCCGTTGGCTGGAACTGTTCGCCCGTGAGCAGAGCACGCTTTCGGCACGTACCGGCTTTGAGTTTGTGCTGGCAGGTGTGGTGGACAGCCGCCGCAGCCTGTTGAGCTATGACGGGCTGGACGCCAGCCGCGCGTTAGCCTTCTTCAACGATGAAGCGGTTGAGCAGGATGAAGAGTCGTTGTTCCTGTGGATGCGCGCCCATCCGTATGATGATTTAGTGGTGCTGGACGTTACCGCCAGCCAGCAGCTTGCTGATCAGTATCTTGATTTCGCCAGCCACGGTTTCCACGTTATCAGCGCCAACAAACTGGCGGGAGCCAGCGACAGCAATAAATATCGCCAGATCCACGACGCCTTCGAAAAAACCGGGCGTCACTGGCTGTACAATGCCACCGTCGGTGCGGGCTTGCCGATCAACCACACCGTGCGCGATCTGATCGACAGCGGCGATACTATTTTGTCGATCAGCGGGATCTTCTCCGGCACGCTCTCCTGGCTGTTCCTGCAATTCGACGGTAGCGTGCCGTTTACCGAGCTGGTGGATCAGGCGTGGCAGCAGGGCTTAACCGAGCCTGATCCGCGTGACGACCTCTCCGGCAAAGACGTAATGCGCAAGCTGGTAATTCTGGCGCGTGAAGCGGGTTACAACATTGAACCGGACCAGGTACGTGTGGAATCGCTGGTGCCTGCTCATTGCGAAGGCGGCAGCATCGACCATTTCTTTGAAAATGGCGATGAACTTAACGAGCAGATGGTGCAACGGCTGGAAGCGGCCCGCGAAATGGGGCTGGTGCTACGCTACGTGGCGCGTTTCGATGCCAACGGCAAAGCGCGTGTGGGCGTGGAGGCGGTGCGTGAAGACCATCCGCTGGCATCACTGCTGCCGTGCGATAACGTCTTTGCCATCGAAAGCCGCTGGTATCGCGACAACCCGCTGGTGATCCGTGGGCCTGGCGCGGGGCGCGACGTCACCGCCGGGGCGATTCAGTCGGATATCAACCGGCTGGCACAGTTGTTGTAATTTCAGAAATTTAATAATGCCCGGTACTCATGTTTTCGGGTTTATGGTTTCTAATGAAATATATTGAATTATCATAGGATTAGGCCGGATTAAGCGTTTACGACGAATCCGGCAAGAAGCAATAAGTACATGGTTAGTTTATATTTGCAGTCCGGTTTGCTTTGCATACCGGATTTTCTTTTTCTTACCATCCTGAAGTTTTTTCATCTTCCCTGATTTTTCCTCACCATCATTGGTCATTTTTCGGTTGACGCCCTTCGGCTTTTCCTTCATCTTTACATCTGGACGTCTAAACGGATAGATGTGCACAACACAACATATAACTACAAGCGATTGATGAGGTAAGGTATGAGCTTTTTTCACGCCAGCCAGCGGGATGCCCTGAATCAGAGCCTGGCAGAAGTCCAGGGGCAGATTAACGTTTCGTTCGAGTTTTTCCCGCCGCGTACCAGTGAAATGGAGCAGACCCTGTGGAACTCCATCGATCGCCTTAGCAGCCTGAAACCGAAGTTTGTATCGGTGACCTATGGCGCGAACTCCGGCGAGCGCGACCGTACGCACAGCATTATTAAAGGCATTAAAGATCGCACTGGTCTGGAAGCGGCACCGCATCTTACTTGCATTGATGCGACGCCCGACGAGCTGCACACCATTGCACGCGACTACTGGAATAACGGTATTCGTCATATCGTGGCGCTGCGTGGCGATCTGCCGCCGGGAAGTGGTAAGCCAGAAATGTATGCTTCTGACCTGGTGACGCTGTTAAAAGAAGTGGCAGATTTCGATATCTCCGTGGCGGCGTATCCGGAAGTTCACCCGGAAGCAAAAAGCGCTCAGGCGGATTTGCTTAATCTGAAACGCAAAGTGGATGCCGGAGCCAACCGCGCGATTACTCAGTTCTTCTTCGATGTCGAAAGCTACCTGCGTTTTCGTGACCGCTGTGTATCGGCGGGCATTGATGTGGAAATTATTCCGGGAATTTTGCCGGTATCTAACTTTAAACAGGCGAAGAAATTTGCCGATATGACCAACGTGCGTATTCCGGCGTGGATGGCGCAAATGTTCGACGGTCTGGATGATGATGCCGAAACCCGCAAACTGGTTGGCGCGAATATTGCCATGGATATGGTGAAGATTTTAAGCCGTGAAGGAGTGAAAGATTTCCACTTCTATACGCTTAACCGTGCTGAAATGAGTTACGCGATTTGCCATACGCTGGGGGTTCGACCTGGTTTATAAATAGTGTGGCTTTTGTGAAAATCACACAGTGATCACAAATTTTAAACAGAGCACAAAATGCTGCCTCGAAATGAGGGCGGGAAAATAAGGTTATCAGCCTTGTTTTCTCCCTCATTACTTGAAGGATATGAAGCTAAAACCCTTTTTTATAAAGCATTTGTCCGAATTCGGACATAATCAAAAAAGCTTAATTAAGATCAATTTGATCTACATCTCTTTAACCAACAATATGTAAGATCTCAACTATCGCATCCGTGGATTAATTCAATTATAACTTCTCTCTAACGCTGTGTATCGTAACGGTAACACTGTAGAGGGGAGCACATTGATGAGCACGTCAGACGATATCCATAACACCACAGCCACTGGCAAATGCCCGTTCCATCAGGGCGGTCACGACCAGAGTGCGGGGGCGGGCACAACCACTCGCGACTGGTGGCCAAATCAACTTCGTGTTGACCTGTTAAACCAACATTCTAATCGTTCTAACCCACTGGGTGAGGACTTTGACTACCGCAAAGAATTCAGCAAATTAGATTACTACGGCCTGAAAAAAGATCTGAAAGCCCTGTTGACAGAATCTCAACCGTGGTGGCCAGCCGACTGGGGCAGTTACGCCGGTCTGTTTATTCGTATGGCCTGGCACGGCGCGGGTACTTACCGTTCAATCGATGGACGCGGCGGCGCGGGTCGTGGTCAGCAACGTTTTGCACCGCTGAACTCCTGGCCGGATAACGTAAGCCTCGATAAAGCACGTCGCCTGTTGTGGCCAATCAAACAGAAATATGGTCAGAAAATCTCCTGGGCCGACCTGTTTATCCTCGCGGGTAACGTGGCGCTGGAAAACTCCGGCTTCCGTACCTTCGGTTTTGGTGCCGGTCGTGAAGACGTCTGGGAACCGGATCTGGATGTTAACTGGGGTGATGAAAAAGCCTGGCTGACTCACCGTCATCCGGAAGCGCTGGCGAAAGCACCGCTGGGCGCAACCGAGATGGGCCTGATTTACGTTAACCCGGAAGGCCCTGATCACAGCGGCGAACCGCTTTCTGCGGCAGCAGCTATCCGCGCGACCTTCGGCAACATGGGTATGAACGACGAAGAAACCGTGGCGCTGATTGCGGGTGGTCATACGCTGGGTAAAACCCACGGTGCTGGTCCGACATCAAATGTAGGTCCTGATCCAGAAGCTGCACCGATTGAAGAACAAGGTTTAGGTTGGGCGAGCACTTACGGCAGCGGCGTTGGCGCAGATGCCATTACCTCTGGTCTGGAAGTGGTCTGGACCCAGACGCCGACCCAGTGGAGCAACTATTTCTTCGAGAACCTGTTCAAATATGAGTGGGTACAGACCCGCAGTCCGGCTGGAGCAATCCAGTTCGAAGCGGTAGACGCACCGGAAATTATCCCGGATCCGTTCGATCCGTCGAAGAAACGTAAACCGACAATGCTGGTGACCGACCTGACGCTGCGTTTTGATCCTGAGTTCGAGAAGATCTCTCGTCGTTTCCTCAACGATCCGCAGGCGTTCAACGAAGCCTTTGCCCGTGCCTGGTTCAAACTGACGCACAGGGATATGGGGCCGAAATCTCGCTACATCGGGCCGGAAGTGCCGAAAGAAGATCTGATCTGGCAAGATCCGCTGCCGCAGCCGATCTACAACCCGACCGAGCAGGACATTATCGATCTGAAATTCGCGATTGCGGATTCTGGTCTGTCTGTTAGTGAGCTGGTATCGGTGGCCTGGGCATCTGCTTCTACCTTCCGTGGTGGCGACAAACGCGGTGGTGCCAACGGTGCGCGTCTGGCATTAATGCCGCAGCGCGACTGGGATGTGAACGCCGCAGCCGTTCGTGCTCTGCCTGTTCTGGAGAAAATCCAGAAAGAGTCTGGTAAAGCCTCGCTGGCGGATATCATCGTGCTGGCTGGTGTGGTTGGTGTTGAGAAAGCCGCAAGCGCCGCAGGTTTGAGCATTCATGTACCGTTTGCGCCGGGTCGCGTTGATGCGCGTCAGGATCAGACTGACATTGAGATGTTTGAGCTGCTGGAGCCAATTGCTGACGGTTTCCGTAACTATCGTGCTCGTCTGGACGTTTCCACCACCGAGTCACTGCTGATCGACAAAGCACAGCAACTGACGCTGACCGCGCC
>OHAJ01003244.1_pt1 | contig 10432 bp, 18 predicted proteins | sample 1577101 | NCBI WGS metagenome assembly OHAJ01 (sample SAMEA3541531, study PRJEB24748) | human gut metagenome | biome: human gut; feature: human-associated habitat; material: faeces | place: China | collected 2012 | reverse complement strand
GATACCGGAATTAAGCATGGTACGGTTACGGTTATGTTTGGTAATGCTGGCCGCCGCAGATGCCCTCGTGTCCCGCGGCATTTGCAAGGATCCTGCCGCACTCGAGCGCGCGAGCGGCGGAAAGCGGTGCGGAGAGCACCGTTTCAAAGGCAAGGGCCTGCAGAGCATCGCCCGCGAGCGTCGCCGTGCACTCGCCGAAGACCTTGTGATTTGACGGCTTGCCGCGCCGCAGATCGTCGTTGTCCATCACGGGAAGATCGTCGTGGATGAGCGAATACGTGTGCAGCATTTCAACGCCGCAGGCCACGGGGAGCGCTTTTTCAGCGTCTCCGCCGCACACGCGGCAGAATTCCAGCACCAAAATGCCGCGCAGCCGCTTGCCGCCCGCCGTCAGGCTGTAGCGCATCGACTCAACAAGCTGATGGTAGCGGGCATTCATCGCGGGCAAAAGGCAGGAATCGAGATAGGCATCGATCTTTTTCTTATCCTCCGTCACGCGGGCGGAAAACAGCTTTTCCTCCATCCCTTATTCCTCCGAAGCAAACGGGCTCTCGACCGGCGCGCCGTCCGCGCCCTTGGAGAGCTTCATGACCTTCTGCTCGGCCTTGTCGAGCATCGCGCCGCAGTCGCTCACCAGCTTGCTGCCCTCTTCAAAGAGCTTGAGCGACTCGGCAAGCTTCACGTCGCCCTTTTCAAGCGCCGCTACGATCTCCTCGAGCCGCGCGAGGTTATCCTCAAATGTTTTTGCCATCGGTCGTTCCTCCTGTGTTTTGTTCGTTCACCGTGCAGCTCAGGCTGCCCTGCCCGAGCAGGACCTCGATTTTTTCACCGACGTCCGCATCCTCCGCCGCGCGCAGGATGCGCCCATCCGCACTCTTGGCGACGGCGTAGCCGCGGCCCAGCACCTTGAGCGGGCTCAGCGCGTCGAGCTTCGCCGCGAGAGCCGCGAAGCGCTGCTCACGCTGCGCCATCTGATTCTGCGCAAGCGACGCAAGATTTTTCTGCGTGTAGTCGAGCAGCAGGCGCTTATCGTCGATAAACGCCATGGGGTCACGCAGCACCCGGCTGCGCGCGAGCTTTTCATACCGCTCGGCGAACAGCTTCACGCGCTTTTTCTCGCTTTGCACCATGCGCGTTTGCAGTGCATCGAGCCGGCGGAAGATTTCCTGCTGATCCGGCACGGCGAGCTCCGCCGCGTTCGACGGCGTGGCCGCCCGCACATCGGCGACAAAATCCGCGATGGTCACATCGGGCTCATGCCCGACGGCGGAGATGACCGGAATGTCGGAGGCATAAATCGCGCGCGCCACGCGCTCATCGTTGAACGCCCACAGATCTTCAATCGACCCGCCGCCGCGCCCCGTGATGATGAGGTCGGCGACCTGCCATTTGTTTGCGTAGCGCAGCGCGCCTGCGATCTCCGGCGGCGCCTCTGCTCCCTGCACGCGCACAGGCAGGAGCACGACTTCGCTCATCGGCCAGCGCGCATTCAAAATGCGCAGCATATCATGCACCGCCGCGCCCGCGGATGAGGTGATGATGGCAATGCGCTTGGGATATTTTGGCAAGCGCTTTTTATGTTCTGGGGCAAAAAGCCCCTCCTTGAAGAGCTTTTCCTTGAGCTGCTCGAAAGCGACGTGCAGGTCACCCACGCCCTCGACGCTGAGCTCAGAACAGTAGAGCTGGTACGCGCCGTCGCGCGGGAACACGCCGATGCGGCCAAAGGCGATGACCTTCATGCCGTTTTCCGGGCGGAAGCGGAGCTTCCCCGCCATGCCGCGGAACATCACGCATTTGAGCGCGCTCCCCTCGTCCTTGAGCGTGAAGTAATGGTGCCCGGAGGGATAGAGCTTGTAGTTCGAGATCTCGCCGCGCACGAAAATGGTCTGGAGCTGCTGCACGGCGTCGAGCAGCGCCTTGATGAAATTGTTGGCTTCCGATACGCTGAAGATCATCTGCTCCTGCGCCACGCCGCGTCACCCCTCTCTCAAAACAAAATGAAAAACGGAAGAAAAGCAGAGCGCCTGTCGGTACTCTGCTTTTTGTGGCAATGCCTTATTCCGCGCTGATCTCGCCGCGAACGAAGCTGCCGAGGATGCCGTTGATGAACTTCACTGTTTCAGGCGTTTCGTACTTCTTAGCGATCTCCACGGCCTCGTTGACGGCCACGCGCGTTGGAATGTCGCTGCGGTAGAGCGATTCGTACATCGCAACGCGCATGATCGCCGAGGCGACGAGTGGGATGCGGTCAAAGCTCCAGCCCTTGGCGTACTTGGCGATATAGCCGTCCAACTCCGGCGCGTGCTCGGCAACGCCGGAAACGATGGAGCGGATGTATTCCGTCTGCGCGGCGCCGGGGGCCTTTTCGTAGATGTTGTCCTCATCCTTGAGCGTGTCGAAGTATTCCTTCGTCAGCCGCTCGTCGAGAAGCTCTTTCACCGTCTTATCCGTAAAGCTCAGTTCATATGCAAGATGCACTGCGATCTCTCGCGCTGTATTGCGAATCATTCTCGTCTGTTCCTTTATCTGTTGATCTTATCTTTCTTTAGTTGAAGCTGATCCCGCCGACGTGGACATTGACCGCGTGGACATTGTAGCCCGTCATGCCGCTCACGGCGGCAGACACGCTGTCCTGCACCTTGCGCGCGGTCTCGGGGATGACGTAGCCATAGCGCACCATCAGGTAGACGTCGACGATGATCTCGCCGTCCTTGACCTCGGCGCGCACGCCGCGCAGGCCCTTTTTGCCCGTGAACTGCTCGGTGATCTGTTCGGTCATATTCTGGCACATGGAGCCAACGCCTTCGATCTCGCCGATAGCGTCGGCGGCGATCGCGGCGACCACGTCTTCTGCGATGTTGATGCTGCCGTTTTCCTCGGCGCGGGTCAGATACTCTCGATTCTCAGCCATTCAGATATCCTCTCCTTGTTTGTGAATGCTCATATCGAGAGTATTTTATCATCTTTTTCCCAAAATTACAACAGCTAATTTACTTCCATGATCTTGATGCTCTCTGCACTGAGCCCCGTCTCCTGCTTGACGATGTCCGTGATGCGGGCAATGTCCTCGGTCTGAAGCCCCTCTTCCCCCGTCGAGACGACCACGCTCACACCGTCTTCGGACATGAAGACGACGCAGTCCTCATAGCCCTTGGCCGTGACCATGTTTTCGATCTGCGCCTCACTGAGCGTATAGGAAGCGAGCGTTTCGATGCTCTTTGCCGCCTCACTCGCGGTCTCGGCGTCCACGTCGTCGTTCTCACTCGCCTCCTTCAAGAGCGACAGCGCGCTGTCGCGCGCCTGCTGGCGCGTCAGGCGGGCTGAGGCAAAGTAGTCCTTCCCCTCCGCGTTTGCCGAGACCTCGGCGGCGTCGCCGTCTGTGCTCACAAGCTCGGACTGACCCAAGACCTTTGTGGGCTTGTCGACCTTTTCGGCGTACTTTCCATTCAGAAAGATTGCCGCGCAGACAAAGACCAGGATCGTGCCGACCACTGCGTTCCGCTTCCATAATTGCTTCATAGCTGTTTCCTCCCTGCGTTTTGCATAATAAAAATATTGTAGTTTCATGGCGTTCCTTTAACAACGGAGATGCGCTCGGACGAAAGCCCCGTCAGCGCGCTGACGGCCTGCGTCACCTTGAGCTGGACATCCGCGCGGTCTCCGCCCTCGCACACGATGAGCGCGCCGACAAAGCGCGGATAGCGGCTGTGGGTCACGACGACCTCGGCGCTCGTGCCACTGCCGAGCACAACGGTCTCCGTCTTTCGCGTCTGCTCGTCGACCTCCTCCCCTCGGGCTTTGAGCGACGCGGTCTCATCCTGAGCCAGCTCGTAAGCGCCGCCGCCCTCGACCGTCAGCATAAGCGAGAGCTTCCCGACGCCGTCGAGCGAGGAAAGAATATCCTCCATCTCGTTTTGCAGCGCCTCGCGGTCGAAATTTTCCGCGGCGGACGGTGTCGCGGATCCTGAGTCTGCCGCTTTCTCGTTCTGCGGCAGCAGCAACAGCAGCACGCCGAGCAGCGCCGTCAGGAGGACGTATTTGTACTTCTTGATGCCTTGCAGCGCCTTCTGCACGGGCGATGCGTTCACTTCGGTTCGATCCATAGCTGATTCTCCTCTGCAATGCCAAGCTCCTGTACGATGTACGCGCCGAGCGCCGCGCTGTTTTCTCCGTACAGTGTGACGCTGTCCGGAAACGGTACGCCGTCGCGTAAAGCGGTCTGCACTTCGGCGCGCACGCTCAGACCTAAGGAACTGGCTTTGTCCTCAATATATGCCTGCGTCTGCGCAGCTATGCTATCACCGAGCGCACTGTCCTGCTCGGCGTTCAGCGTTTCCTTCAGCGCTTCGACCGCCTCGCGGTAATGACCGCCGTCGAGCTCCGGCAGATCGAACGTGAGTGAGAGCAGCGGGCGCAGCATCGCAAGCATCAGCACCATCCCGCCGACAAAACGCACGATCTTTTTCATCGTGCCGCCGTCCGTGAGCTGCTGGACGATGCTTACCAGTACCGCGCAGGCTGTCACGCTTAAAAGCCACGAGCGAAGAAACGTCATACCGTCACCACCATCATCATTGCAATCAAAAGCGACACGAGCAGCAAGAACGCCCCACCCGCCGTCATCGCCAGCATCAGTGAAAACGCGGAGGAGAGCTGCTCTAAAAACTTGCTGAGCGATTGTGACCCCACCATGCCGCTGAAAAACGCCGCGAGCTGATAAAAAAGATACTGCACCGCCATGCGCAGCAGCGGCACAAGGCACAGCGCCAGCACCGAAAATACGCCCAGCACACCGAGCGTCCCGCGCAGCGTGAGCGCCGCGGCGGCGACGGCCTCCGTCGCGTCGGACAATATCCCGCCGACGACGGGCACCGCGCCGGAGATGACGGTTTTGCCCACCTTGACCGCGAGCCGGTCGGCAGAACCGGCCAGCAGGTTCGAGACCGACAAAAACGCGGTAAATACGATCAGAATCGCGCTCAAGCCCCACGAGAGCAGCTTGCCGATGCCCTTGGAGAGCAGCGATAAGCGGCTCTGCTCCAAAAGCGCGCCCGCGGCCGCCGTGCCGATCATGCAGTAGAGCACCGGCACGAGCACATCGCGCATCAGCGAAAGAAAGATGTCGCCCAGCATCAGTGCGCCGACCTGCCAGACGCTTGCCGAGCCCACACAGCCCCCGCCCGCCATCGCTGCGGCGATCGTCGGCAGCAGGAGCTTTGCCATGGTCGAAAGCTCGTCCATCGTCTCGACGCCGAGGCCGATGAGCGCGCTTAAGTCCCCTACTGAGAGCGCCACCGCGCCCAGCACGCCGAGATAGCCCGCGTATCGCGTGGGCGTCTCCCCCGCGCTCTCCGCCGTGCTCTCGACGAGCCCGCACAAGAGCGAGAGCAGCATCAGCGCCATCGCGCCGCGCAGGGAATTTGCCACCGCATCCTGCAATGCCGCGCGAAAGTGCGAAAAAAGGTACTGTCCGCCGCGCAGGAGCAGATCATCCCCCGCCTCGGCGCTGTCGATGAGCTCGCGCGGTACGGTGTCGTCGAGTTCTGACGGCAGTTCGAGCGCCGAGGCGCTCACGCAGAGGAGAAACGCGGCAAAAAGCAGGCAGAGCAGCTTTTTCATAGAAATCCCTCCACCATCTCGAGCAGCGCCTCCATGAGCGGCAGCGCGCAGACGAGCGCGCACAGCGTCCCCGCCGCGGCGAGCAGACTTGACAGCGCGCTCTGCCCCGCATCCGCGCACAGCGCACAGGAAAAGCGCGCCACGAGCGCGATGGCCGTGACCTTGACGACCGGCACGAACAGCGTGAGCGGCAGATCCGTGAGCGATAGCGCCCGCTCGCAGAAGTCGAATAACTCGGAGAGCGCGGGCAGCAGCATCGCGCAGCCGACGAGCACCGCCGCGAGCAGCAGAAGAAGTGAGAGCGCTTCGTCGCTCTTCTTGAGAAGCGCCGTCACGGCGCTCACGCACAGGCTCAGCGCCGCAAGCTTGATGAGCAGCTCCATCTTAAAACCCAAACAGGCTCTTGATGAGATCAAAGAGCGAGCTGATCTCCCGCACGAGCAGCATCATCGTCGTGATGAGACCGGCCAGGCTTACGAGCATTGCCTGATCCGGACGGTCCGAGCGCACGAGCAGCTGATTGAGCACGGCGACGACGATGCCCACCGCTGCGATCTTGAACACGAGGTCAATATCCATAGACGTCTTCCTTATGTAAAGCGTTTATCCTTTTCAATAACGTTATAGCAGCAGAATACAGAGCATTGCCCCGCCTCCGAGGCACAGTGCCGCCGTGATGCGGCCCGTTTCGCGCTCCCTTTGCCGCAGCTCCTCTTCAAGGCGCGAGAGCTCGCTTGCCGCGAGCGTCAGCGCGGCGCAGACGCTTTCCTCATCCCCGCCGAGCGCGTGTCCCAGCGCCGATACAGTCTCCCGCTCCCGCGCGGCGATGGGAAGAGTCTTTGCGGCGTGCTCCCATGCAGAGGCAAGCGGTTCGCCGCGCGCAAGATTGGCGGTCACACCTTCAAAGAAGCCCGCGGCTTCTGGTTCGCAGCTCAAGTGCCGCAGCAGCGCGGGCAGCGGCGTCAGCGTCAATCGGACGGCGCTCTCGAGTGCGAGAAACGCACCGGAAAGCGCGCGAAGCGTCCTTTGCCGCAGTAAAGTACGTAAATGGAAACTCCTTTGCAGCCACAGCACTGCGCCGAGGATCAGTGCACTGCCCGTCAGTCGGAGCATGGCAGGTCACCCACTTCGTAAGAACGTGCACCGCCGTTCGAGCGGATGACGATGCAGCGGCGAAACACCCTCGCGCGCAGAAGCTCCCGCCAGAGCGGCTTCTGGTGCAGCTCGTCAACGCTCGCGGCGTGGATGCTCGTGAGCAGCCCGACGCCGCAGTTCGCGGCCAGGCACATTGCGCGGATATCCTCCTCCGCCGTGATCTCATCGACCGCGATGACCTGCGGGTTCATGCCGCGCAGCACCATCGGGATGCCGGCGGCCTTTGGGCAGAGCGAGAGCACGTCCGTGTGGTTGCCGAGCTCCATCTGCGCTCGCCCCTTGCAGCACACGGCGAGCTCGCAGCGCTCGTCGATGACCGCCACGCGCAGCGCGCGGTGTTCGGCATCCCCGAGCGACAGCACGCGGATGAGGTCACGCAGCAGCGTCGTTTTCCCGCCGCCGGGCGGCGAGAGAATGAGCGTGCTCAAAAACCGCCCGTCAGCGCTGAAGAGCTGCGGCGCAATGTCGCTCCCGAGCCCGATGTGCTCGCACACGATGCGCAGCGCGAGCGACGAAATGTCCTTCAGATTGCTCACCTCGCCGTCGCGCACGACGGCGCTGCCGCACACACCGAGGCGGAACCCGCCCCGCAGCGGCAAAAAGCCCTGCCGCAGTGTTTCGATGCAGGCATAGCGCGAATACTCCGTCACCGCGCCGAGCATCTGTTCGAGGTCTTCCGCCGTCACGAGCGACGCACGCCCGTCCGGCGCGGCGTTCAGCTCGCCCTCCAGTGTCAGCACCGTCAGCGGGTGCATCACACGAAGGCGCAGCTCCTCGACGCGCTCTTTCTGCTTGTCCGGCAGCGACAGGGCGAGACTTTTGAGCCGGTGCGGTAAAAACTCGCACGATTGTTCGTAGCGATAGATCCGTTCCAGACGTTCCACCGTTCCCACTTCCCTTCTTTGGTGTTAGTCCAATCTATGAGGCGGTGGACACGCTTATGCCGGTTTGTCCCGTTTCGGGCAAAAGAAAAAACGGGGAAATTCCCCGTTTTTTCGCGGTTGATTTTTACTGTTCGCCGCAGGGGCACGCGCAGCCGCAGCCGCCGGGCGCCGCCGCGGGCGGGAAGAAATCGTCCATTGGGAACTCCACCGCATCGAAGACCTTGCACGGGTCCTCGCAGCTGCAGTCGCCGCCGGCAAGCGTGCACTCGTTGGACGGAATGCAGTAGTCGTACACGGGGATGAGAAGCTGCGTGTCGCGTTCTAAGCGCACGGTCGAAAACTGGCCGAGCGAGACACATACCCGGCGGATGGCGGACTCGTCGAAGAGGATCGGTTCATTGAAGGCCTCCAGAATACCGGCCGGCACGCCGCTGAGCGTTCCGCGCTCGCAGCCGCAGCGGCAGTTGCAGTTGTCGGCAAAGTGCGCGCACAGCAGCATCGGATCGACGACCTCGACCACCGCGGTCGGAAGATTTGCCGTCAGGTTGAGCGGCATGTCAATGGCGTTCGCCTCAGGAACGGAGGAATAGATCTTCGCGCCGCTCTCGCTGCCGAAGAGCACGACGCGCTTGTCAAAGGTCGCAAGACCCTCGATCTCCGTGTAGCGCGTGCTGCCGTTGAGCGCCTGTAAGGTGATGCGGTAGAAAAAGTGCATATCAACGGTGTAGTATCCGCGGTTAAAGTTCACGGGCTCAACGTCCACAAAGGTGTAGATCAGCTCGGCGCTGCCGCCGCGCAGTCCCTGCGCCGTGCTCAGAACGCTCTGTGCCGTGGCCGTGGGGTAAAAGCGCAGATCTTCGATGCAGTCCTTGTCGCGGCAGGACGAGTAGATCTTTTTCGTATGAATACAGACCGCCTCGCGCGCGCCGTTTGCGCCGCCGACGGGGCCTGCTGCTACTTTATCAGCCATAAAGCAAGAATACCTCCTATTTAAGTACTGGAAAGTCCGGCAGCCGCGCCGGATTCTTTCACACCAGTCTATGCCGCACCCGAAAATGGGTGTGCGCTGCAAAGCATTGAAAAAAGTCCTATACAATCCTAAAAATGTGTGGTACACTAAATATAGATTATGAGCGACCGATACCGACAACTTTTTGTGGTATTGTTTGCAGATTTATGCTATGATCGTTGAAAATTGACCCAAGGAGGTGCGCTATGGGGCGCGTCGGTTTTATTCAGGACAAGTTGGAAATCAAGTTTCTTATTCTTTATGTTGCCTCCCGGCTCATCGAGCCGGTACCGTTCGAGGCGATGCAGGAGCTGACGATGTGCGACGACGGCATCGACTTTTTTGACTTTTCCGAATGCCTGAGCAATTTGGTCGAGTCGCAGCATCTTTCGCTCTCGGATGATGGACTCTATGCCATCACAGAGAAGGGGCTGCACAACGGCGCGATCTGTGAGTCGAGCCTTCCCTACTCCGTGCGCCTGCGCGCGGATAAGAACATCACGATCTATAATCAGAAGCTCAAGCGCCGCGCGCAGATCCAGTCGGACATCGAGCCGCGCCGCAACGGAACATATACCGTTACCCTCGCATTCAACGACGACGATGACCAGCCCATCCTGAAGATGGAGCTCATGGTGCCCAAGGAGGTCATGGCCAAAGATCTCGCCGAGCGCTTCCAGAAAAATCCCGAGCAGCTCTACACCGGCGTTTTGAACACGCTCTTCTCCGAACCCGACGAGGGAAAATAAAGTCCTTACATACAAAAAGAGACAGGCATTTGCCTGTCTCTTTTTCATTATGAATGTTTTGCCAGTGATGCGCCGAATCAGCGCATAAAGCCCTGACAGCCAAGCGACGAAAGGTCGTGCAGACCGAGCGAGCGGTAGAATGCGAGCGTTTTTTCCGTGTCGTCTGTCAAAAGTTGAAACTGGCGGACGTTTGCAAAACGATCCATCATCGCGCGCATCAGGGCTGTGCCGATACCGAGTCGTTGATGCTGGGGGAAAACAAGCAGATCCTGCACAAGCACAACTGTCTCACCGTCACCCACGGCGCGGGCAAGGCCAACAAGCGTTTTCTCTTCATAGGCTGCGAGCGTGAGCAGCGACTTTACAAAGCCGCGACGCAGCGCATCGGGCGCGTCCGTACGCTTTTATTGTCGGTGCATAGGTCGAAGTGCACATGCGGCTGTATAAAGCTGCTGCCGGGCAGACTGTCAAAGCGGTGCTCGACATTCGGCTTTATGAAGATGACATCGCCTTTTTTGCAGAGGTATTCCGTTCCGTTTACCGTAAGTCGGCAGCCTCCGCCGTCAACGAATATCAGCTCGTAGTCGAATATTATTCGCCATCCGACCGTAAAGGGCGACTCGATGACCGAGTATAGGGCAAATCTTACGTAAGGCGAAAGAATATTATAATCCATATCATCCTCGCTTTGCTCAATAATTGATAAATATATCTTAACAATTGATATTGCATATGTCAATGCTTTTTCGTAGAATCGACATAGTGAAAATTTCTTTATTTACGGAGGAGCAATGCAATGTTTAACGGCTTAACATCAAATCTCGGCGATCTTGTGCATCTGTCGGATGCCTGTTCTCGTTCGATATCTCCCGAGAACTTCACCGGAGAAAAGGGAAAGGGCGGAATGGCGACGGAGGGTACCGGAGCGGCTTTTGCGAGCGAGCTCGGTCCGAAGTGGAAGCGGTCGAAACTGCCCTGCCATCAGCCGCAGTAAAGTCGTCTTTCCACTTCCGTTG
>OHAJ01003240.1_pt1 | contig 10439 bp, 9 predicted proteins | sample 1577101 | NCBI WGS metagenome assembly OHAJ01 (sample SAMEA3541531, study PRJEB24748) | human gut metagenome | biome: human gut; feature: human-associated habitat; material: faeces | place: China | collected 2012 | reverse complement strand
ATTTTTCGGCTTCCCCCCAAGAACGCCCGATTTTCAAAAACGGTTCGTTGATAAATTCCGGCTGTCGGATTTGGGTTTTCCGCGGTTCGTTGTTCTTAGGCTTATAATAATCATTTGGATAATATGCTGATGGAATCTGCCATCAGCATATTATATTTATACTGTTTATACGGACAAGAATAACAAAACAATGAAATCAATTAATATCATAGCAATCATGCCTTTTCTGGCATCATCTTTCATGACGCAAGCTCCTGTTTATCAAGATGTGAATCACCCCATTGGAGACAGAGTGGTAGGCGTATGGAAAACTAACAGCAAACAAGAAAGTCATGTCAGTTGACGAAACAATAACTTTCAGTTTAGCTGTCAAGAACACAGGGAACCGTGAAGGACAGGAAATTGTTCAGCTTTATATCAGAGACATAAAGTCTTCTCTTCCCCGCTCGGTGAAAGAATTAAAGAGATTTAAGAAAGTAAAATTAATGCCGGGTGAAGAAAAAATAGTTTCTTTGTCTATTGATAAAGAGGCATTAAGCTTTTTTGATGCGGAAAAACATGAATGGATTTGTGAACCGGGCAAATTTGAAGCTATCATAGCAGCATCAGCTATGGATATCAAAGATGTTCTCAAATTTGAATTAAAATAAAGATAGAAGCCATGACGAAACGTTTAATCCTTGCATTCGTATTTTTATCCTGGCACTTAGTAGCCTGCTCGAATGGAGATTCGGGAATTTCTTCCGGACTCCCGGATAAGCCTTCTGCGGACAAAACAATAAGTCCAATAATAAAGACTATCACTTCCAAAACAGATTTTGCATTAAAATACCAGCATCCATATACAAAGCACATATTGAACAATACTGCCAAAATCAGCGCTGATAGTATAAATGCCAGTTTGCTTTTCCCCTTTGCATACCAACAGACAAAAGCCAATAATGGAGAAACAGCTGTAAATCCAAACCAAATCATCGCATAACTTCTTGGGAAAAATCCTGCAATATAGTTTGAATACAAATAGTAGCTTGCAACCATACCAACAAAGAATACAAAAACATTGATGCTTGCTCTTATTGCAGAATTGCTATAAATAGAAATACACAGTGCAATCAATATCCAGATTGCAAAACGCCCAAGAAAATTACCAATATCTAAGACTCCATTTATTGCCATAAGCACACCTGGAAGTTCAGTTTGACGAAAATCCAGATATTTTGAGAAAGTTCCCAAAGCTATTCCGAGAAACAATATCGCTATGGTATTTATAAGTTTTCTATTATTGGATATTGGATTTTCTGCATTCCTTATATCATTCAAAAAATTTATCATAATTACCCTCACAAATTCCGATTTGTTAGTTTGTTTTATTATAGCACATGCAAGCTCATTCACAATGAAAAAAGAGCAACCGATTTTTATCGATCACTCTCTGCCGTGTGGTTAGTCCTTTGTTAGTTTTCTGTTACCATTCAAATAGGACATACCGTTTCCCCCATAAGCTTTCCAGTCGTTATTTTTCGTCAACAATTTGAAAGCTGAAAGCTTTTAGCTGATAGCTTTTATAATTTTCTTCTCATGATCTTTGGTAAATTCACTCAATTCATACGATCGGATTCTCTTATTGACTAATATAGGAATCACAAATCCATTTTTTACCAGTATCGTCAGTCTGTTAATAACCGTTTTATTTGTTACCGACAATTCTCTGCTAATTTCAATCGGAGTAAACTCTCCCCGATAATTTTTCATTAAAAACAATAATAGCTCCTTTTCTTTCCCTTTCAGAAAAGATAGACTTCCTGCAATATCTTCCTCCTCAGAAGCCAACTGTAAGTCACAGACTTTTCCCGAATACAGTTTCACCATTCGCAGAAAATAATTAATCCAGATCTCCGGATGCGGAGGATTCTCTCTTCCGGAATAATACAATGCCGGAAGTCCCATCTGAATAGATTCATAATATTCATCTATATCGTATGCAAAATATTCTTCTAACGATCCGATTCCATTAAATCCGTAACCGTTCAAGTCCATAATATAACCGGATAACAGTCTTGCTGTTCTGCCATTGCCGTCTTCGAACGGATGTATTGTCACTAATTGATAATGCACCACTGCTGCTACGATCAGAGGGTGATCATCCGTAGTATTTACATACTCCACTAATTCATCCAAAAGTCCCGGAATGTCACAATATTCCGGGGGAATATAATCCGGATTCCCTGTTTTGGAATCATACACTGCAAACAGAACTCCGGGCGGCATAGGTCCTCTGAGACCTATTTTTTCTTTGGACGCCCCATTTTCCACCAGTTTCTGTACATCTAAAATAAGTTTCTTGGAAAATTTTTCTTTATTCTTCACCTTTTCTTCGAGAAAATTCAACGCCAAAAAATAATTCCGGACTTCCTGCTCCGGTTTCAGATAATGCTTTCTTTCATCACTTTCTATTACTTCGTTCACCTGTTTTTCCGACAAGGGATTTCCCTCTATCTTGTTCGAGGCATACGAACTTTTTTTCTTTGAATTTTTGCGAAGCTTATTCATAACTATTTTGGAGAGCTTTACTGACGATACTTTATATCTATTCTGTTCAATTTCTATAATATATCTTAAAATTTCATTCGTTAAAGTCACTTTAATCATATAAAAAAGCCTCCCTTTCAAATATTATTATATCCAAAAAGGAGAACTTTTTCCATTAATATTTCACTATTTTTTCACTATTTTCCACTTCTACTTTTCATCAACGACCTGAAAGATGTAGAACTTGAGGTAATAGCTCTCGTCCGCTGCCCACAGGATTGGATGATCCGGGCCCTGTGTCTTGAATTCTACCTGGCGGAGACGCTTATGCGCACCATGAGAAGCTTCCCGGATTGTTTTGGCAAAAAGCTCCGGATCCATGAAATGGGAGCAGGAACAAGTTACCAGGAATCCGCCGTCTTTCACCAGCTTTAAGCCCCTAAGATTGATCTCACGATATCCTTTTACAGCATTTTTGATGGAATTGCGGGACTTGGTAAAAGCAGGCGGATCCAGGATCACCACATCATATTTCTCGCCCTGCGCTTCCAGCTCCGGCAATAACTCGAAGACATCCGCACATCGGAAGCTTACCGTATTTTCCAGTCCGTTCAGCTTCGCATTTTCCGTTGCCTGATCCACAGCCAGCTGAGAAGCATCCACACCCAGAACACTCTTCGCTCCGGCAATTCCCGCGTTCAATGCAAAGGAGCCGGTGTGTGTGAAGCAGTCCAACACTTTTTTATCCTTACAGAAACGATGAATGGCGGCACGGTTATTCTTCTGATCCAGGAAAAATCCGGTCTTCTGTCCGTCCTCTACATCCACCATGTAATGCACACCGTTCTCCACAATCTCTACTTTCGTGTCAAACGGTTCGCCGATGAAGCCCTTGTAACGCTCCATACCTTCCTGCAGGCGCACTTTGGCATCACTTCGCTCGTAGACACCGCGGATGGCAATACCATCCTCTGCCAGTACTTTCTTCAAAGCATCAATGATCACAAGCTTCCACTTGTCGATTCCCAGCGCCAGAGATTCTACTACGAGCACATCCGAGAATTTATCGATGACAATACCCGGCAGGAAATCCGCCTCTCCGAAGATCAGACGGCAGCTGGAGGTATCAATGGTCTCCTTGCGGTAATTCCATGCATCCCGCACCCTCTGCTCAAAAAATGCCTCATCGATCACTGTATCCTTCCTGCGCGCCAGCAGACGGAGCGTGATCTTGGAATTGGTATTGATATAACCGTATCCCATAAAATAACCGTCAAAATCATGAATGTTTACAATGTCACCATTCTCAAACGTCCCCAGGATGGATGCGATCTCATTATCGAATACCCACATTCCCCCGGCTTTCAGCGTTCTTCCTTCTCCTTTTTTCAGCGTTACCGTTGTATTGTACATAGAATTTCCTCTCTTAATTTCGTGATTTTATCGTTTTTGCAACTTTTTCTTCTATCATATTCGTTTTTTGCTTGACAATCAATGGGTTTTTATTTATTATTTTAATGTTGACGCGATTCGCGTTAACAAAATCGTCGCGTGGCTCAGTTTGGTAGAGCGCTGCGTTCGGGACGCAGAGGTCGCAAGTTCGAATCTTGTCGCGACGACGAAAAATAAGCTTCCACAAATGTGGAAGCTTCAGACTGTAGACAAAGTTGCTCTGGAATTTACATCCCAGAGCAATTTTTCTTTTATGAAACAAATTTTGTATAAAATTAAATTTCTGAGAGTTTTTCTTTCCTTCAACAGTCCCCTTTTTTCCTTAATCTTTGCTAGCTTTTTCAAATTCATACACGCATATGTAAGCCCGACCTTCATTTCCATCCGGGCTTTTCCGTACATCTGTGTATATCGAAAACCATGATTCTCCTTTGCTGTTCCAAAGATTCTCTCTATGGTTTCTTTTCTCTGTGCATATAAATCCTTCATTCCCAACATCTGACGGATATCTTCGCAGATTTCCATGTATGGTTCCCATATATGGCGGGTTACTGTTTTTACATGATCTCTGCTTTCTGTACACTGTGAAAGATACGGGCATTCTGCGCAGGCCGCACCGCAGCTTTTATATTCTCGATATCCGTCCTTGTTGGTTGTGCGATATGTCAGTGTCTTATTGTTTGGACAGATATAACAATCATAATACTCATCATATACATACTCATACTTCTTAAAAAATCCATCTTTGGTCATTGGCCTTTTGTAAGGTAAAAGAGGTTTTATGCCATCATCTATCAAAAGTTTTGCAATTGCCGGAGTTTTATATCCTGCATCTGCAACCAGTGTTTCTATACCGATATTCTTGATTTTATCATACAGCCCCTTAAAAGTTCTGCTGTCATGCTGATTTCCAGGATTAATTGTATAACCAAGAATCCAGCCATTTTTATCACAGGCAGTTTCTATTGCGTAGGCAAATACATTCTTGTGTTCCCCTTTGCGGAACCATCCACTTTCAGGATCCGTAGTGCTACACTTTATTGTTTTAGTATCTTTTGGAATGTCATCTGTGAATTCTTTTGGATCACCTCCGGCTGATGGTGTACTGTCGTTATCATCATCGTCCTTGTCACTCTTTTCTTTCAGAGGTTTCTTTCCATGAGCTTCCCTGTCTTCGTTGATTTCCTTTTGTAAGAGTTCCTCATAGAACAGGGCTTCTTCGTGGGCAATTCGTTTCTGCATCTTCTTGTTATTTGCTCTTGCCTTTACATGAGTGGCATCTACAAAAACCTCTGTAGGGTCAACCAGCTTAAATTTGTAACACTCCATCAGGATATGGGAAAAAATCTGTTCAAAAAGATCGGTATTCTTAAAGCGTCGTGTATAGTTTTTCCCGAATGTAGAAAAATGTGGCACTTTATCCATCATATCTAAACCAAGAAACCATCGGTAAGCAACATTTACCTCGATTTCTTTGCAGGTCTGCCGCATACTTTTGATTCCATAAAGATACTGGATAAAAGGAATCTTAATCAGCATTACGGGATCCATACTGGGACGACCATTATCCTGTGAATATTTTTCGACTACAAGGTCATAGATAAAGTTCCAGTCGATTGCTTTATCTATAATTCGTAGAAGGTGATCCTGTGGAACCATGTCATCCATGCAAAGAAACTGTACCTGTTCTCTTTTTTTATCTGCATTCTGAGTCATCATAAATAGAAGTACCTACCTTGATTTGATACTTCTATTATACCAGAAAGGTGCCGAAAAATCCGCATAAACACTGGACATTCTGGTACTTAGCAAAGAAAAATCCCGCACAGTAGTGCGAGACTTTGTCTACAGTCTGAAGCTTCCACAAATGTGGAAGCTTATTTTTGTTTGCCTCAACGTATTGCACCTGTGACCTGTATCGGACTGAACACATCGTTCGGGCGCAGAGGGTCCACGAGGTCCGGGGGACCTCGGCCTGGACCGACCGAAGCGGAGCGGAGACCGCAAGTTCAACTTTCGCTGATTCAATCGCTGGCTGAGCGCCACACATTCTCCCCAATTCCCATTACTACAAACACCGTCGAAATATTCATCACCTGTTGAAAACTAAACATATTATTCACTGTATATGCCAGCACACAGATCCCGCAGGCTCCGACCAGCATCTTGCTCTCCCCGGCACGAAGAAAATCTCTGATCGCCGTGATCATCATCCCTGCATAACTGATCAGCCCCAATACTCCTATATCCACCAGAACCGTCAGCCATTCATTGTGTGCATTCGTAAGCCGGTTCCCGCCAAAACGGTCATTCACCATCGTCTGCAGTCCCACACTTCCCTCGTTGGATAAAAATGCATACAGGCAATCCGGTCCCACGCCGAATATTTTATGCAGAAAGTCCGCCTCCCAGAAGCATCTGGCACCTGCTGCCCAGGTACCGCCCCGGGCACTCCCCCAACTGACATTAAACGTCAGCCATTTTGTCACATTCGGGTCTGTGATGTTGGGAGTCAACGCACCACCGGCTAAGGTATTGATCAGCGTCAGTAACAAAACAAGCAATATCATAACCGGTACCGCAATAGCGATCCCACAATAGATTCTATGTAACATTTTCTCCGGATAACTTCGTCTTACCCGGGTTCTGTGTATCCAATACAAAATAATTCCCGACAGAATCGTCATAAATATGCCTGCAATCGAAAACGTCAGCAGATCTGTAATTCCTTCCAGGATCAGTTCCCGGGAAAATATATTCAACCGGCGGAGAACACAGGTAATCAGACACGCTGCGGAAAACATCGTCATCTCCTGCCAGAACACTTCCATCCGGACACTGTCCTTCACGGACATCCCGAATAATACGAACATGACCACTGCGAAGGTTACAATGCCGCTGCTGCTTCCCTGAGTCGCCAACGAGGCGAAGCCGATCGTCACATATGCCATCAGCAACAGCTTTTTCCATGTCATCTCCTCCATCCGCCACAGCAGATAGACTCCCCCGAACAATATCGTCACCAGATACCCGCAGTACCAGTTGATATTCCCGATCGTCGAGATAAAGGAAGGGTTCACGTACTCCGGATCCACCGGAAGCAGGCAGAACTTGTTCACATATCCCAGAAAAAAAACAACCGCAGACACCGGCAGTACCAGCGCCGGGATCCAGCTCTTCCATTGCCACATGCGGGAGATCATAAAATACACGATCACCGCTCCCAGCTGCGTCCACATTCCCATCCGCCAGGACGCTGTCCCCCACAATGCTTCTTCCCGGTAATTCGTAAACAGATAGGATACTAAAACCGCAATTCCATAAAATACGGCAAATCTGTCCGTCACACTCAGATTCTTCCATAATCCCGCCGGCCATTCCGTGAACTTTGGCAACTCCTTTTTCTGAACTGCTGTAACCAGCCGGAAAAGCAGCCACAGTAAAAATACCGGCAGCAAAGTTTTCGCACCATAGGTCATAGTCTTGAGAAAAAAGGTCTCCTTCTCTGTTCCTATCCTGGCATATCCTTTATTGTAAAGAGGGAGTACCATCAGAATCACGATCATATACACGCTGATCACGATATCACATAAAAATCCGCTAAAGCTGCAAAGTGTCTCTGCTACGGATTCTGCTTTCTTGTGTTTTGTATTTTTTGCCATAGGCTTCATCTCTCCGAACCTTCTCCGACCACCGGAAATTTATTCCCTTTCATGATAGCTTTCCGGACTTCTTTCGTCAATCTTTTCTCAGAAGCGATCCGCTCTGTTTTTCTGCCGGTCAGACATCTTAGACAGGCTATGATACGTCTCGTAGATCAGCACAAATCCCAACGGTCCCTTGATGATCCCCCAGACGCCGAACAGCCGGATCCCGGCATACAACGACACCAATACAGCAATGGGAGACACTCCTATTTTCCTGCCGATGAGACGGGGCTCCAGTATCTCCCGCAGGAAAATACATACCACATACAGCGCACCACAGATAAGCGCTCTACCGAAGCTTCCCTCCAATAGCTGCCAGATTCCCAGTGGCAACAGCACCACCCCCGTGCCAATAAAAGGCAGCGCATCCAGAATCCCCGCCAGGATCCCCCACAGCACTCCATGCTTTATCCCCGCGATCCCTAACGTAATCGCTGCCGTCAATGCGATCGCCGACATGATGATCCCCTGTGCTTTTACAAAGGTAGCGATATAGCGGACAATTCCGCAGATCACCTCCAACAGCACATGGCAGGACTCCTGATCCAGCAGATGGTTCATGATCCCGTCATAGTCTTTCGCCAACAGTACCGACGCAATGAGAAATGTCACCAGGAATCCTCCCACCTCCGCAAACCACCGCACATACTGCATGGATTGCGACAGCATCCCCGGCAGAATATTTTCCTCCAGCGAATCCAGTCCTTCCTGCAGTCTGCCGCTGACCGTATTTTCCAGATAGGAAGCGTCCACGCCAATGATCTCTCCCACACCGTGACACAGATCCCGTACCATCGCCAGCCACTCCTGCTCCCTCGCATCCATACTCCGGATCCACACCGGCAGACTTCCCAGCACCCAGGAACTCAGTACCCATAACAGTACAGCCAACAGCAGTGTCGCCAGAATCAGAAGCACTATGGCGCTTAAGGGTCTTGGAAAATGCAGTTTGCGGTTCATCCGTTTCATCACCGGTCCGAATATCGTGACGAACAGCATCGCCAACAGCACCGGTGCCAGAAGGGGTGTCAGATATTGCAGAAAAAAATAGACTGCTCCCGTCACCGCAAGCAGTACTATCATCTTTTTTCCTATAATGTTTTTACCGAATTCTCCCCAGTCCATTCCGCACACTCCCTTTTTGGGATTAGTGTGCTCTGAGAGACTTTTTTTATCCCCTTTTGGAGATTCCGGTTTCATTTTCTGTGAGTTTTTTCAATTCCTTCATCGCAAAACCTGCAAATACCGGATTCTTCGGCACTACCCGGAATCCCATCTTTTTCCCGGAAACGGGATGGACAAGCTCCAGAGAATACGCGCATAGTGCCACGCCGCGATATTTCTGCGCAGGCATCGCCTCTTTTAGCACTGCCGTTCCATACTTCGTATCTCCCAACAGTGGAAATCCCGCATGTGCGAACTGCACCCGGATCTGATGAAACCGTCCGGTCCCGATCGTTACATCTGCAAGCGCAAGCGGAGAAGGATCGTTGATCTCTTCCAAAATGCGGTAGTGCAGCACGGCAATTTTCGCATCTGCAAATTCCTGCTCCCTGCCGGTCACTGCCACCGCCACATTACCTTCCTTGCGAAGGTAATCCATAAGATCCCCCTCCGGGCAGTCAGGATATCCACAGAGTACTGCATAATAATGTTTATTCAGTGCACCTTCTGTTAATTGCTTCGACAATGTCGCGGCTGCCTTTTTGTCTTTGGCAAATACCAGCAACCCTTCCACCGGCTGATCCAGTCTGTGGACTATGCCCAGATACGGCTCTCCTTTTCCCGGTCTCCCCGCGCTGGGAAGCTTTGCAAGATAGGATTTCAACTCGCTGACCACATCCGGTTGTCCGATTCCGGCAGACTGCACCGCCAGTCCCGCCGGTTTGCGGATGACCAGTATGCTGTTATCTTCATATAATATTTCCGTTTTCATAACCTATTCCTCTGTCATCCCCCTAACCGTTGTTCCGGATGTTAATCTATACCGTTGCATCTCTATCGCCTAATCACTTTCTCAGTCCTTTAGGATAATGATTCTTCATGACGCCTCCGGCCAGCTTCCCCCAGCCAAGGCTACAGTCATCCACGCAGATCTGATACCAGCCCTTCTCGCCTTCCGCGGAAAAAGTCTGTCCCTTCAGATAAGCCGCGGCTTCCTCCACAGACAGCTTCCACACATGCTTCACATCCTCCGGGCGCAGTGCCAGTGCTAACGCGTGCGCCGGTTCAAAACGGTTCTTTTTCAATGTGCCCAGATGAAGTCCCGGGCGCAATACCTTCAGTCCTTTCACCCCGGGCATTCTCTCCGGCATGCGGTACAGGTTATCGCCAAATGCCAGAAATCCTTCTCCGGCAGTGCATAGTCCTGCTTTGATCGTCTGCTCCTCCAAAAAGGTCTCTTTTGCGAAGTTAAAATACTCTGCCCAGTCTTTTGTCAGATTCTTCGCCGGAATTCCCTTCTCTGATCCGATGGCGCTCACTGGCTGATATCCTTCCGGAAGCTCTCCCTTTTTCTGTAATACTGCGGCATAATGCCCCTCGCCACGTAACTTATGGGGCCACAGACGCAAAGTCCCCGTAATGCCGGGTGCCGGATTCTCTACACAAGCGGGAATACCGTCGCAGCCTTCCGGGATCCCCAGCTTCGCTTTATCTATGGGGACAATCTCGAATTCCTCATGCTTTGCCAGGAAACGGCTGATGCTTCCCTCATTTTCCACAGGCGCAAAGGTGCAGGTAGAATATACC
>OHAJ01003237.1_pt1 | contig 10443 bp, 9 predicted proteins | sample 1577101 | NCBI WGS metagenome assembly OHAJ01 (sample SAMEA3541531, study PRJEB24748) | human gut metagenome | biome: human gut; feature: human-associated habitat; material: faeces | place: China | collected 2012 | reverse complement strand
CGGTGCGACGCTTGGCGCGGTCTCGTGGTTCTACGTGATGAAAAAGGACGAGCTTCTCTCCGCCATCAACACCGGAGCGGGCCGCGAGCGCGGCGCGGTCTGGTATGCCGTCGGGCGGTATGTGTATGTTCCCCTTGCCGTGATCCTCTGCTGCGTGGCCCTCTTCCGCCATGTGGCGTTCTGAATAGCGAAAAAATGTCAACCGTCCGGAGACGCTGCCTGCCGTCCCCGGACGGTTTCTTTCTGCCAAGCATGCTTCGGCAGGAGTTTCAGGATTTTGTTAAATATTTTCTTTCGGTTGAAATAACGCCGCTTTCCATGTAAAATGAAAAGAGTAATTTCTTTCCGGAGGAACGCCATGATCAGCCTTTGCAGCGATTGGGAATTCACCCGCGAGTGGAGCGCCGGCTTTGCCCACGGCGAGGGACGCTTTCCGCTTGTCGATCTCCCGCACACGGCAGGGGAAGTGCCGCTGCACTATGCAAAGCCGGAGGACTATGCCGGCATCTGCGGTTACCGGCGGGCGCTCTCCGTGCCGCTCGAGTATCGCGGCAAGCGCCTCTTTCTGCAGTTTGACGGCGCGGCGCATTTTGCCGAGGTATACCTGAACGGCGAGAAGCTCGCCGAGCATGCCTGCGGCTACACGGCCTTTCGCGTGGAGATCACGTCCGCCGTGCGCTACGGCATGGAAAACCGCCTCGCCGTGCGGCTCGACACGACCGAAAATCCCGCCGTGCCGCCGCAGCCGACGGGCAGACCGCCCGCGCCGGGCAGCGGGGGGCGGTGGATGTAGGCGGCGCGCTCGCGCACCTCCACGTGCACGGTGAGCTCGGGGTTGTGAACGTCCACGGCGGTTTCCGGGAACGCCTCGGCAAGCTCGCCGCCGACGTACTGGCTGACTTCGATGGAGGTCATCGGAAAGGCCTTGTCCGCGCGGCGCGTTTCGACCTTGAAGCTCCCGGCTTCGCGCATGGCCTCGGCCATGTACTCGATGGCTTTCTGCGCCATCGCCTCGGGCGTTTTGCCGCACGCGGCGGCACGCACCACGGCGGCGATGCCGAACACCTTCGTCATGGCCTGCTGCGTTTCGTCCATATCGATGTCGTCCGACTTCGGCTCCACATAGATCGTGGACTGCGTGCACGTTACGTCAAACTCGCCGAGCGAGCGCAGACGGCGCTTCACGTTGGAGATGAGCTTCTGCTCAAAGTATTTCTTGTTCAGACCCTTGAGGACGATCTCGCCCTGCTTGAGAAGAATGATGTCCTGCATATTGACCTCACACATATTGTAATAGCTCCGCCGGGGCACTTATGATCCCCAGCGCGGCGCAGTTCTCTAATCTGTCGCGGTCCCAGTATCCCCAGTCGCAGAGGACGCAGGGAAGCGAGGTATTTTTCGCCGTTTCGCTGTCCACGCCGGAATCGCCGACATAGAGCGCGCGGGACGGATCGGCGCCGAGCGCTTTGAGCGCATCGTACACCGCGTCGGGCGCTGGCTTTGTGGGGCGGCCCGGCTTCCGGCCTTCAACGTGGGAAATTCTTTCGCCGAAAAACTTTTGCAGCATCGGCGCGGCGTCGGTGTGGTCCTTGTTCGTGACGCACGCGGTGCGGATGCCGCGTTCATGCAGCGCGTCCAGAAGCTCCGGGATGCCCGCGTAGGGCGTCACATGCTCCTGTGCGTGGGCGGCGTAGAGCCTGGCGTAGACAGCGAGCGTATCGTCAACGAGCGCTTCCTGCCCCGGGCCGAGCGCGCGGGTGATGAGCATTTTCGCGCCGTTGCCGACCATGGAGCGGATCTCCGTGACCGTCCGCTCCGGGCGGCGCATTTCGCGCAGCGCGCCGTTGACGGCCGCGGCAATGTCGGCAAGCGTATATAAGAGCGTTCCGTCCAGATCGAACAGGACGGCATCGAATCGGTTCATGGCGTGACCTCCGGGGAGGAAGAGATGAGAAAATCGTAGGTACGGTACTGCACGGCCTCGGCGATGTGCTCGGGCGCAATGTCCTTTGCCCCGGCAAGATCGGCGATCGTGCGCGCGACGCGGAGTATGCGGTCGTAGCTTCGCGCCGTGAGACCGAGCGCGTGGAAGGCGTCCTTCATGAGCGCGTCGCCCTCGGGCGTGAGAGAGCAGTACCGCTCCATATCGCGCGGGGACATGCTGGCGTTGGACACCGTGCCGGAGGAAAAGCGCTTTCGCTGTACCTCCCGCGCGCGGTTGACGCGCTGCCGGATGGTTTCGGAGCTCTCGCCGTCCGGACGGCGGCGCAGCTCATCGTAGGCGAGCGCGGGGACTTCTACAATGATGTCGATCCGGTCCATGAGCGGGCCGGAGAGCTTGGCGTGGTAGGCGCGGACGGACTTTTCGCTGCACCGGCAGCGGCCGCCCGGCTGTCCGTACCAGCCGCACTTGCATGGGTTCATCGCGCACACGAGCATGAACCGGCTGGGGTATACCGCGGTCCCGGCGGCGCGCGAAACGGTCACGACGCCGTCCTCGAGCGGCTGACGCATGACCTCGAGCACGTCCCGGTGGTATTCGGGCAGCTCGTCGAGAAACAGCACGCCGTTGTGCGCGAGCGATACCTCGCCCGGCTGGAGCTGCGCTCCGCCCGCCATCGCGGCGGCGGAGAGCGTGTGGTGCGGCGCGCGGAAGGGGCGCTGGCGCAGTATGGGGCGCTTTTCGTCCGTCAGACCGCAGACGCTCCAGATACCGGTGGATTCCATCGTCTCCTCGCGGCTCATGTCCGGCAGTATGCCGGGGAGACGCTTGGCGAGCATCGATTTGCCCGAACCCGGCGGGCCGACCATGAGCACGTTGTGCCCGCCCGCGGCGGCGACTTCGAGCGCGCGCTTGACGTTTTCCTGTCCCTTCACCTCGGTATAGTCGGGGAAGAGCAGCTCTTCCTCGCTCGGCATGGGCGGCTCGGCGGGGGTGATCTTCTTCGCGCCCGCGAGATGCGCCAAAAGCTCCGGAACGGTATGTACGGGATAGACGGTGAGATGGTCGGCGTACGCCGCCTCGCGCGCGTTGCCCGCGGGGACGTACAGCTCCCGGATGCCCGCCTTTTCCGCGGCGAGCGCCATCGGGAGCGCGCCGCGCACCGGACGCACCTCGCCCGAGAGGGAGAGCTCGCCGATCACGGCGGCGTCCGGCGGCAGAGGCCTGGCCTGCCCGGAGGCGATGAGGATGCCGAGCAGGATCGGGAGATCGTATACGGTGCCGGCCTTTTTCCGGTCGGCGGGCGCGAGATTCACGGTGACGCGGCTGACGGGAAAGTCGAGACCGCAATTCTTCACCGAGGCGCGCACGCGCTCGCGCGCCTCCTTCACGGCGGCGTCGGGCAGGCCGACAAGGTCAAACTGCGGCAGCCCGCCGGAGAGAAAGATCTCCGCCGAGACTTCATAGCCGCCGATGCCCTGCAAGCCGAGCGAGCGTATTTTCGCAACCATATCCCCGCCGCCTTTCTTAAAAATCGAATCGGGAACGCTTATCCGCGGATGGCCTGCGCCCTGCGGCGCGGCGCGAGCGCGGCGTTGATCTTCACCGCGGCTTCCGCCGGGGTGAGCTTTTCCTGCGTGCCCGCGGCCATGTCCTTGAGCGATACGACGCCCGCGGCGGCCTCGTCGCCGCCGATGATGAGCGCGAACGGAATGCCGGATTTATCCGCAAAGCCGATCTTCTGCTTGAACTTGCGGTTTTCAAAATAGATCTGCGTTTTGACGCCCTCGGCGCGCAGCGCCGTTGCGGTCTCCACGGCAAACGCCATGCAGTCTGTGTCCATCGGGATAACAACGGCCTCGGCGGGGGCGGTGAGGATGTCCTTGGAGAGCATGTCCTGCTCCTGCAGCACATAGAAAAGGCGCGTCACGCCGATGGAGATGCCGACGCCGGGGAGCGTGCGGTCGGTGTAGTACCCGGCGAGATTGTCGTACCGTCCGCCGGAGCAGACCGAGCCGATCTCCGGATGGTCGGTCATCACGGTCTCGTACACCGTGCCGGTGTAGTAGTCGAGCCCGCGCGCGATCGTGAGATCGATCTCAAAATTCTCCGCCGGAACGCCGAACGAGCCGACGTACTCCACGACGGTGGCGAGCTCGTGCAGACCGAGATCGAACGTCTCGTTCTTCCCCTCGTACCGGCGCAGGAAGGCGAGCTTATCCGCGCTCGTACCGGGCACGGAGATGAACTCAAGGGCCTTATCCGCGGTCTCCGGCTCGACGGCGAACTCGTCCGTGAGCACGGCGCGGACCTTGTCGGGGCCAATCTTGTCGAGCTTATCGATCGTGCGCATCACGTCGCCGGATTTCTCCGTCAGCCCGAGCAGAGCGAAAAAGCCGTTCAGGACCTTGCGGTTGTTCACGCGGATGCGGAAGTTTTTGAGTCCGAGCGCGTTGAACGTGCGGTAAATGACGGCGGGGATCTCGGCCTCGTTCATAATGTCGAGCTTGCCGTCGCCGATGATGTCGATATCCGCCTGATAAAACTCGCGGAAGCGGCCGCGCTGGGCGCGCTCGCCGCGGTAGACCTTGCCGATCTGGTAGCGGCGGAAGGGGAATGTCAGCTCGTTGGCGTGCAGCGCGACGTACTTTGCAAGCGGCACGGTGAGATCAAAGCGGAGGGCAAGATCGCTGTCGCCCTTCGTGAAGCGGTAGATCTGTTTTTCGGTCTCGCCGCCGCCCTTGGCGAGAAGCACGTCGGCGCTCTCGATGACGGGCGTGTCGAGCGGCGTGAAGCCGTAGAGAGCGTAGCTCTCGCGCAGCGTCGCCATGACGCGCTGCATTTTCTTCTGGTCTTCCGGCAGAAGCTCCATGAAGCCGGAGAGCGTGTGCGGTCGGATCTGGGCCATGGGGGAATCCTCCTTTGAATAGAGAATGGATAGCTGGCCGCTGCCGGCTATCCATTCCTCGGAAAAGTTGTAGGGTGTTTTTATTTTTTCTTCGGGTTGACGATATCGCGCCAGTCCAGATCGCCCCGGCGGAGACCCTGCACGAGCACCTCGGCGGTGGCGACGTTGGAAGCGAAGGGAATGCTGTGCTGGTCGCACAGGCGGGCGATGGCGTCCACGTCCTTCGTATTGGCCTTCGGATCGCAGAAGAAGAGCACGAGGTCGATCTCGTTGTAGGCAATGCGCGCGCCGATCTGCTGTGCGCCGCCCTGCGTGCAGGGCAGATACAGCGTGACCGGCAGCCCCGTCGCCTCGGAAACGAGCTTGCCCGTGGTGTTCGTGGCGCAGATGTCGTGACCGGAGAGAATGCCGCAGTAGGCAATGCAGAACTGGACCATAAGCTCCTTTTTGCCGTCATGGGCGAGAAGAGCGATATTCATGCTTTGGCACCTCCGTATATTTTTGATGATTTGGGCAGATAAAACCTTCTAAATTATAACCGCAAAAAGCGCTATTTGCAACGAAAATTTCGGATTATTTCAGCAGAGAATACGCATTTTCCACAGTGTTGGCGCTGGACTGGAACGTGAAGTAATAATCCACGATCTTTCGCGCGACCGGCGAGAGCGTGGCGCCCGCGCCGCCTTTTTCCACAGCGATCGCGATGGCGATCTCGGGGTTATCTCCGTAAGGGGCATAGAGAATGAACATGGCGTTGTTGACGAGACCTTCGCCGCGCTGCGCCGTACCGGTTTTGGCGGCGGCGACGATGCTGCTGTCGAGCCAATGCTCCTTGAGCGTGCTCGCGGCGTCATAGAGCACGCCGTACATGCCGTACTGGATGTAGCCGAAGATCTCGGGATCGATATCGAGCTTGCTGAGCACTTCCGTTTCGCGCTGGAAGAGCGTTTTGGAGTAATCGTAGCTGCGCACTTCCTTGAGAATGGAGGCGCTGTAGCGCGTGCCGCCGTTGGCGATGGCTGCGCAATACTCCGCCATCTGCAGCGGCGTGAATTCGGTGAACGACTGGCCGATGGCGCTCTGCAGCGTATCGCCCTGAAACCAGGAGATACCGGTGTACTGCTCCTTGAAGCTCTGGGTGGACATCTGGCCGGTGACCTCGGGCAGCTCGATGCCGGTGTGCTCGCCGAGACCGTAGAGCTTGGCGTAATACGCCATCTTGTCGATGCCGAGCTCGTCGCCGAAATAGTAGAAGAAGTAGTTGCAGGAGTAGGTGATCGCCTGCACGACGTTGATCTCGCCGTGGGTGTATTTGTAGGTCGAGTAGATCCAGCACTCGGGGGCGTAGCCGTCGTCGATGTACTTGGTGAACTGACCTTCGGTCTTCAGCGTGCGCGTCGGGGAAATGATGCCCTCGGCGAGCAGCGCCGTAGCGGTGCAGGGCTTGAACGTGGAGCCGGGGGCGTAAACGCCCATGAGCGCGCGGTTATAGAGCGGGGCGTTCTCGTCCGCGACGAGCGTTTCGTAATTCTCCAGCATCGTGGCGGCGTCGTAGGTCGGATAGCTCACGAGCGCGAGCGGCTCGCCGGTATCGACCTTCACGACGCACAGCGCGCCGCCGGAGATCATTTCGGTGCTCTCGGTGCCGTACATTTCGGCTTCCGCAATGATGCGGGCGCGATCTTCGTTGATCGACTCGATGTGCGCGGCGAGCGCCTCCTCGCACACCTCCTGCAGGCCGATATCCAGCGTCAGATAGACATGCCCGCCGGGCTGCGGCTCCTTGGTGTACTTGGTGCGGAGCGTGACGCCGTCGAGATTGGAGTAGACCTCCGCTTCACCGTCCACGCCGTGGAGATATTCCTCAAAGGCGTATTCCACGCCGTCCTTGCCGACGTAGGCGTCAAGTGAGTAGTCCTTGTTGGCGTAGGTCGCCCATTCCTCCGCCGTCAGCTTGCCGGTGTAGCCGAGCAGGTGGGCGGCGTACTGCGTTTTGTATTCGCGCACATAGGACGAGGAGAGCTCAAAGCCGGGGATGTCCTGCTCCATGAGATAGGTGAGCAGCGGCATCGAAACGTCCTCGGCGAAAACGTAGGGCGTGGTGTTGATGTTGAAGCGGTCGTTGATCTCGTACCGGACGCCGACGATGCGCCGGGCGTCCTCGGCGTTATACTCGCTGCCGACGCTGTAGCGCGTGCGCATCGCCGCGAGGATCTCCACGGCGCTGGAGTCGAGCGGCATGTCGTTCGCCTTGAGCCAGGCGTCGAGCATGCTCTTCTGCAGCGTGTCCATCTCGGTGAACTCGAAGGGCGGGGCCTTCGTGATGGGCAGCGTGTCGGTATAGGTGTCGCCGAAGCGCTCCACGGCGCTGCACAGCTCGAGAATGACCGCGTTCGGGTCGTCCTGGCTGAAGAGCTCCGTTACGTTGATGGACAGGTTGTTGCAGAGCGAGTTGGACACGAGCAGACGCCCGTAGCGGTCGAGAATGTTCCCTCGCGCCGCGGCGATGGTGATGTCTTCTTTCGTCTCCGTTTCCCCTACGGCGTAGTATTCGCGCCCGCCGATGATCTGCAGCTTATAAAGCGCGACGAAGTAAACGCCGAGCAGAAGCACAAAGGCGACGGCGAGCACAACGAGCCGGATGGGTTTTACCATTTTCTGCATGGAAAGTTCCTTTCAAAATGCGGAGGGGGTGAGATTATTTATACGGCGTAGGCACGTCCCGCGACGAGCGCCACGGGAAATTTTTGCAGAGATAGTACGAGGGAAAGAGGAACGGCAGACTCCAGAGCGTCTGCAGAAGCGCCGTTACCCAGAGCGCGGCGCTGCTCTGTCCCTCGTAGAAGAGCAGACTGAACATCTGCGCGAACGCGGCGAGAAAGAGCGCCGCCGCGCCCAGGATGCAGTAAGTGAAAAGGCGCTTATTGAGATAAAAATCGCCGAGAAAGCCCGCGATGAAGCCCATCACGGGGAAGAGAACGGTGAACAGCACGCTCTGCGAGCCGAAAAAGAGATCGGAGAGAATGCCCGCGGCCAGACCGAACAGCCCGCCGCCCCAGCCGCCTTCAAAGAGCGCCGCCGCCACGACGAGCGCGGGCAGAAACATGGCCCGCACGCCGAAGAGCGCAACGTGGCTCAATATCACGTTCTGCACGAGCAGCGCGCCGATGAGATACAGCGCATACAAAACACCGCGCCGGGTCTTCAGCCAGAGCTCGTCCAGCTTCATATCGGAAAGCTGGAAATTGATCTTGTTTCGTTTCACTCGATGACCTCAAAATCCTTGATGATGAAGACCTGCGACAGCACGGAAAGATCGACCGAGGGCTTGACGACCGCGTAATACGACTGGCCGCCCGCCTCGCTGCGCAGCTCCGTGACGGTGCCGACGATGATGCCGGACGGGAACGCGCCGCCGCGGCCGGAGGTGACGACGCTGTCGCCGGTGAAGAGCGTCACATCGTCGGTGAAGTAGCTGAGCTTGCAGCAGCCCTCCTTCATGAGCGCATAGTCGCCGACGATCATCGCGGCGATGGACGATTCGCCCACGAGCACGCCCGCGTCCATGTTCACGTCGATCGTCGTGCGCACGGAGGCATAGTTCTTGCCGACCTCATACACCTGCCCGACGAGCATGCCGGACTCGGTGATGACGCAGTCGCCCTGCTCAATGCCGTTGTCCGTGCCCTTGGAGATCGTAAAGGCGCTCGTCCAGTTGGAGGCGTCCCACGAGGTGATCATGGCGGCTTCGGTCTTGAACGTCGTGTTCTTTTCGAGATACCCGAGCATCGTGCGCAGACGGGTGTTCTCCTCAAGCGCGTCCTGGCTCGAGCGCACCTGCTCCTGCGCCTCGGCAAGCTGGCGGCGGAGCGATTCGTTCTCCGCGAGCAGCTTATCGTAGCGGTAGATGTAGCCGTAAATGCCGCGCATCCACTCCACGACAGAGCCCACGGCGCCCTGAATGGGGATGCGCAGGGCGTTGGCCGCCTCCGGCACCGCGCCGGAGCTGCCGTCCGCCTTCGGGCGCGCGGCAAGGCCTATGAGAAGCGCCGCCACAACGATGATGATCGCCATGCGCACGCCGTATTGCTTCAGATAAGTTTTCAAGGCTTGACCCCCTGTTCTCCCGGGAACGTCCCGGGCGCGAGTAAAAAAATCAGAGAAGAGAAATGTCAAATTCGCGGAGCATCTGCCCCGTACGGCAGACCGGAAGTCCCATCACGTTGAAGAAATCGCCCTCGATGCGCTCCACAAAGAGACTCGCGAGCCCCTGATAGCCGTAAGCGCCCGCCTTGTCGAGCGGCTCGCCGGTGGCAATATAGGCATGGATCTCCGCGTCGGTGAGAGCGCGGAAATGGACGGAGGTACACTCGCTCTCCGCGAGCACCTTTTCGCCCTCGCGGATGCACACGCCGCTCCATACGCGGTGCTCCCGCCCGGAGAGCGCGCGCAGCATAGCCTGCGCCCGCTCCGCCGTGCCGGGCTTTCCGAGCACCTCACCGTCCAGCTCCACGAGCGTGTCGGCGGCGAGGATCACGGCGGCGGGATCGTTTAGGCGCTGCGCCACCTCCTCCGCCTTCTGCGCGGCGAGCGCCTTTACCCGCTCGCCGGGCGTGAGCTCCGGCGGCGCGCTCTCCTCGCCCTGCGCGGGGAGGATCTCATAGTTTATGCCGAATTTATCGAGCAGCTCCCGCCGCCGGGGCGAGCCGGAGGCGAGGATCAGCCGTTTGTTACAGTACGCCACGGTAATACAGTCCTCTCGTTATGCCGTTGGGCTTATAATGCGTGCCCTGGATGTAGCTCTCGGCAACTTCCAGACATTCGCGCGCGCTCTCCGTGGAGAAGCACAGCCGCACCGCCCAGAGACCGAGATCGATCCACTCCTGCGTCACGTCGCCGAGCCAGAGCTTGCGCGCCGCCCAAACGGTGTTGCGGCAGCCGAAGTGCTTCGTCACCGGCCATACGCCGCCGCGCGTGTCGGCCATCTGGCCGGGCGTGGTGCAGGTGCACCGTCCGGCGCTTGCCTTCAAAAGGCAGGTCTGCGTCACCATGACGGGCAGACGGCCGTATATGGCGAGCTCGGCGTCCATGCACTTGGGCATCTCGCGGATGTCGGCAAGCGTCAGCTCCGGCGAGAGCATCGCCGAGAGAAAGCCCGCCGACGCCATGCCGGAAAGGGTATAGCTGTTCATCACGGCGAGATCAAAGTCGCCGCGGATGCGGAAACCCTCCTGTCCCGCCATCATCGCGAGACCGAGATTTCCGGTGAGCGCCTGCGTGACGCCGCTCTCATGCACCTTTGCAAGAAGCGCGCGCAGCTCGCTCTCTTCCTTTTCGCCGAACGCAACGGAGGGGAGCGCGGCGACGATCTCCGCGCCGTTTTCGCGGAACGCATCGGCGACCGACGGATTTTCCGCGAGCAGCTCGAGCGGGACGTATACGCACTCCGGACAGAGCGCGGCCAGCTCCGGCGTCATCTGCGCGGCGGTCTGGAACGAAAAGTTGATCGCGGGCAGGTGCGGCGCGGGGGCGATGCGCGGCGTCTCGGGAAAGTCGCCCTCTTTGCGGTCCGGGAGCTTGGCGCGCTCCTCGG